>Ga0181557_1006412_pt1 | contig 10210 bp, 6 predicted proteins | sample 011ome_23_FD_148632 | JGI IMG/M metagenome (GOLD analysis project Ga0181557, IMG submission 148632) | Coastal salt marsh microbial communities from the Groves Creek Marsh, Skidaway Island, Georgia - 011506CT metaG (spades assembly) | ecosystem: Environmental > Aquatic > Marine > Intertidal zone >... | reverse complement strand
CACTGCATCATATTAAATGGGTTATTAATTGTATTCTAATACAGGAGTTGCAGTGAAGTCTTAAGATACTACCCAAATCAAGACCTATCTGAACTAAAATAATCAAGTTTTTTTTTGATTTTTTTTGGTGATTGTGAGAAGGTCTCTTAAACTTGGTATTCTGCTTACCTCAGTCCTTAGCACAAGTGCTTTTGCAGTCACAGGCACAGACGCCTCATCAATCCTACAACAACAGCAACAATTAAAAGTACCAGAGGTGCCAGTGCTACTGCCTGATTTTAAGGTTGAAGAAAAGCCTAAAGCCAATCCCGCACCTAAGGGAGCAACCATTCTGGTTAAGTCTATTGAGATTACAGGCGCTGAAGATATGCTTCCAGCCGAAGTTATTGAGTCTCTAACCAAAGAGGCTGTTGGCAAACAATTAGGTTTTAGAGAGTTTAGAGAACTGTCTAACAACATCACTGATGCACTAAAGGCGCAAGGCTACTTATTAGCTAGAGCTTATCTGCCTCGTCAAGATATTACTGAAGGCAATATTAAGATTGCCATCCTAAAAGGTACGGTTAGCAAGAACAACCCATTTAGTCTTGTGCCAGGTGAGACTGGTTATGAGCGTATTGAAAATGATGTATTGCTAGACTTTATTAGAACCAATATTGTTCCGGGCGAGCCACTTAAAGAGAGTGAGCTAGATAGAGCAATGCTTATTATTAATGACATTCCTGAAGTCTCAATTAGAGGTGCAATGAAGCCAGGTGACCACAGGGGTGATACTCGAGTTCAGTTCACAGTGGATGAAGGTCCAGCTGTTAATGGTCTAGCCTGGATTGATAACTACGGTTCTCGTTCAACAGGTATTAACAACGTTAACGTACAACTAAAGTCAAATAACCCAAGTGGTAAAGGTGACCAAGCAACACTATCACTAGTTGGCAACTCAGGCACACTCACACAGACATTAGGCTACAACCTACCAGTAGATAGTAATGGTACTCGTCTAAGTCTAAGTTATGCCGATATGGACTATAAGGTAGTTACACCAGCAGGTATTAGTTCAGGTCTAACCGGTAAATCAAAGACATCTACTATTGGTTTGTCTCACCCAATTAAACGTGCTCGTATGGAGAACATTAGGGTCTCAGGTACATACACTAGACAAGATTCAAAAGATGACAGCACTTCAGGCTTACTAAAGCATAAAGTTAAACGTTCAGGTGTACTTAGCTTCTCAGGTGATAAGCTAGACAAGTACCAAGGTGGTGGTCTTAATACTTGGAACTTAGGCTTAACGGTTGGCGATCTAGATTTAAAACTAGCAGCTGACGCAGCATCAGATGCATCGGCCTATCAAACAGCAGGCGCATATAGCAAGACTACTTACGGTCTATCACGTCTTCAGAAACTAACAGGCAACTATAGTTTGTATGGTTCTTGGAAAGGTCAAAGAGCGCATAAAAACCTAGATGGTTCAGAGCAGTTCTCTTTGGGTGGTCCGGAGAATGTACGAGCTTACCCAGTTGGTGAGGCTAGTGGTGATAATGGTGATTTGTTTAATGTAGAGCTACGCTACGACTATCCTGAGCCAACAGACCTAGGTATCTTACAACTTAAAGGCTTTGTCGATGCGGGTAGTATCGAGCTGCACAAAGATATGCTGGGTAACACTAACTCAACGTTTACTGGTGAGAACAACTACTGGATTAAAGGCTGGGGTGTGGGTGCAACACTAACCAAGCAAAAAGAATATATGCTTAAAGCGGTTTGGTCTAAGAAGATTGGTGATAACCCAGGCAGAGATACCAATGGGATGGATGCTGATGGCTATAACGATGCCTCACGTATCTGGGCGCAATTTATGATTTGGTTCTAGAGTAGAAGATGAATAAAGTATATCGACTAGTCTGGAGCAAAATACACAACCTATGGATACCCGTGGTTGAGTTGACTCGCTCACATAAAAAAGGTCGATTCAAAACTCGTAACAAAACAGCTAGAACTCTAGAAGGTCAAGCACCACCCAAACTACAACCAAGCCTAGTTAGACTATTTGTTGCCTCAGTGCTTAGTATTGCTGCTCCTAAAGTATTGGCTGCAGTAGTAAGTAACACACTACCAACCGGTGCAAACATTACCTCGGGTGCTGCAACCATCAGTACAACTGGTAGTAATATGCTTATCCAACAGCAAACCGATAAGCTAATTACTAACTGGACTAGCTTTGATATTGGCTCGTCAGCCTCAGTGACATTCGACCAACCAAGCTCAAGTTCTATTGCACTTAACAGAATCAGCGCTCAAAACCCAACTCAAATCTTTGGTCAGCTAAATGCTAATGGTCACGTAATGCTACTTAACTCAAGCGGCATTGTCTTTACTCAGGGTTCACAAATTAACGTGGGTGCTATCACTGCTTCAACACTAGATATCAGCGACAATGACTTCTTGTCTGACAATTTTAGATTTACAGGCAGTACTGGTGAGATACTAAACCAGGGTTCAATCACCACGATGAGTGGTGGTCGTGTGGCCTTTATTGCCAAGCGTGTTAAAAACCAAGGAACAATTACTACACCGGATGGCACAACCTCGTTAGTGGCAGCAAGCGATGTCACTCTAGATTTAAATGGTGATGGCACAACTAGTATCACTATTAACCAAGGTGTGGTTGATGCTTTGGTTGAGAACAATCAAATCATCAAGACCGATAATGGTTTAGTACTACTTAGTGCACGAGCACTAGATACATTAACACGCTCAGCAGTAAACAACACTGGCGTTATCGAAGCCACCAGTCTAACCGAGAAGGGTGGTCGTATCATTCTAGAAGGTGATGACATCCGTCTAAGCAAAACTTCAGAGATTGATGCATCAGGTGCAACTGGCGGTGGTGAAGTTCTAATTGGTGGTGACTGGCAAGGTAGCGGTGATATGCACCAAGCCACAACCGTTACGATGGACTCAGGTGCAACTATTGATGCCAATGCAACGGACAATGGTGATGGTGGCAAGATTGTTCTTTGGTCAGACATTAATAACACTGACTCAGTAACTTCAGCACACGGTACGATTAATGCCAAAGCTGGCCCTAATGGTGGTGATGGCGGTCGGATTGAGACGTCGGGTTATGTGATAAGAACTCGAGGCGTATCGGGTAGCACCAGAGCATTGAACGGTGAGGATGGATTATGGCTGTTTGACCCTTATAACATTGTGATTAATGATGGCGGTTCGGATAGTGGCGGTAGTTTTTCTTCTGGCTCTTGGACTGCTAGTGCCACAAGTGTGATAGACAAAGACACTATAGGAACTTTACTTGACAATGGTACAGATGTTACTATTAGTACTGGCTCTGCAGGTAGCGCTGGCTCTGATGAAGGCGATATAACTGTTAGCTCAATGATTGCATCACTAGGCTCTGGAAATCTAACCCTAGAGGCAGCTGATGACATCATTGTTAATTCTGATATTTATATTGTTGGTGGGTTAACCATTACAGCATCTGATTCTATTGAACTGTCTTCCGACATTACAACTGGAGGCGCTCAATCGTATACTGGTTCAGTTGTATTAGGTAGTGACGTTAGTCTTTCATCTAAATTAACCACTAGCACAACCACATATGATTCTTACAACTCAACCCTTGCCTCGAAAAGTGTTACAGGTCCTATTGCTACCGTTGAGCTAATTGGTGCAGCCGGTGGAACAGGTGGCAATGATGGCTGCTGTGCCGGTCTAGCTGGAGGGAATGCTGGAAAATATACAGCAACTTTAATTTTATCCACGTCTGATACAAGTGCTATAACTAGTCTTTATTACGCTGTTGGTGATAATGGTGGCAATGGTGTGAGTGGTGCTTCAAGTGCTGCTGGTGGTGCTGGCGGAACAAATGCGTTAGGAGTTGGTATAGGTGGTACAGGTGGTACTGCAGGTAGTACTGGCTCTTCAGGTGGCGGTGGTGGCGGTGGTGCTGCTTCGATACTTCTGGTAGGTACAAACTCTTATGACGAAACCAAGTCTATTTTTGCTGGCGGTGCTGGTGGTGGAGCTGGCGCAAATAATGTTGCTGGAGATGGAGAAACAGCCGGTCAAGATTATAATTCACTTAAAGTAAATGGTTCCTCTACTAACGGCTCGAATGGAAGTGGTGCTGGAAGTACTGACGGCGGCGGCGGCGGTGCTGGCGGCGGCGGACTGGCTGGCGGCTCGGGTGGAGCTGTAACCCTTAAAGGGTGGCCAAATGAATCTATCGGATATGGTGGATATGCGGGTAAGAGCGGTGTGGATGGTGCTTTTAATGGAACCACATTAAGAAATACAAACACAACTACTGAAGCAAGAACATCGGGCCAAGATGGTTCAATTTCAATTACAGAGGGTGCAAATACTGGTAGCGGGAGCAATATTACATTTAATGGTGGTATCGATAGTACTGTAAATAGTCACTCTCTAACTATTGATGCTGGCAATGGCGCATCTTCAGTTTCTGGAAGTATTGAAGGCTCTGGTGCGCTTACCAAGGCTGGAAGTGGCACATTAACACTTACTGGTACTAGTACATACACAGGAACGACTACAGTTTCTGCTGGTACGCTTGATACTTCTGGCGGCTGGTTGTCGTATGACACCAATGTAACTGTCTCTAATGGTGCCACTCACACCAAGCGAACCAACACTATTGATGCAGGTGATGATGTTACAAAGGACGAGAATAGTCCGAAATTTACCCAAAACATTAGTGGATACACAGCAACTGGTACTACTTATACGTCAAACAACACTGGAGTAGCAAAGGTTAACAGAACAACTGGAGAGGTAACCATTGTTGGCCCAGGGCAGGCCATTATTTCTGTTAGCGTTGCAGCCAATTCAAATTATTCAGCATCAAATAGTGATACCTATACGATTAAAGTTGCACCGGTTATTAATTTACCAAAAAACAATCCACCAAACAATGGAGATAGAGAGGCTGGCGCAGGTGGTTCTGATGAAAATGACAATACTGTATCAGGCACACTAGGCAACCAAGGTAACGACAAAGATGTTGGTAACGCTGGTGGCAGCAAGTCAAAACAAGATTCTCAACAAAATTCTAAATACTCCGAGCCAGCAACATCTGTCGAAGAGTATGAGCAACAAGTATCTGAATACAATAAACAGAAGGCTGAATATGAGAAGGCTCGTGATGAATACCCGGCAAAAGTTAAAGCTCACAAAAAAGCAGTAAACGAATACAATCAGAAAAAGATTGCATACGAACAAGAGTTGCAGGAGTATAAAGCTGCTCAAGAGTCTTACCAAGCTGAAAAAACTCAGTATGACCAGAAGTTGGCAGAACATAAGGTGACGCAACAAAATTACCAAAATGCTGTAAATAGAAGAAACGCTTGGGGTTGGTTTAAGTTTTTAGTCCCTAATCCCCATCCTCCTGCTCCATTTACAACAAAAGAACCTGCAGCTCCACAGCCAATGACAACATCTGCTCCTGTTGCTCCTGCGCGATTGGAGAATCCTCCTGTTGCGCCTAAGATTCCATTGCCACCAGCTAATAGCGACGCCCCTAGCACGCAAGGTAATCCAGACGATTTTAAGAATCCAACATTTGTAATCTCCGCGTCTGCTGAAGATAACAATGCCAACACTAATGGCAACCAAGGCACAGACAGCGGTGACGGCAACGGTACAGAAGCTGGCGCAGGTGGCTCTGATGAGAACGACAACACCATCTCAGGCGAAGCTGGCAACCAAGGCAATGATAAGGACGTAGGCAATGCTGGTGGCGATAGAAGCAATGAAAATACAGACGGGTTTACTATAACCTCTAATGTTCAGACTAACCCAGAAGGCAACGGTGATACAGGGACTGATATTGACGTACCTCTATCAACAATGTCAGAGCAAGAGTTTACTGACCAGCTAAGTGGCGGTGATGAAGCTAATGGCAACCAAGGCACAGACAGCGGTGACGGCAACGGTACAGAAGCTGGCGCAGGTGGCTCTGATGAGAACGACAACACCATCTCAGGCGAAGCTGGCAACCAAGGCAATGATAAGGACGTAGGCAATGCTGGTGGCGATAGAAGCAATGAAAATACAGACGGGTTTACTATAACCTCTAATGTTCAGACTAACCCAGAAGGCAACGGTGATACAGGGACTGATATTGACGTACCTCTATCAACAATGTCAGAGCAAGAGTTTACTGACCAGCTAAGTGGCGGTGATGAAGCTAATGGCAACCAAGGCACAGACAGCGGTGACGGCAACGGTACAGAAGCTGGCGCAGGTGGCTCTGATGAGAACGACAACACCATCTCAGGCGAAGCTGGCAACCAAGGCAATGATAAGGACGTAGGCAATGCTGGTGGCAATAGAGGCAACTCAGGTGGCGGCAGTGCTGATAATGGTTCGTCAAATCAACTTTTTGTACTTGCAGATAGCACAGAAGGCAGTAACAACCAAAACCAAAACACCAATGGTGGCAGTGGCAACCAAGGCACAGACAGCGGTGACGGCAACGGTACAGAAGCTGGCGCAGGTGGCTCTGATGAGAACGACAACACCATCTCAGGCGAAGCTGGCAACCAAGGCAATGATAAGGACGTAGGCAATGCTGGTGGCAATAGAGGCAACTCAGGTGGCGGCAGTGCTGATAATGGTTCGTCAAATCAACTTTTTGTACTTGCAGATAGCACAGAAGGCAGTAACAACCAAAACCAAAACACCAATGGTGGCAGTGGCAACCAAGGCACAGACAGCGGTGACGGCAACGGTACAGAAGCTGGCGCAGGTGGCTCTGATGAGAACGACAACACCATCTCAGGCGAAGCTGGCAACCAAGGCAATGATAAGGACGTAGGCAATGCTGGTGGCGATAAGGGTGATAAGGGCAAAAATAAGCCACCTGCAGAAGAGCAAGAGCCTCAACCTCAAGAAACGGAAGAGCCTAAAGAACCTAAGACTAAGTTCAAGCACACCGTTGTTGTTGAAGGTGGTACGATTACAGTATCTGAGCCAACTGAAGCGGCAGAAGGCTTTACCGACCGTGGCAATAGTGGTGGTGTGAAGCGTACGGCAGCTATCTTACTACTCACTGAGAATGATAACGGTGAGGTGGAGCCAAGTGATATGCTAGCGGTTGAAGATAACAATGGCGCTCTGAAGGCTACAACAAGAGCGATTGACCTAATCTCTATGCCAGAGATTGGCCGTCAAGCACAACGCTTTGTTGAGGTAGAGTACGAGATTGATATCAATAACACTCAAAGAACTGTAGTTGGTATTACCGACGAGAATACACTACTTATTAATGTAACGCCTGAGATGAGACAAACCCTAGAAGATAGACAAATTGTTCTAGCAGGTGTGTCCATTGCCAAAGAGCGACTAGAGCTTGAGGTGAATGATATTAAGGCAGTTATTATTACAACTCAACAGCCTTAAGTCTTGCAATTAAAGCGCTAAACAGCCAACAAAGTATCCGAGTTTTTTGTCGTAGGGTGTTTTAGTCGACTACTCCCATAATCTTTGCTTTGCTTTGGTCTATAACCTTTACCTCTAGTTTTGCCAAGATAAGACACTCTATTAATTGCCTCGAGTCTCTTTTCTTTCATATTGTTTTTATCAATGAAGTAGTAGTCGTGTTCAGGAAAGAATGGATAAAGGCACTGAAGAGGGCAGAGATAGATGACTTTAGATTTCACGACTTACGACATACCTGTGCATCTTATTTGGCACAGAACGGTGCATCCTTACTGGAGATAGCAGATGTCTTAGGACACAAACAAATACAAATGACTAAAAGATATGCTCATCTATGTGTCAGCCACAAGCAGAAGTTAATCAACAAGTATTTTGGTGAGATATAGGTATATTGTAATCGTGAATTATTTGATAAAAGAACCATCTCAAGATAACGTTCTAGAACTCAACGAACTTTATTTGAATGCTTTTCCAGATAATGAAGGTGAAGCAGTTTCAAGATTAGCAATTGATTTTTTAATCAACTATCCTGAAGACTCTATTACAATGGCTTGCTTTGTAGACAAAAAGATAATAGGTCACATAACATTTAGTCAAATGATTAGCGAGAAACCTATTGACCACAAGGCTTTTATATTAGCCCCTCTAGCAGTCAGTCAAGAATTTCAAAGAAAGGGTGTTGGTACAAAACTAGTAAACAAAGGGGTCAATTATCTTATTAAAAATGAGGTGGATACTGTATGCGTTTATGGAGACCCAAATTTCTATTCAAGATTTGGTTTTGAAACATCTAAAGGTAAAGACTTTGTTCCTCCCTATAAATTATCAATGCCTATAGGCTGGCAAGCAAAATCATTGTCAAAAAATAGGTTGAAAGAACAATTTAGATTCTCGTGTATTGACCCTCTAATGAATGAAAATCTTTGGTAGGTAAAGCCAATACATCCTTACTTGAGATAGCAGATGTCTTAGGGCACAAACAAATACAGATGACAAAAAGATATGCTCATCTCTGTGTCAGTCACAAGCAGAAGTTGATTGAGAAGTATTTTGGTGAGATATAGGTAAGATTGTCAGGATGAACATTACTCATCTAGACCACTTCTATACAAGATTGACACATTAGAGTTAAGTGGAATTTAAACTTAAATCGACACATTGAAAAATCTACTAACACAAAAGCATATCCCGTTACTTGGTTGGTCATCCTCAAGTCCGCTTAACTTTAGACCAGAAGCAAAGACTCTAGTTTTGCTTGTTATAGGCTTAATTCTCTTTGGTGTTGGTGAAACTCTTTTGATTGCTGCAGGTATAGGTGTTAGCCCTTGGACTGTTCTTGCTCAAGGTATTAGCAACATAACCAGTTTGAGTATCGGTGAAGCTTCCTTTTTTGTTAGTTTGTTAGTTATATTTCTTTGGATTCCATTAAAACAGATGCCAGGAATTGGGACAATACTAAACGCCATAATTATCGCTGCTGTAATTGAATTTTCACTACCTTTCTTACCCTATCCAGAGGATTCAATATATCAAATTCTACAAACGTTTTTAGGTGTTTTAGTCGTTGGTATTGGTAGCGGGATTTATCTTATATCAAATCTGGGGGCAGGACCTAGAGATGGATTGATGACAGGATTACAGAGAGTTACACAACTTCCAATTTCTATTGTAAGAACAACTTTGGAAATAGTTGTGGTTATTATCGGCTGGAGTTTAGGCGGTGTTGTTGGAATTGGGACAGTGATATTTGCAATTGGTATCGGTCCAGCAGTATCAATGGGTCTTGCAACTGTAGAAAGATTGTCACTAGTCTCCTTAAAAAATAGATGACTAAAAGATATGCTCATCTCTGTGTTTCTCACAAGCAGAAGTTGATTGAAAAGTATTTTGGTGAGATATAAGTGAATTAATCTTTAATTTCTTATATTTAAAATAGGATAAATCTCAGAGTAGATACTTCCGCTATCACCCTTAAATTCAATCTCTACTGAATCTCGTCTATTAAGAGTTTTTGAATAATTTAGATAAGGTTTTTTTGACACAAATACAGCTATGCCGGAAACCTCTACTGGTTTTCTAGAATCGCTAGATACTCTGATTAAGGACTTAGACGGAGGAAGCCGTAAACTTAATAGAATATTAATATCCTGAATTTGCTTACTTAGGGTCTTAACAAGTGCAGTAGGCACAAGAGAAACTGAAGTAGATGACTTACCTTCTTCAACTAAAAAGACTGCCAATCTATTATTTGAATCCAAATATTTCTTAAGTGAATCTTTGTTACCCATAGGAAGTTTTGTGTCAATTACCAATCTTTCACCCATCATAGCCTTTGACTTTGAGAAAGTAGAGTCAGGACTGAGACTTCTCTTTGCAATTTGGACAACTCTATCAAAAATACCTTGGTCATCATTACCTAACAGTGAGAAAGAAACAGATACTGGGACATCCAAAACTTCTCCATCTCTGGCAATTTCAATATCCGAGGTATATAAGTCAGCTTTGAACTCACCTGGTTTGCAAGCAGATAAAAATGCAAGAAGTAGAACGAATGGTAACCAGTTAAGAATTTTCATTTGAATCAATATACCCAATGTCTGTAATGAAATAGGTAGAATTGAAACCATTTTTTTAAATAAATATCTAATGAGATTCAAAAACAAAGACACTGGTTTCATTGAGCAAAGCAACTATGTTTTTTTATGGACCTTGCTGTTTGGTGTCTTTTACT
>Ga0181557_1006405_pt1 | contig 10233 bp, 9 predicted proteins | sample 011ome_23_FD_148632 | JGI IMG/M metagenome (GOLD analysis project Ga0181557, IMG submission 148632) | Coastal salt marsh microbial communities from the Groves Creek Marsh, Skidaway Island, Georgia - 011506CT metaG (spades assembly) | ecosystem: Environmental > Aquatic > Marine > Intertidal zone >... | reverse complement strand
CAAGTTTATTTCTTAAGTATATTGCAGCTAAATTTAATATTATTAAAAAAAGAAGTAAAACAATTATTGCTGCGGATGTTCGCTCGACAAATGCTCTCTCTGGGCTATCTGCCCACAGATATATTTGTACTGGTAAAGCTGTAGAAGGATCAAGCGGAGTACCAGGAACGTCAACAACAAAAGCTACCATACCAATCATTAGAAGCGGAGCAGTTTCACCTAGTGCCCTAGCTATACCAATTATAGTGCCTGTCATTATACCTGGCATTGATAATGGTAAAGTGAAATTTAGTAGTGTTTGAATTTTACTTGCACCCAGCCCTATTGAAGCTTCCTCTATAGATGGAGGTACTGATTTAATTGAAGATCTTGCTGCTATTACAATTGTTGGTAATGTCATCACAGCTAACGTCAATCCTCCAACTAGTGGTGCTGATCGAGGAAGAGAAAAAAAGTTTAAGAATATAGCTAAACCAAGAAGGCCAAAAACAATAGATGGGACAGCTGCTAAGTTATTTATATTGGTTTCAATGATATCTGAAAATTTATTTCGTGGCGCGATCTTTTCCATGTACAAAGCTGATAAAACTCCAAGTGGGAAGGAAACTATAAAAGCTATTAAAATTGCATAAAATGAACCAACAACTGCTCCTCTAATACCAGCCGTTTCAGGTTCTCTGCTATCTGCAGAAGATAATAAATATTTGTTTGATTTTAATTTAATGAGATTTTGCTCATTTAATAAATCGACATATTTCATTCTTTTTGAATCAATTCTTCCAGCTTCGTTTCCTTGTCTTTCTACAGTGCCTTTTATATACATATCTAAATCGCCATGAGCTAAAAACCAGTGGTAGCCATTTATCTTGCTAAAATCTGATTGATTTAGTAAATCCTCAAATTCATATACCGCACCCTTACTAAACAGAGATAGAACTGCTCTTCTCTCATTTCTTGAGTTTATATCAGGAAACATGTTTAAAACTTGTTTTTTAAATTCTTTTCTTGGATTAATCTCATTAAGATTAAGAGTTGCGGGTATTTCAATTTTAACTCCAATATAGCTTGCCTTAAACGCACTAATGCCGCTTGAGAAAATGTTAAAAAGTAAAACAAAAAGGAATGAAATTGCAATAAGCACTGCAGTTATTCCATATACTTTGAATCTTTTTTCTGCTTTGTTTCTTTTTGCTAAATTAATCATATAATTCTCTGTATTTTTTTACCATGTTCAAGGCAATTATATTAAGTATTAAGGTTAGAAAGAAAAGAACAAATGCCAAAGCAAATGCTGACAATGTTTTTGCGCTATTGAATTCCTGATCTCCTGTTAGTAAACCTACAATTTGTACTGTGACAGTTGTTACGCTATCAAAAGGATTTAATGTTAAATTAGCAGCAAAGCCAGCGGCCATAACAACAATCATTGTTTCTCCGATAGCTCTAGAAAAAGCAAGAAGAAAGCTCGCTACGATACCATGAAAAGATGCTGGTATTATAACCTGCCTTGTTGTTTCAGATACTGTTGCTCCCATTGCAAGTGATCCTTCTTTCAATGAACGTGGTACCGCATTCATAGCATCGTCAGTCAAAGATGTTATGAAAGGTATTATCATTATACCCATAACTGTTCCTGCAATGATTGCGCTCTCACCGCTAAGCGCTCCAGGATTAATTTTATCTCCCAAATCTCTAAAAAACGGAGCAACTGTTATAACAGCAAAGAAGCCATAAACAACTGTTGGAATTCCTGCAAGTATTTCAATGATTGGTTTTGCAAATGTGCGAACTCTCTCTGATGCATATTGTGATAAATAGATTGCAGAATATAGTCCAACTGGCAATGCAACTAACATTGCAATTACTGATATCAATATTGTTCCTAAAAACACTGGTATCGCACCAAAGCTGCCTGATGATCCGACCTGATCCGCTCTTATCGCTGTTTGAGGACTCCAGTGTAAACCAAATAAAAAATCGAAAACATTTACTTCAGAAAAAAATCTCAAAGTCTCAAAAAGCAAGGAAAGAACAATTCCTATAGTAATAAATATTGCGATAACAGATGAGAATTTCATTAAGGATGTAATCATTGATTCTACATATTCTCTTGCTTTAAAATCGACTGTGACAGTTTTCAATGAAAATCTCAGTAAAATTATAGATAATCCAAATGTAACGAAAATTTTCAAGACATTATTTGTATATGTAAGAGAAGTATATTTTTCTACCGCAGGCATAAAGCCTTCATGTTCAATAACTTTCGTGCTAACACCGTCAGAAAAACTAATAACAGAGTCTATATAGAATTTTATGAGACCTGGGTCTGTTATATCTTTGAAAAAATATCCTATGCTCATAGCTGTCATTATGTTTTGTATAGTTGACCAAAGTATTAGCAATATGAAAGCTGGCAGGAAAATTAACAAGGAGGAGTAGAGTCCATGATAGTAAGGCTGCGAGTGTAGGCTGCCGAACTTTACTAATGATGCTGCTCTACTTTTGTTTAAAATGAAACTGTATGCTGCTAATCCAAAAAGAGAAATGTATATAAGCTCAATCATCATCTACAATATATGATTGCAATGTTACACTTTTGTTACATTTCTCTTAATTTTATAATTTAATTAATAGCTCATATTTGTTAAAGATTTTGCATCATTTTGATACTTAACTAACTCATCATCGGGAAGAGGTATTAAGCCTTTATCAATAAGATATCCATCTTCACCAATTGTGTCATTACTGACAAAATGTAACAGAAACTCTTTAATGCCTGGTATAACTCCAATATGATCTTTCTTTACATAAAAATACAAAGATCTAGATATTTTATAGTCGCCTTCAGCAATAGCCTCAAATGTAGGGAATACTCCATTTATGGCCGCACCTTTTACTTGGTCATTGTTTTGATCAAGAAAACTGAAGCCAAAAATACCAAATGAATCTGGATTTGCATTAAGTTTTTGAATAATTAAATTATCATTCTCTCCCGCTTCTACATAAGGCCCATCCTCTCTGATAGTTCTACAGATTTTTTTCCATTGATTTTTGTCGGTCTTTTTAAGATTTTTAATCCACTTCATAGAATTACAACCGCTACTCATAGCAATTTCAACAAAAGCATCTCTAGTTCCAGATGTAGGAGGAGGACCATAAACAGTTATAGGTAACTTTGGAAGGTCTGGATTTACATCACTCCAAAGTTCAGCAGTGTTCTTACACATCACTTCATCTTGTACTCCACACGGCACCTCTTTCGCTAGTGCAAGATAGATATCTTTAGTTGTAAGTTCTAAATCAATACCTTTTTTTGCATTTGCAAACACAATACCGTCAAATCCAATTTTAACTTCAATAATATTTTTTACTCCATTAGATTTACATAGGGATATTTCTTTTTCTTTGATTCTTCTAGATGCATTTGTAATATCTGGACTATTCGGTCCCATGCCTGAACAAAAAAGTTTAAGTCCTCCTCCAGAACCAGTAGACTCAACTATAGGTGCTTTGTAAGCGTTGTTTCTTCTACTAAATTCTTCGGCTACAGTTGTAGAGAATGGATAAACAGTTGATGATCCTACTATTGAAATGTTTTCTCTAGCACTAAGGTTTGCTGATAGAGAAGCCAAAAGAATAGTAAATATGAATGTTCTCATTATTTAAGCTCCAAAAATTATATGTGATTATTAAAACTAAAGTAAATGAAAACATAATTAAAGAATTGTTAAAGATTTATGAATAAGTCTAATTTACTCAAATTCTGGTAAAAAAACTGTGAAAGTGCTACCTCTTCCCTCTTCGCTATCAATTACTAAGCGCCCAGCATGGCGGTTTACTATATGCTTAACTATAGATAAGCCTAGACCAGAACTACTCTTTTTGAACTGAGCTGCATTTTTAGATCTATAAAATCTTTCTGTAACCTTGATAACGTCTTGTCTTGGAATACCACATCCCTCATCACTTACAGAAAAAGATACTTCTTTGTCTTTAAGGTCAAATGTTATTTTTATAGAAGTCGAATTAGCGCTGTAGGTTAATGCATTAGAAATGAGGTTTTCAAATATCTCTATGATTTGATCATTATTACCTCTTGCAAATATTTGATTTTCTCTAAAAGAGGTTGGAAGTATAATTTCAATATCTTTCTGTTCAGCAGTTTGTTTCGCTGCATCAACTGCTGTTTTTGCACATTGGTAAATATCTACTTTAGAATCTGGTATCTGATATTCAGACTCCTCTACTCTAATAAGAGATAGTGTGTCATTAACAAGTCTATGCATTCTCTCTGCCTCAGTTCTAATTATTTTGAGAAATTTATTTTTTTGAACTTCATCACTTTTTGCAGGTCCTTGAATAGTCTCAATGAATCCCATAATTGCAGTTAGTGGCGTTTTAAGTTCATGTGTGACATTAGAAATAAAATCAGATTTTATTTGCTCAGAGACTTTTTGACTTGTCTCATCGGTTAGTATGATTAATACAAATATTTCATTTTCAATTTCAATAGGAAATATTTGTGCCTGAACATATTTATGCACTTGATCATAGATAATTATATTTACATTAACTTTATTTTTATTTTTCAAGGCATCATTTAAACCTTCATTGAGTTCATTGGATCTCATTACTAAAGATAAATGAAGACTGCTTGCATCTTTTCCAACAAAAGAATTAAAAGCAACGTTTGATTTCTCAATGGTAAAGTTTTTGTTTACAATAAACATTGGAAAAGAGTTCTGATTAAAAATACTTTTATCATGCTCTGAGAAAAAAATAGCTTTATTCTTTTTAACCTTCTTTTGCTCAATTATGGGTTGCTCATATTGAGTTCTCTTTTTTCTAATCGAAAACATATAAATGATAAAATATGAGACTACTATTAGTAAGATGTTGCTAATAGGAGTTCCGGACTTATAGAGGATTAATGCGGTAAATCCAGATAAAAGAGTTGTTATAAGCATCATAGGTTTTCTCGATTTTAGCTATTGATAAACTTAGGTTCATGATAAAATCTACAACCATAATATCAGATATATGACAGATATAATATTCCATAAATCAAGCAAATATATTGATGATGACATAGACTATTATGCATCAGACACCAGAGACAAACATGGCGCTGTAAAGCCCAGCAAAGACATTAAAAGCTACACACTAGATTCAATAAATTTTGACAATGGCACAGAGCTTCCCTCTGTATATTTCCCGTTTCAGAAAGAATCTATAGACAGAATATATTTAGGCATCAGTTTCCCGCTCTATGCTAATAACTGGGGGGCAGAGTTTCTCAGATATTTGATGTACGTAATCAAAAGAGATGGTGCGGTGATTTTCCCAGTTTATGCAGAAAGGCAAGGTGTAGAAAAAAACTATTGGTCGAGAAGTATTTTAGAAGTTGCGTTTCAAAGCAGGCAAAAATGGTGGGGAATGAGTAATATATGGGCTGAAAATGATGGCGTAAAGTCCGTAACAGTACTTTTACATATTTTATTGATAAGACATTACCTAAACTTTATCAAGAAAATAAATTGGATGAATTACAAAATGAAATAGATAATCAAAATGAAAATTTAAGACTCAGTGCAGTTGTAGAGAAGATTATTCTTGATAATCATGGAAGAAATAAAAAAATTAATCTAGCGGTTGTAAGCGATAATACATTACTGGGTATGGAATTAGCTTGTAGCGATTATATGAATATAAAAAGTACAAAAGTATACTCTAATGTAAATAATAATATTGATGCAAAGCAGGAATACTTACCTAAACAAATAAACGATTACTATAATCATGTTGCAACGACTTTGAATGAGGATTTTTTTGTTTCAAAGCATAATGTAGTTTTAATTGACCAGAAATATTTTAATCAAGAGCTGAGTGATCATATTATAGCTAATGCATTGAACAACCTGGATAAAGACGGATTTATTATCCTGGTTAATCGTCATTTGGAAAATAACTATAAATCATCTGACTATTCTCATACGGTTGGTACAAAACTTAAAGATGGGTATGATATACCGCATTATTCTGATTTAATATTTGAAGAGCTCAAGATGGAAAACACAAATAGAGACTCAGCTGTTAAAGTTATTCACAAAAAAAATAATGCATGATTTACTAAATACAGTAAGTAGTTTTATTTGGGGGCCGTTTACACTTATACTAATCTTGGGCACAGGAGTTTTTCTAAGCCTTGGTCTTAAAGGTTTTACTTTTTCATATATTCTTTTTGCTTTTAAGCAAATTTTTAAAAATGATGAAGATAAAACAGATGGACAAATTACCTCATTTCAATCTTTAACAACTGCTTTATCTGCAACAGTAGGTACTGGAAATATTGCCGGTGTAGCAACAGCTATTTATATTGGAGGCCCAGGCGCTATTTTTTGGATGTGGATTTCAGCATTATTTGGGATGGCAACAAAATATGCAGAAGCATTCCTGGCAATTAAATATAGAGAAAAAAATATCAATGGTGAAACTGTCGGTGGACCAATGTACTACATTAAAAATGGACTATCGCAGAATTATATAATTTTTGCCTATCTTTTTGCCTTAGCAGGGATGATTGCTGCTCTGGGCATAGGTAATGGCGTACAGGTTAATTCTGTATCACAAGTTATCGAAAATGAATTTGGTATTTCATCACTTACAGTTGGATTTTTTATAGCAGTCTTTGTTGCGTTGGTAATAATCGGTGGAATACAATCTATAGGAAAAATTACATCAACTTTAGTTCCATTAATGTCGGCTATTTATATTCTTGGTGGACTGTTAATTATAATTATTAATCACGATAATATTTTATATATATTTAATTTGATAGTTACCTCGGCTTTCACATCTACAGCCGCATCAGGAGGCTTTGCTGGAGCAACTGTTTGGATGGCATTAAGATATGGTGTTGCTCGTGGTGTATTTTCAAATGAAGCAGGATTGGGCAGCTCTCCAATTGCTCATGCAGCAGCAAATACAAATAATCCAACTAAGCAAGGAATGATTTCTATGTTGGAACCGCTCATAGATACACTAGTAGTATGCACAATTACAGCTTTTGTTATACTAATGAGTAATCAATGGATAGGAGAGGTAAATGGAGCAGTTCTTACCGTAACATCTTTTGAGAATTTACTTCATAACGGAAAGTACATTGTAATTTTTGGATTAATTCTATTTTCTTTCAGCACTATTATAGGCTGGAGTTATTATGGAGAAAAATGTGCCGAGTTTTTATTTGGCTCAAGCATAATAATCTATTACAGAATTTTATGGATAGTAATTATTCCTATTGCAGCCATCACTGAATTAAATTTAATGTGGTTGATAGCTGATATAATGAATGGGCTGATGGCAATTCCCAATCTAATCGCACTTATATTGTTAGGTCCTATGATTTTTGCGAAAACAAAACAGTATAAGGATACTTTGAAAGCTTAATACGGTATGAAAATCAATGAACACATCAATATGGCTTTGAAGGAGGATGGTTATAAAAAAGATATCACTACAAATTTAGTTCCTTTGATAAATAAATGTAAAGCGATAATAAAAATAAAAGAAAACTCTCATGTATATGGATTGAAATGGCTCAAACAAGTATTTAAACAGGTTGATAAAAAAATAAAATTCAAAACCTATGTAAATGACGGAGATTATGTAAATAAAAATAAAATTATAATTGATATATATGGGACAAACCATTCGATTCTCAAGGGAGAACGTGTCGCTTTGAATTATCTTCAAGCAATGTCTGGAACTTATGACCTATGCAAAAAATTCCAAAAGAAAGTAAAAGATAAAAATATTAAATTACTTCATACAAGAAAAACATTGCCATTATTTAGAGCTCCACTAATAGAATCTTGTAAAGCGGCTGGCTGTAACGCACATCGAGAAAATTTATCATCTGCTGTACTAATTAAAGAGAATCATCTTAAGTTCATGCAAAACCCAAATGATATTATAAACCAAGCTATAAAAAATAATAAAATTGTTGTTGTTGAGGCAAAAACAATTAAATTTGCTAAAACTTTAGATCAATTAAAAATTAACAGGATACTGCTTGATAATTTTACCCCTACTATGTTGAAAAAAATTGTTAAATATAAACTTAAATCAAAACTAGAAGTCTCTGGGTCAGTCAATCTTCAGAATATAAATAACTTTGCTATTAAAGGTGTAGATTATATATCTATTGGTGCACTTACAAAAAATATTGAATCACGAGATTTCTCTTTGTTGATAGTTTAAAAGTATATGCTACTCTTACAAGCTGATATAATAAGTGCGAATGAATAACACCTTCGATCTATCACAAGCTATAAAAAACTTTTTCTCAAGAGAGGAAAAATCAGGCATTTTATTATTACTGTTTGCCATGTTGGCGTTAATTATTGTTAACAGCCCACTGCAATCTTTATATTTTGAAATTAAATATACATACATTCCTATTAACATAGGTGATTTCTCATTTACCAAAAATGTCTCTCATTGGGTAAATGATGGTTTGATGGCGATATTTTTCTTCATCATAGGCTTAGAATTAAAAAGAGAAATTCTAGAAGGTGAATTATCAAGTTTTGATAGAATGGTTTTACCTGCTATCGCTGCAATTGGAGGTATGCTTGCGCCAGCTGTTGTTTATGTGCTAATAAATTATTCCAATCCAGAAAATATGTCAGGTTGGGCAATTCCAACAGCAACAGATATAGCTTTTTCACTTGCTGTTCTTCTCCTCTTAGGAAAGAGTGTACCATTAAGCTTAAAAGTATTTCTTTTATCACTCGCAATTATTGATGATTTGGGCGCTGTGCTGATTATCGCCTTCTTTTACACATCAGAAATAAGTATGATTTATTTGTCATACTCAGCTGCGGTATTAGCCCTTTTGATATTGTTAAATCTATCTGGATCACAAAAAATGTATATTTATATATTACTAGGAATATTTCTTTGGTATTTTGTCCTGAAGTCAGGGGTACATGCAACTATTGCAGGTGTTTTGTTAGCTACAACGATACCTAATAATCAAAAAAATAGCATCGATGATTCTATGCTTAAACAATTAGAGCATAAGCTACATAATTTTGTAGGTATCCTAGTTCTTCCTATATTTGCATTCTTCAATAGTGATATAAATTTTTCTGATGTGACTTTAGATAGTCTCTATAGTCCGCTCTCACTAGGTATTGTTCTAGGCCTATTGTTAGGAAAACCGATAGGAATCACTTTCTTTACATACATTGGTATGAAGACGAAACTATTTAAACTACCAGATGATATCACTTTAAAAGATATTTTTGGTTTATCTTTTTTGTGTGGCATTGGATTTACTATGAGTTTATTTATAAACGGATTAGCTTTCAGTGATCCTGTATTAGTAGATAGTAGTAAGTTAGGAATATTTATTGGTTCTATAGTTTCTGCAGTAGCTGGTTACTTAATACTTAAATCTAGATATCAAACTAACAGCTAGTTTATTGTACAATCCATAGTTAGTGGTTCTGATGCTCTAGTAGGTATCACATTCAGGACAAAATTATGTGAATCAAACTTAACGAGTAAATCAGGAGCAACAAGTTCAATAGAATTCTCAGTTCTTTTTACAACAGCTAAGTTCATGCTATTCAATTTTTCATTATCTTTAGTAAGATCTAGCATGAATACAATGCGTTCTTCATAATTGTAGCAAGTTAATTTATCAGTCATTGTTCGTCCATCTGAGGCAAACGAGTTAAAGGTGGATATGATAAAAATGAAAGGAGTTAGAAGTGCCTTGATAAGATGCATGATTTAATATTACATGTATTATCTAATTAGACAATACTTAATTAGTTACCGCCTACAGTCATATCATTAATCATGAGTGAGCCGCACTTTATTTTTGAGTTCAAATAGTAGTCGTTTCCAATCTCTTCAATATTTTTAAACATCTCAATCATATTTGATGCAATAGTAAAGTTGGTAACTGGATATGATATTTTTCCATTCTCAATTAGATAGCCGAAAGCTCCTCTTGAATAATCGCCTGTTAACATGTTTGCTCCGGAACCCATTAATTCTGTAACCAATATGCCGTTATCTATTGATTCTACAAGGTTACTCATCATAGGTTTAGTCGAATTAATTAATATATTACTGTAACCGCTGTTGCCTGTGGATTTTAAACTTAATTGGCTTGCTGAGTATGTGTCTAATAAATAAGTGTTAAGCACTCCATCC
>Ga0181557_1006395_pt1 | contig 10240 bp, 8 predicted proteins | sample 011ome_23_FD_148632 | JGI IMG/M metagenome (GOLD analysis project Ga0181557, IMG submission 148632) | Coastal salt marsh microbial communities from the Groves Creek Marsh, Skidaway Island, Georgia - 011506CT metaG (spades assembly) | ecosystem: Environmental > Aquatic > Marine > Intertidal zone >... | reverse complement strand
AAAGCTGGCTGTAGACGGCTTCAGGATTCCAGGCTGGTGGCAGCTGAACTGGTATGAGAACTACGACATCTATAACCCTGGCGGCACTCCAACGCTGACGCTTTGGCCGTTTGACCCTGGTCAGCACCCATTTGGCCAGGACACGCTTGGCAAGGACATCTTTGCCCGGGTAATGCGAGGCATTCAGCAGTCACTAATTGTGGTGTTTATCGTGGGGCTTCTCGCAACGGTAATCGGAACCATCGTTGGGGCCCTTGCCGGTTACTTCCGCGGTTGGCTGGACACTCTCCTGATGCGCGCCACCGACGTGGTCATCATCCTGCCAATTTTGGTTGTTGGAGCTGTTCTTAGCCGCAGCTTCGGTGGCGATGCAGTCAGCCTCGCCCTGCTACTTGGCGCACTTGCATGGACAGGCCTTGCCAGGCTGGTTCGCGCTGAGTTCCTAGCGCTGAGAGAGCGGGAGTTCGTCGATGCTGCACGAGTTGCGGGCGCCAAGAACTCGAGAATCATTTTCAAACACATCCTGCCGAACACCATTGGTGTGATCGTGGTGAACGCGACGCTTCTAATGGCAGCCGCAATCCTTATCGAGACCTCACTGAGCTTCCTCGGCTTTGGCATCGTTGCGCCTGATATCTCTCTCGGTCAGATCATCAGCGAATACAACGAGGCATTTAGAACCAGGCCATGGTTGTTCTGGTATCCGGGTCTCTTCATTGTGGTGATTGCCCTGTGCATCAACTTCATTGGTGATGGTTTGCGCGATGCTTTTGACCCTCGTCAGCGCAGGCTTCCAAAGTCCGGTGGTGCCATCTCTGAGCTCAAGCAGCTCATCGCAAAGCGCAGGGAGAGCTAATGCTAGAGACTCAGCGCGGTAGTAAGTACCAAAGCGGTTATTGCTGCAATCTTGCCAATGCTCCATTTGCTTTCGACGGTGGCAACTTGGTCTCTATGTTGTTCCCAGAGTCTTCGGATGTGTGCTGCGGCAGCTCCGGAATCGCTGCTAACGAGATCTCCTGGTCGAACGGTTCCGGCGATGTAGGTGCTCTCGGGGAGGAGCTGTCCTTGGTCGCGGGAGGCAAAGATGCTGCTGTGGCGACCAGGAGCTGGAGCTCCCCAGGCCGTTATTTTGCCTTTGTCGGTGGTGATTGCAAGCGCCCAGCGGGTGTCGATGAGCTTTATGGCACCCCAGCTGATGTTGTGCTCTCTGAAGACATTGACAATCTTTACGCGCTCTTCGCTCACTTCAACCCTGGGAAACCAAAAGAGCAGCAGGGAGCTCATCGCTATCAGAGCCACTCCTGGCAGGGCTATAAGCGCGATTGCGAGTCCCTCGCCAATCAGAATCACGAACCAGGCGAGAGTCATGACGATGACGCTCGCAAGAGCTATGGCCCTGCCGGAGCGGGATCGGAATACCTGCACGCAAAGAGTCTCGCATGCCTTAGGGGGTTTTGAGCTAATGGACAACTCGAAGCCAATCATTGAGGCAAGCGAGCTCTCGGTCGACTTCTGGGTCGATGGAGAGTGGGTCATGGCTGCCAGCGGTGTGAACTTCGGCGTCAAGCCCGGAGACGTGCTGGCAATCGTTGGCGAGTCCGGCTCTGGTAAGTCAACATCGGCAATGAGCCTTTTGGGTCTGTTGCCTGTCAATGGCCGCGCATCTGGCTCCGTGAAGCTTCAGGGTGAGGAGCTGATTGGAGCTGACAAAAAGCGGCTTCGTGAAATTAGAGGCAAGGAGATAGCGGTTATTTTCCAAGAGCCAATGACCGCACTGAACCCTGTTTACACCGTCGGCTTCCAGATAGTTGAGGCTCTTCAGGTTCACTTCAAGTCAATGACCAAGGCGCAGGGCAAGGTCAGGGCACTCGAGCTTCTCAAGATGGTTGAGCTGCCAGATCCAGAGAAAGCATTTAACTCTTACCCGCACGAGCTTTCAGGTGGTCAGAGGCAGCGTGCGATGATCGCGCAGAGCATCTCTTGTGATCCCCAGCTCTTGATTGCCGATGAGCCCACTACCGCACTAGATGTGACGGTTCAGGCAGAGATTTTGAACCTGATGCGCGATCTCAATAAGCGCCTGAACTCCGCGGTAATCCTTATTACCCATGACATGGGCGTTGTTGCTGAGCTGAGTGACTTCATGATCGTTATGAAGGATGGCGTTGTCGTTGAGACTGGCACCACCTTCGATGTCTTCAAGACCCCAAAGCACCAATACACCAAAGACCTACTAGCCGCCGTACCAAAGCTGGGCGCTGCCGAGACTAAGCCCGTCATTGAGCGCAAGTCAACTGAGGAGCCTGTCCTTCGCATGACGGGTCTCAACATTGAATACCCCAAGCGGGGCAAAGTCCCAGCATTTTTGGCAGTCAAGGATGCCGACCTAGACATCTACCCCGGTGAAGTCTTGGGATTGGTGGGGGAGTCCGGCTCGGGTAAAACCACCATCGGCAGGGCGGTAGTCGGCCTACTTCCAATCAAGAGTGGCGAGCTCTCGGTTGACGGTCAGGCAATGGTGGGTGTTTCGAGGCAGCAGCTGATTGATGTTCGCAGAAACATTGGAATCGTGTTCCAAGATCCGGGTAGTTCTCTGAACCCAAGGTGGCCTATCGGGCAGTCGATTGCAGAGCCACTTCTGCTTGCAGGTTGGGATTCTCCCACCCGCACAAACCGCGTGAGCGAGCTGTTGGACTTGGTTGAGCTTCCCAGGAGCTACCGAAACCGCTATCCGCATGAGCTCTCTGGTGGTCAGAGGCAGCGCGTTGGCATTGCCAGGGCTCTTGCGCTTAGCCCCAAGCTCCTGGTTGCTGATGAGCCAACTAGCGCGCTAGATGTCTCTGTTCAGGCCAGGGTGCTGGAGCTATTACAGGAAATTCAGAAAGAGCAGCAGTTTGCGACGCTGTTTATTTCTCACGATCTAGCTGTTGTTGATTTACTGAGTGACCGGATTGCAGTTATGAGACTTGGTGAGATTGTCGAGCAGGGTCACAAGGAGCAGATCCTGCGCAACCCTCAGGTTGACTACACCAAGAGACTTATTAGTGCTGTGCCGATTCCAGACCCTTCCCACAACCGCTCCAGGTAATCTCGGGCCTAAAGGCTAAACTTTTCACCTATGGGAGCTGACTTGAAAATAGCCGTCGTGATTCCCTGCTACCGGGTTACAGACCACATTCTTGAGGTCATTGCGGGCATTGGCCCGGAAGTTTCGAAGATTTATGTCGTAGACGATGCCTGCCCAGACAAATCCGGCAAATTTGTTCAGGACCAATCGAAAGACAAGAGGCTCAGTTTCATTTTTCATGAAGAGAACCAGGGTGTGGGGGGAGCAGTTATTTCTGGTTACAAGGCTGCCTATGCTGATGGTGCCGATGTGGTTGTGAAAATTGATGGTGATGGGCAGATGGACCCAGGTCTGATCTCGGCCATAGCAAAGCCTGTTTTAGAGGGAAGTGCGGACTATTCCAAGGGGGACAGATTTGACAGTCTTGAAAATCTGTTTGGAATGCCAAAGGTTCGAATTTTTGGCAATGCTGTGCTTTCCCTGTGGGCGAAGTTCTCTACCGGCTACTGGTCGATGACCGATCCCACCAACGGCTTTACAGCAATCCACCGCAGGGCTCTTGGGGCTATGAACCTTGACAAGATTCGGAAGAGCTACTTCTTCGAGTCGGACATTCTTTTTCGGCTCAACATTGCAAACTGCGTTGTAGCGGATGTCCCGATGGCCGCTGTCTACGGATCCGAGAAGAGCAACATGAGCATCTTGAAAGTGATGTTTGAGTTTCCGTGGCGACACACTGTAAACCTATGGAAGCGAATTTTCTATCGCTATTACCTGCGTGAGTGGAACGTGGGTAGCTTTGAGCTACCAATAGGAGTTTTCCTGGTTGTGTTCGGTGCGTGGTTCGGGCTAAGCAGCTATTTGAGCGCTACAGCAGCAGGGCTGGCAACAACGGCGGGACAGGTCACCGGTAGCGCTGTTGCGCTGATCCTTGGAGTTCAACTCCTTCTCTCGTTTCTCTCCTATGATGTTCAGTCGGAACCAAGAATCCCAAGACAGAGAAGATAAGTAATGCTTTCACCTGCAATTGCTAGAGTGCGTGAGTTCTTAGGTTCATGGAAAAATCTGTTAGCACTTGGCACACTCCCACTTTTGGGAGCTTGGATCTATAGCAGGGTTTGGATGGTCAACCCTGCGATACTTGGCGACGAGTATTTGTATTCTTTGAATGCCCGAAAGGCGGCACCTTGGGATGCCCCGGTTGCTGGAGACTTTTCAAACTACCTCTTCAACTTTGTGTACCAAACCACCAACCTCTGCGGACCCAATTTTTATTCGTGCTCAAAGGTTCTCAATATCACCTTTTTCTTGGGGTTTATCTATTCGATTTTTCTGTTAGTGAGGAAGTCTGCCGGTTACTGGCCAAGCTACCTAGTAATGGTTGGGGTAGGGCTATCGCCGCTAAACATCTACCCTTCTATGTTCCTACCGGAATCCCTTTACTTCTTCCTCATGTCCCTAGTAGCTCTTGCTATTTATCGCGCCTTAGCGAGGGGAACGTTTTTATCTTGGGGTCTTGTAGGTTCGCTGTTGGGGGTGGCTTCCTTGGTAAAGCCGCACGCCTGGTTAAGCTTTATAGCAATCGCGGTAGCCTTCACTGTTCTATACGAGTGGAAAACAAAAACTATTCTCAACTACCTTCGTGACGGGCTTTTTGTTTCTATCGCTGCAGTCGCGACAAGGGTTGTTGTTGGTTTTCTGGTTGCAGGACCGAAGGCGTTGTCACTGTTCGGCCAATACGTTGGGACCGGCACAGTCGAAACTTTGATAGAAGGTCCTTTGTCGGGGGAAGCTCTACAATCGGAAAATTACGTCGGGGCAGGCCCTTTAGCTGGTGTAGAAGCGTTGTTCTTGAACCAGTTCTCGTATCATTTGACAACGATAATGGCCTTGGGCGTGGTGCAAGCTATCGCTTTCGCCATGGTCATTGTGCAGGCAATAAGGCATAGGGAACTCCAACTTCCCGCAAAGCTTGTTCTGATGAGTGGAATCTGGTTGTTGGTACTTCTAGTAGAAATCGTCATCTTCACTGGGTGGGTGACGGGTGGTGGTGACGACCACACCTTTAGATTGTTGTTGAGGTATTACGAATTTATGATTCCAATCTCTCTAGCAACGTCGATCGGCTACATGTTCTCGAAGTCTTATGAACCCCCGAGTGTCTTTATTAGGTGGCTCGCGGCCGCAGCGGTGTTCTTAGGATTCAGTCCTGCTTTCTCAGGACTTTTCAACCAGCTAAGTATTCAAATCGCCGATGCTCCTAGCGTTGCGGGGCTGATCGTAAACCAAGAAGTATTCACCATCGTGGGAGTTCTTGCACTTTCTGCGACACTAGTCTTTGCAACTTTTCCTAAGTATCTTCCTTTGATGGGCGCCGCCACCTCGTTACTAACGGCCGTGTATTTAGGATTTCAGACCTCAGACCAATACCAAATTTTCAGAGGCGGAGACGGACCCTTGGATTCTGCTGGGAAGGAAGCTGCTCTATTCCTAGGCAACGAGAAGATCACATCAAAGGTAAAAATATTTGCTAATTCCAGGTTTGATGCTACGGGCGCCGCTTTCTGGGTCGACCGAAGTGATACGAGCTACGAAGTTGTCATTGAAAACGCAGTTATCACTTCAGATGTAGTTCCAGACGAGCACGAAGTGGTCCTAACGGTTGGTCGAGTGGAACTCGCAATTGACGAATTCGAACTTGTAAGCGAAGGAGATGGCTTCAAAATGTATGTAAAGAATATATTAGACCGGTGAGGGTGTTATTTGTTCACGAAGTCAGCTTCCTAGACAAGCCAATTTTCGAAATGCACGAGTTTCCCGAGTACTTGGCGTCTAGGGGTCACGAAGTTCACTTCGTCGACTTTCTAGAAAACGGCCACTTGTTTTCGAAAATTGGAATATCAACGAGGGCTATCACTGGACGAACATCTTCTGTCGGCCTGACGTTGCACAGCGTGAGTGCTCCCTTCTGGGGAATTGTGAAGCGAGTCTTGGCGGCCTTAGGCGCCCCAGGCTTCTTGGGGCGAACGATTAACCAAGTGGCACCGGACGTGATTGTGACCTATGCAGTTCCAACCTTTGGGTGGCAAACTGTGCGGCTCGCTCGTCGGCGTGGTATTCCAGTCGTTTACAGAGCCCTTGACGTCAGCCACAGGTTGAGAAAAACACTGTTCTCAAAATTAGTTAGACGGGCAGAGTCTTATGTCTGCAAAAACGCAACACATATATCCGCAAACAATTCAGCGCTAGAGTCCTACTGCTTGAGACTAGCCGGCGGGACTCTGTCTTCCTCTGTCGACCTTCCACCCCTGGATTTAGAGCTCTTCCATCCGACTGCTTCGAGCAGCTCGAAGGTCGGAGAGCCTGAAGCGCGTGCCACGGTTATTTTTCTAGGGACTTTTTTCCCGTTCTCGGGTTTAGATGTCTTCATTGAGTCAATGTCCCGTCTCGACGACATCAATTTCAAACTCGTGTTAATCGGGGGTGGCGAATTGGATCAAAAGCTGAGAAGTCTTACCGCTGAATTGCAGCTGGAAGAATTTGTTGAATTCCTGGGTTTTGTAGAGTACAGCAGTCTAATTAAGCACCTTCAGTCGGCAGATATCGCGATAAACCCGATGGTTCCATCCTTAGTGGCCCACAAGGCGCTCCCAAACAAGATACTGCAATACATGGGGTCCGGGTTGCCCGTCGTCTCCACTCGTCTAGAGGGGTTGCAGTCAGTGATTCAGGATTCCGCTGGCCTTTTTCTCGTGAGTAATCCTGGCCAGCTAGCAGCGGAAGTCTCTGACCTAGTGCGCAATTTGGACAAACTCGCGACTCTGGGCCTCGAGGCTCGGAAATCGGTAGAGGGACTGTTTGGGAATCATAGTCCCGAAGAGGAATTTCAACAATTGTTGTTGAATTTAGCTGACGTAGCGACATGAGGGTGTTTTTACTCGGAAGCACGGGAATGATCGGCTCCGCCATCGTGCGTCAACTTAGGAATCACGGCAACTCTGTCGTTCTCGTTGGAGGTGCTTCTGGGGAGGGGGGCTGGCGTTTCACTGAGTCGTCTCCGACCATTCCAGACGAACTTGAAATGGTTTCGCAAGATGACTATGTCGTAAATTGTGTAGGACTAGTTAAGTCGGAAATCACTCAAGCCGCCACGAGTACTGCATCCGCGATCTACCTGAATGCCATCCTTCCCATTCAACTATCACGCCTCGTTGCGAGGGTTGGAGCGAGATTAGTCCACGTAACGACAGACTGCGTTTACAGTGGAGCTCGCGGAGGTTATTCAGAGTCGGACCCTCATGATGCGACGGATGTTTACGGTCAGACTAAGAGCTTGGGTGAAGTTTCTCATCCGAATGTGATGAATCTCCGGGTATCACAAGTCGGCCCCGAACTGACCAGCTCAAGACTTCTCCTGGAATGGCTTCGGTCTCAGCCTCACAACGCTCGTATCGACGGTTTCACGAATCACGCCTGGAATGGGATTAGCTCAGATGCCTTTGGAAGAATCGTAAGTGCGATTTGCGCACATGGATTGTTTGAAGCAGGATCAAGGCACATAGTGCCAAACGACAAGGTTTCAAAATTTGAGCTGGTAACATCCATAGCTGGTAGGCTTAGACGTCAGGACATAGAAGTCACGGCAGTCGCGGCAGCAACCTATGTTGATAGGACTTTGGCCACAGAGCACCCAGACTTCAATTCTGACCTCTGGCTAGCGGCAGGGTTTGGAAGTGCTCCCTCCGTTGAGAGAACACTTGATGAAATTGATTGGAGTGCGCTTTGGTGAATGCCGACCAAGGTTCCTTCCACGCCATAGATGGCGCAAAATTTCTCATTACTGGAGGCACTGGATCCTTCGGAAGGACTATGGTGCAGCGCCTCCTAAGGGAGAATGCTGCGGAAATAGTGGTTTTTAGTCGTGACGAGGCTAAGCAAGACCAGATGAGGCTCGAGGTCTCAGACGCAAGAGTTCGTTATGTGTTGGGCGATACTCGTGACTCTGATTCCGTTAGCGCATCAATCAAAAACATTGATTACGTTTTCCATGCGGCGGCGATAAAACAGGTACCATCGGCGGAGTTCTTCCCCCAAGAGGCCGTAAAAACCAACATAGTCGGATCCGCAAATGTGATCCGTGCAGGTCTGGAAAATGCTGTTAAAGCGATCGTGTGCTTGAGCACTGACAAAGCCGTCTATCCGATTAATGCAATGGGCATGAGTAAGGCCTTAATGGAAAAAGTTGCTGTCGCAATGGCGCGCGATGCGGCGGGGTCTGGCACTCGAATTTGTGTCACAAGATACGGAAACGTGATGTATTCAAGGGGCTCGGTCATTCCAAAGTTTTTTTCACAGCTGAGGGAAAGCCAAACTGTAACTCTTACGGAGCCAACCATGACTAGGTTTCTCATGTCTCTCGAAGAGTCAGTATCCCTCGTCTTACACGCCTTCCTTGAGGGCCAGTCAGGCGACACACTAGTTAGAAAAGCTCCTGCAGCCTCTATGGAGAATTTATCGAAAGCGGTCGCAAACTTGCTTGGAATTGATAAGTACCAGGTAAACCAAGTCGGATTTAGGCACGGTGAAAAATTATTTGAGTCCTTGTTGGCCTCCGAGGAGATGGCGAAGGCGGACGATCAAGGCGAATTCTTTAGGGTGCCCATGGATGAACGTGACCTCAATTACGAACCTTATTTTGAAGTGGGCAATAGAAGACCGCCTGATTTGCAGGCATACACAAGCCACAACACCTACCAGCTAACAATAAACGAGATTCAGGAGGCGCTCCTCAGTCTCCCTGAAGTTAGGAGGCAGTTGGGTAATGGAAACTCTTAGAGTCATGACGGTGGTCGGAACCAGGCCGGAAATCATTCGACTGTCCCAGCTCATCAAGAGACTGTCACTGGAATTTGATCACAAATTAGTTCACACTGGCCAGAATAATGATCCCCAGTTAAGCGAGGTTTTTTTTCGTGATCTCGGGCTGCAACAGCCAGATTTGTTTCTGGAAATCGAGCTTGGTAGCCCTGGGGTTGTTGTGGGGCAGACTTTACAGAAGATGGAAGCAGCCATAGATAAGTTCTCACCCGAGGCAATTATGATCCTAGGTGATACTAACTCAGCTCTCTCGGCTTACGTAGCTGAGCGAAGGGGAATCCCCGTTTATCACATGGAGGCAGGAAACAGGTCCTTTGACTCTAACGTGCCTGAGGAGCTAAATAGACGAATAGTTGACCATATGGCGAGTTTTAATTTGGCGTACAACTCTTATTCCAAAGCAAATCTCGTTCGTGAGGGCATCGACCCTAGGAGAATTTTCGTCACCGGCTCCCCCTTACGGGAAGTTCTTGCAGTAAGTCGGGATGGGATTGGGGAGTCTTCAGCTTTGCAGGATATGGGGCTCGAGCCCGGAGAGTTCTTTCTAGTCAGTCTTCACAGGCAGGAAAACGTAGATTCGCCAGACCGATTGAGCACCTGCATTGGAACTTTGCAAAGAATGGGCGAGCTTTGGGGTAAGCGAATAGTGATGTCGGTTCATCCGCGAACTCAAAAGGCTTTCGCCAACTTCAAAATTTCACTTGACGGAATAGAGCTCTGTAGGCCCTTCGGTTTCTTCGACTACATGAAACTTCAGGTGAGCGCGTTTTGTGTTATCTCAGATTCTGGCACGATTAGCGAGGAAAGTGCAATGCTTGGTTTCCCGGCGATAAGCATGAGAACCTCCATAGAACGTCCAGAGGCGATCGACGTCGGTTCTACCGTGTTGGCTGGAGTAGATTCTAGATCTGTTTCACAAGCCATAAAGCTCGCCACTCTGGCTTTCAAGCCGACGATGCCAGAGGGCTACGAGGTGGATGATTTCTCGGAAAGAGTTGTGCGAATTTTGAGTTCGACCGTGCACGCCCATACCGAGTGGCTGGGCTTGCGCAAGTAAACCCAAACCTAGCAGCGGTTAGGCCGCCTATTGTTCTTCGTACGCCTCGTATTCATCTAGGGCAAGACCATATCGTTTGAGCGTACGGAACTCTATGCCGTTCATTCGAGTCTTACGGAGGACTTCTTCATCGATGCCAGCACGAATGTCATCTTGGCTGTAGGAAATATTTTGAATTCGGGCATGATCTCGTATCCAAGAGTGTGGGATGTGCACTCTACCTTCGGACCAAAAAGAAC
>Ga0181557_1006388_pt1 | contig 10247 bp, 6 predicted proteins | sample 011ome_23_FD_148632 | JGI IMG/M metagenome (GOLD analysis project Ga0181557, IMG submission 148632) | Coastal salt marsh microbial communities from the Groves Creek Marsh, Skidaway Island, Georgia - 011506CT metaG (spades assembly) | ecosystem: Environmental > Aquatic > Marine > Intertidal zone >... | reverse complement strand
GGCCCCGGGAAATATGGCACTACCGAGACTGGGTCATCCGGGCCCTCAATGCGGATATGCCCTATGACCAGTTCACCATCGAACAACTGGCCGGGGACATGTTACCCGGCTCCACTCAGGATCAAAAAATCGCCACCGGCTTTCACCGCAACACCCAGATCAATGAGGAGGGAGGCATTGATCCTCTCGAATTCCGTTTCTATGCAGCGGTTGACCGGGTGGCCACAACCGGTACTGTATGGATGGGGTTAACCACTGGATGTGCCCAGTGCCATACCCACAAGTATGATCCCATCACCCACGATGAGTACTTTGGCATTATGGCCCTGCTCGATAATGTGGAGGAACCGGACCTTCTTCTTTACTCAGATAACCAGCGAAAGCGAAAAGCTCAGGTAGAAAAACAGATTGAAGGAAAGATCCAAGAATTGATGGGGCGCCATCATGATTTTGATCAAACCTTCGAAGCTTGGAAAACCAGCCTGCAAAAAGAGGCGACTGCATGGAACATTCTTCAACCCACTGCATGGAAGACAAATTTACCCAAACTCGAAACAATGGAAGACGGCTCCCTTTTCGCCTCCGGTGATTTCACCAAGCGTGACGTCTACGATCTAAACTTCACCTCAAAGGAACCGGTCACTGCCCTTAGGATTGAAACGATGACCGACGAGCGACTGCCTGATCTTGGCCCTGGGCGGGCTTACTACGAGGGCAGAAAAGGACTCTTCTTTCTGAGTGAAATAGATGTTTTGCTAAACGATGGTCATGAAATTAAGATACAAAATCCGGTTGCAAGCAATGGGCACGGTGCAGACAAAACAATAGACAATGAGGGTTCATCTGGGTGGAGCGGCGGTGTTGGCGAAGAACAACATATCATTCTTCCCCTTGCTACCCCCATACCTGCCAACCAGTCCTTTTCTCTATCTCTACTTTTCGAGAGGCACTTTGTCGCCAGTCTCGGCAGGTTCCGCGTATCTGCTACCTCTGCATCCACTGCCCCAAAGCCACAGAGATTAGGTGCCAAAATTGAGGACCTAGTGGCTATGAAAAAAGAGCTAAGCTCCGAGGAGATCCACTTACTTAAAAGCACTTACCTGGAAAAAGTATTCTACAGCAAAAAGAATGTTCAGGCATTTGATAGTCATGCCAAATGGATATGGGATGATAAAAATAATCAAAGCAAACAAACCCTCTATTTTTCGAAAAGTATCGATTTAAAAAAGAAACCACGATCCGCCCGTTTAGTCTATACCTGTGACGATGAATCCGAGTTTTTCATCAATGGAAAAAAAGTGGCCTCTAATTCACTTTGGTACGAACCCGTCTCCGCAAATGTATCCAACCACTTCCGGGAGGGAACCAACACCCTTGCGGTCAAAGCAACCAATCATGGGGGCCCGGGTGCCTTAATTGCTCAATTAGAAATCATTTCTGCGGAGGGTACAAGACAAACCCATGCAACGGATCAATCATGGAAATATTCGGAACAGGAACCAGAAGGTAATGATTGGAAGACCAAGGGTCTAAACGATGGTCAGGAATCTACCATTGCTGGAAAAGCAGGTGATGCTCCCTGGAAAAACATCCCCCTGAAGTCGAACGAACTTTCTGAGCTTCATGCCCTGCGCAAACAACTTCCCCATAGCCGTAGGTCCTTGGTCATGCAGGAGCGCCCGGCGGACAACCCCCGCCCTACCTACCTGCGCCATCGTGGGGAGTACACCAGTCCTAAGCATGAGGTTCATCCCAAAATCCCTGAGATTCTCCTTAGTGAAAACTCCAAGATGCCCACCAACCGTTTGGAATTTGCCCGTTGGCTGGCCAGTGCAGACAACCCTATTGGCGACCGCGTTACCGTAAACCGTGCCTGGCGCTCCCTCTTTGGCTACGGTCTCATACGTACCAGTGGTGACTTTGGTACCCAGGCCCCTGCACCCGACCACCCGGAACTACTTGACTGGTTGGCGGTGGAATTCAGGAAACAGGGCATGTCATTGAAAAAGCTTCATCGTCTGATTGTAACCAGTTCCACCTACAGGCAAAGCTCCACTGCATCGCCCGAACTTCTGGAGAAAGATCCACAGAACCGACTGCTTGCCCGCGGTCCCAGGCTTCGGCTAAGCGGAGAATTAATCCGCGATCACATGCTCCATGCCAGTGGAAAGCTCTCCTCCAAAATGTACGGGCCTGGGGTTTACCCGCCCCAACCCAAAACTGTTCTCTCCCATGCCTTTGGCAACCAGGCATGGAATGTATCCAAAGGGGAGGATCGCTTCCGCCGCTCCGTCTATACTTTCATCAAGCGGACCGCACCCTTTGCTGGATTTATGACCTTTGATGGAACCTCAGGAGAAAATTGCCTCGCCAAACGCGACCGTAGCAATACCCCCCTGCAAGCCCTCACTCTGCTCAATGATGAAATGTATGTCGAACTTGCCCGTGAGGCTGGCAAACTTGTCCATCAAACAAGCAAGAACCCAGTAGATGAATTGTTCCGCAGGTTCCTTACCCGCCCACCATCTGAGGAAGAAAGAAGGGTCCTGCAGGGCTACCTCGATCAACAAATTGCCCGCCTGCAAAAAGGTGAGCTCAAACCAGCCGAGGTTACCTCCGACCCTAAGTCAGATGCTCCCTGGGCAGGCAAAGTTTTGCTCGCCCGGGCTATTATGAATTTAGACGAATCCATCACCAAGCCATGATCACAAATCCACTCCTACACCGCACCCGAAGACACTTTTTTAAAGACTGTGGAATTGGACTGGGCAAGATTGCCCTCGCCTCCATGCTCGCCAAAGAAAGCTTTGGAGCAATGGGCAACCCCGGCTTCATGCGTTTTCCCGTAAAAGCCAAGCGGGTCATCTTTTTGTTTATGGCGGGAGCACCCAGCCAGCTCGAGTTGTTTGACCACAAGCCCAAGCTTGCAGAGATCGAGGGCAAGCCCATCCCTCCTTCTGTAATCAAGGGGCAGCGCTATGCTTTCATCCAACCCGATGCTGCGGTGCTTGGGCCCTGCTTTCCTTTTTCCAAGCACGGCGAGTCGGGTGCGGAAATTTCGGACCGCCTCCCCTATTTATCGAAAATTGCCGACGACCTGACCTTCGTCAAATCCATGCATACCGACCACTTCAACCATGCACCCGCCCAGCTATTCATGAACACGGGCAGTGGTATCCCTGGGCGGGCAAGTATGGGTTCCTGGCTAAGTTACGGAATCGGGAGCGAAGCGGATGACCTCCCCGGCTTTGTGGTTTTGCAAAACGGTGTGTTGAGCGGCGGATCCGCCATGTGGGGATCCGGGTTTTTACCTTCCGAACACCAGGGAGTGCCCTTCCGCAAGGGCTCCGACCCCATCCTTCATGTTTCCAACCCCAAGGGGATAGACCGGACTGCTCAGCGGCAAACCCTTGATCTGCTAAATAAGTTGAACCGGAATTCCTTGAATCGTATGGGCGACCCAGAGATCAATGCCCGGATCGAGGCCTACGAAATGGCCTACCGCATGCAGGCACGGGCCCCTGAACTGATGGATTTCAGCCAGGAAAGCCAAGCGACTCTTGACCTCTACGGAGCGAAACCGGGCCAATCCGGATATGCAACCAACTGCCTGCTTGCCCGTCGTCTGGCCGAGAGAGGAACACGCTTTATTCAGGTCTATCAGGGTGGATGGGATGCTCACAACAATGTCGAAGGAAACATCAAAAACAATGCGAAAGCAATCGACCAGGCCAGTGCGGCCCTCGTCCAGGACCTCAAGCAGCGTGGCATGCTCGAAGATACCCTCGTTATTTGGGGAGGTGAGTTTGGACGCACCCCCATGGTTGAAGCCAGTGCCGCTTTGAACCGTAGTGGTGGGCGCGACCATCACCCACAGGCCTTTACCATGTGGATGGCAGGTGGAGGGATCAAACCGGGTATCACCCTGGGGCAGACCGATGAGCTCGGCTTCCATGTGACCGAGGACCCAGTCCATGTTCACGACCTGCAGGCCACCATTCTCCAACTCTTAGGAATTGATCACACCCAATTATCCTTCCGCTTCCAGGGGCTTGATTTCCGGCTCACCGGAGTGGAACAACACCATGCCGTCAAAAAATTGATCGCATAATGCTGCGGAGGCTATTGCCCCTGCTTGGAGGACTTCCGGCCTTCGGGGCAACGGGCAAGCAAGCAGAAACCCCTTTCGTTTAACTTCAATGATCATGTCCGACTCATTTTGTCGGATAAATGTTATGCCTGCCATGTTCCAAATCCAGAAGACCGGGCCGCCAACTAAGATTGGACAGGGAAGAAGTGTACTTTTGCTGCACCTCGGGAGATATCGTGCGATCACCCTGAGTGACCCTGAGGAGAGTGTAATCTTTTGGCGGATCGAATCGGAAGAAGAGGACGAAATCATGCAGCCACTCAACTCCCGCCTCTAGGTTTAGCACCCAGCCTGTCTCCATCCATGAGCCCTTTCGTTACAAGGTACAATATAGCCTAATTTATTATTTATGCCTCGCTTCCTCTCTCGGGATTATCCATGGTTGGTACAGTTTTAACCCTTATCTTGCCATGACCGACAGTTCAAAAAAACAAGAAAAACAAGAAGATCGTCGTAAGTTTATTGTAACTTCAACTATTGGAGCGTCCGCCGCCTGTGCTCTCTTCCCTTTCGCTTCAGGGATTCCAAGTGTACTTGACCCGGCAACCAGAGATAAGGGGAACTCGGAGGTCCCTTGGACCAAAATCACCAAGCTTTCAAGCCTGCCTGAGGATGGTACCCCCACCAAATATGAAGTCATCCTCGCCAAAGTCCGTGATGCCTGGACGACCTATACCGATATTCCTGCAGGGGCGGTTTATCTGGCCCGAAAAGGAGATGAAGTGATTGCCTTCAACTTAAAGTGCCCCCACCTGGGCTGTGCCATTGACTATCGTAAAAATTCCAATGATTACTTTTGCCCCTGCCACAACAGCACCTTTGCATTGGACGGGGCTGTAACCACTGAAAACAGCCCCAGTCCGCGAGGAATGGACACCATGGATACCAAAGTGGAAAACGGTGAGGTCTGGATTCGATTTCAGCAATATGTACCCAATATTAAGGAAAAAGTGCCGGTATGATGAAAGGAATAATGGACTGGATTGATGACCGCTCCGGCATACGCGGATTGGTTAAGGAAGCCCTTTATGAAAAAGTACCCGGCGGTGCCCGTTGGCGTTATGTCTGGGGGAGTTGCCTAACCTTTGTGTTTTTCACCCAAGTGGTAACAGGCACGCTGCTTTGGATGTTTTACAGCCCTAGCACCCAAACCGCGTGGGAAAGTGTTTATTTTTTAGAATACCAGGTGGCCGGTGGCTGGTTTTTAAGAGGCGTTCACCACTACATGGCCCAGGCCATGATCGTCCTTCTTGTGTTGCACCTGATGCAGGTGGTGATCGACGGTGCCTATAAAGCTCCCCGGGAGTTGAATTTTTGGTTTGGTATTCTTATGCTGGGTGTAACCCTCGCACTTTCCCTAACCGGATACCTATTACCCTGGGATCAGAAAGGGTACTGGGCAACCGCTGTCGCCACAAACCTAATGGCGGAAGTTCCATTGATCGGACCGATCATTCAAAAAGTCGTGGTGGGTGGAGTCGAATACGGGCATCATACCTTAACCCGGTTTTTCGCCCTCCATGCAGGTATTTTACCAGCCAGCTTGATTGGTTTGGTGGTAGTCCACATCTATCTCTTTCGAAAACATGGTATTCATGTAAAAGAGCCAAGGCCCAAGAAAGACTCTTATTTCTGGCCCGATCAAATCCTTAAAGATGCGGTGGCCTGCCTTGCTGTCTTATTGGCGGTGGTTACCCTGACCATTTATTTCCATGGAGCTCCCTTGGGCCCACCTGCCGACCCATCCAACGAATTCCCTGCCCGACCAGAATGGTACTTCCTCTTTCTCTTTCAGTTGCTCAAGTATGTCCCGGCTTTTTGGGGAGCGGTCATAATACCCGTCTTTTTGGTGGTTTGGATGTTTTTACAGCCCTTCATTGGCAAAAGTAAAGCCGGACACCGGATCAATGTCGGATTTTGGTGGGCATTGATTGCGGGCTCCGTATTCCTGACCTTCCTTGCCGTTTCTGAAGACCAGGCAAATATAAAGCATGGGGCGGCCATTGAGGAAGCCAAGTGGCAGGCTGACCGGGTCATTGAAATTGCCAACGCGGAAGGAATTCCTCCTCTGGGAGCGGTTTCCCTGCTTCGGGCAGATCCTGAAAACCAAGGCCGCCGCTTGTTCGCGGCTCATTGTGCAAGCTGCCACCGATACAATGGTCATGATGGCCGTGGTTATCCTGTGGATGACCCCCAATCTGCAGCCGATCTTGCTGGGTTTGCCAGTACCGCATGGGTCACGGAACTACTCAACTATGACCATTATGTCTCTGATAAATATTTTGGGGGCACAAAGTTCAAGGATGGGACCATGGCCCGTAAAGTTCTGGCTAAATACACCGAGGAGGAGAACAAACTTCTTCCTGAAATCGCCAGGCTTTTAGCGGATGAGGCCAATCTCCCTTACGAAGAAAAACTGGAGGAAGAAAAAAGGGATGAACTTCTTGCCTTGTTTTACAATGACGATCTTGATTTCGAAGATGGACGGGCCTGTATTGATTGCCACGACATTGACTCGGAAGACGAAGGCTCCGCACCCGACCTTACGGGGTACGGTTCCAGGGAGTGGTTAATCGCTTTCATTGAAAACCCAGAGGATTCACGATTTTATGGAAAGAAAAATGACCGCATGCCTTGCTACGGTCGGGATGACAAGCTCAAGCCCGAGGAGATTGAAATTTTGGTGGATTGGATTCGTGCTTCACCTGCTACTCCATAATGGGCTCACACCATCTTTTAAAACATCTCCAATCAAAATAAAATGTTCATAAATAAATTATTTTTGAACATCTTGAGAAGAACCGATGTCTTACCTTTTATAAACAATTAGTTTGTTTCAGTTTAGTTTGTTTTTTAAAGCCCAAAAAAGCCGCAGTAATGCGGCTTTTTTGTTGTGGACTATCCTTATTTGACGGCAAAACCCTAAGGGGTGTAAAAGTACAATTGGCGGTCAATAGAAAATTTAAAATAGCTCCTCGGGAGAAAGCAGTAAACAAAGAGATAAGCACCAGGCGCTCTAAGAGACTGGTGGACGGGTATTGGCACTGAAGCCCAGTAAAAAAACAATTCATAAGATATGAAATACCAACCCAATAAATGGCGGGATCTTGAATCCAATGCAGAGGGTAAAATATATATCTGTCCGTATCCATGGATCCCTGTGCTCGCAATTGAAAATGACCGAGCTAAAACAAGGGAATTCCCAGGTCTTTAAGTTCATGTTTCACAAGACAGGTATAGGGAACAAAAAGATATCCAGATCCATAAACATTAAATAGGAAAGGCACCCTTTACGATTGCCTGAAATTTAAGTTTCATTTTGATAAACGCCTCTATGTATATCTTAGCCATTCTTTTCTTTTTTCCCATACTTTCATTGGCTGAAAATCTTTCTACCACACAAATGTTTCTACCAGAAGCGGCACTCCCTTCAGAAGAAAGCCGCCCCACCCTACTCTTTTATGGAAACTCCATGGTCGAGCGTCTTCTCGAACACGGGGGCATGGAAGCTCGCCTGCAAATTGCAACATCCGGAAAGGGGCTCAAAATCAGGAGCCTGGCCTGGACCGGAGATGAAGTGGGCAACCGCTTACGCCTTGAAGGCTACCCCAAACACATGAAAAACCTGATCCAGCAATGGCCCTCCAATGTGCTCATTCTGGGATATGGCATGAACGAGGCCTTCCATGGCCCCGAAGGACTGCCTCCATTTAAACGAGATTACCAAAGCCACATTCAACAACTCGCAATAGCTCACCCCGGGGCAAAGTTTGTGCTCCTGTCCCCCACCGCTGCCCAGCACCCCATTTCCGACCTCAATGAAAACCTCAAGCTCTACCGCAGTGCCATCTCCGAACTGGCCAGTAAGAATAAAGCTCTCTTTATCGATCTCTTCACCCCCACCCTCAATTCAAGCAGTCGGTTAACTGTGAACGGCATCCATTTAAACGACCTGGGAAACAAGCAGGTTGGTGCCATCATTGCCCAGGAGCTGCTTGCTTATCTAGGTGCCAAAAACACAGAACCCGCTTCCGAAGATCACATCCAAGAGGTTCGCCAGGCTGCCTCCGCGAAACATAGCCGGGTTGCCGAAGTGGTGCGCCCGAAGAACGCGGTAGTCTATTTTGGAGTTCGGGCACGGCCTTATGAATATGCCGGGGAAATGCCCCGCTATCATAAGATGATCGAACTCACCGAGGAAATTGTCCACCGGATGGCGGCTGACCCGAAACTAAAATTCGCTGATTTGAAAAAACCTTCCCTCGATCCGATGCCACCAGGAAAAGGTCACGATGATGGTGACCGGACAGGAATTATCAAACCACCAGCAGATGCCATGGCAGAGTTTACCGTAGCCGATGGTTATAAGGTGAATTTATTCGCATCCGAGAAGGAATTCCCTGAACTGCGCAACCCCGTACAGATGGCCTTTGATGCCAGGGGCAGGTTGTGGGTGGTCACCATGCCTTCCTTTCCCCACACGGTCCCCGGCCTGACCCCGGAAGACAAGTTGATCATCCTCGAAGACACGGATAAGGACGGACAAGCGGACAAGTGCACCACCTTTGCGGAAAACCTCGATGCCCTCGACGGGGTCGCTTTTCACCATCAGGGAGTAATTGTATCGGAACAACCACGCCTGCTTCTCATGCGGGATGAAAATGGGGACGGCCGTGCGGACTGGCGGCGCGAACTCCTCCGGGGGATCGATGTGACTGACTCCCACCATGGCGGGATGATTGCCACCGATCCGCATGGGGATGTTTTGTTTTGCGATGGGGTCTTTCATCGCTCCCAACTGGAAACCCCCTATGGGGTGCACCGGGGCATCGATGCCACCACCTATCGGCTTGATCTTGCCTCAGGAAGAATCAACACCGAGTGGCAACACACCACACCCAACCCATGGAACATCACCTTTGACCGCTGGGGAAATACTTTTCAAATGTATGGAGATGGCGATGTTTATGATGGCAGTTCCCTGATCTGGACTCCGCTGGGTGGATACATGCCCTATGCCTATGCCCGGATTACCAGTTATGGAAAAGGTTGTGGCACTTCGATCATTTCCAGCCCCAACTTTCCCGATCAATTTCAAAATGGCCTGGCCTCCGCCTCCCTGCTTGGCCGATATGCAGTAAACCTCACAATTCTAAATACCGACCGCGGGATGGTTAAGCAGAAGAGTTACCAAACCATTTTGAGCTCCCCCAACGCTGCCTTTCGCCCGGCAGATTTGGAGTTTGGTATGGATGGAGCTCTCTATATTTCTGATTTTTCCAGTCCGATCATCGGCCATGCCCAGCATCCGATGAGAGATCCGCACTGGGACCACGACTATGGCCGAATTTGGCGGGTGATCCACACCGGCAAGCCCCTTGTCAAAAAATGGCCCATCATTGAAGGGGCAAATCCAGCCCAGCTTTGCAAGCTCTTGGTACACCCTCAGGATCTTGTTCGGCATCATGCACGGATCGAACTGAGAAAGCATGGTAAAAAAGCCATTCAGGCAGTGGATCAATGGATCAAAGTGTTGGATCCATCGGCAGATAATTTTGAGCAAGCCATGCTCGAAGCCATTTTTGTATGCGAGGGACTGGGAGAGGTTCGCCCACAACTGATTGAAAAGCTCGTACAATCAAAATCCTACTTCTTTCGCGGAGCCGCGGCACGCACCGTACGCCTTCAGGCAGACAGGCTTCCCCAAGCCCAACAATTACTCTCTCATTTAGCCAAAGATACCCATCCCCGCGTACTCGTCGAAGTAATCAACGCGGTGGCTCACTTACGCCCCGATATGCCCGAGATAGAAAGTTGCTTGGACGGGATCAATACCAAGGATGCAGATGTTAAAAACTCCCTCGCCTACCTGGACATGGGCACCAAGCCCTTGAAGGGAAAGAGCGTGCCCGTGCTCGAGGTTTCCAAAGAGTCACAACTGACTCAATGGATAGGATACGACAATAAAACCAAGACCCACCCCGTTGAATACCATACAGGAAAGGGAAAGATTCCAGGAACAGGTTTCTTCCGCTCTTTTATTTACTCAGATAAAAAACAACCGGCCACAATTGGAATTACTCATAAGAACCTGGAG
>Ga0181557_1006374_pt1 | contig 10259 bp, 10 predicted proteins | sample 011ome_23_FD_148632 | JGI IMG/M metagenome (GOLD analysis project Ga0181557, IMG submission 148632) | Coastal salt marsh microbial communities from the Groves Creek Marsh, Skidaway Island, Georgia - 011506CT metaG (spades assembly) | ecosystem: Environmental > Aquatic > Marine > Intertidal zone... | reverse complement strand
GCTATGTTTAACCTCTTTGGGCCAAATGTCCTTAAGGGTCCAAATCTATCAATTGCTTTGGATGCCACGCATCGCAGACCACCTTGGCGGCGCCAGGAGATTTTTGGCAGACACGGTATTCGCCCGTTACATCGTTGGTTTCTGTCCAACTGCGGGCCCCTTGTTGATGATAGCCGATAACGCCAACGAGGCCGAGGCAAATTATAAGAACGACACCTGTTTTGCTTATGCTCATGGATGATCCCCCAGCGTATCTCGCGCACCCTAGTTAGGCTTGGCTGAGAGGTCAATTGCCCTGAAAATGCGCTGAAGCCCTTCGGGTGTGGTGGGGACGCCGCGGTCTTTGCTGGGGGGCAATAGGTTTTGCGCTCGACAAATCAGAGGGCTTATCGGCAGATTTTCAACATTTTTGCAATCGCGGTTATTTCTGGAAAAGCGCGTTAATAAGGGTGTTTTTGGCCAATCTGCGGAAGTTATTTGCCGCTTTCGGACTGGCGCTTGTAAGAAGCCTTCGATCAAGATGGTAGGTTGCATCGGGCTTTGTGTTGACAAGTGAGTTCCCCCAAAAACGTTCAGCTTCTCTACAAAATACCTCGGCATGGCTCTGGGCATATATCCAACCATTGGTGTTTGTTGGTTTCGGCTGGGAAAGCGACATTCTGATATCTCTGATAGATAAGCCTACTGCTTGTATCTGTGGCTAAAAGCGCAGCGGCCCCATGACAGATCGCCAATGTAAACAGATTGCGATCATGCGCCCAATCAAGCAGTTCTTTCAAATTTGTATTATCTGATAGCCTGAGCATCGCATCCTACCCACCGGGAATAAATAGGGCAAGTTAAGAAGCATCTTGGATCATGGCAGTGTTTAAGAATTCGGCAAGGCTTTTGGGGTTTTTGAAGGCCGTCTCAGACGCATGGAAGAAACCTGCGACATGCGGGTCTTTATCAGGCATCGCCCAGATTTCGATCGCGATGGGGGCGCCAGTGGGGGTTATCAAATCGATTTTAAATCCCGCGCTTAAAAAATGAAGCATTGGCAACGCCATTTCAACCGGGTGATTGGCAGTTGAAAACTTTTTATGTTTGGGCATTGCCAGATAGCGCTCTTCTGTACGGACCGTAAAAATACGCGCCCTGGTATGTTTTACTGGAGGGGTGTACTCATCACCTTTAAAATCAGTTTGTGTCGATTTTGTCCGCTTTTAAGTTAAAGGCCATGAGAAAAATACACCATCTTCCGTTGGGCTGGGCGAAAGGCAAAGAATATTAAAAACGTAATAGTTTTTCCAAAACAAAAAACGCGGTGATTACAAGTTGACGGGGTAAGAGCAGGAGCTGATGCTGTACCCAGCGCCTCCTCCTTTGGCCTGATCTGTAAAACATTTATTTAGCGGAAGAGGTGTCATAAAAAAAGTGCGAAATCAGACCAGCTGGGCAGACGCGCCGGTTAAGTGGTTTTAAGTGTAGCCCGCTTTGAGTCAGAGGCGCACTAAGCAAAATACTGATTTGTATCATTTTTAAGAATTGCCTCAAGCGCGCTTCTACGAGGCAAAAGCTTAAGATCACCGGTAGTTTCAAGTCTCTGACCCACGCGCTTGAAAGGGCTAATAAGGATTAACACACCAAGGGATGATCGTAACCAGCCATTCGCCTCAGGTCAGTTTAGTCAACGGGCAAGCCGCTGGGCACAAACTCTGGGCTGCCCAACCGGCTTTTGGCAGCGGTTTTTCCCGTAAGGCTATGCAAAAACTTCACAATATCAGCGATTTGATTATCCGTTAGCGAGCGGGGCTCAATATCAATTTTCGCGGCTTGTCGCGCCATTTCATAGCGATCTGATTGGATGACAAAATCAATTTCCTCCAACCAAGGCACCGGGGGTAGAGCGGCCATATCGCGCGTCCAAGCCGCACGCATTCCCTGCGGGTCTAAATGATGGCGCAGGATCCCTTCTAAAGTTGGGTAGGCGCCGTTATGTCCATAGGGCCCTGTCAGCGCAATATTGCGCAAGCGAGGGGTTTTGAAGCGATAGGCATCGCGCAGATCATCGCTTTCACCCATACGCCCAACATCGCGCGCAGTTGGATCCCAGCGCCGTGCGCGGCCGGGGCCAAAAGCGGGCAGGCCCAGCGCGTAGAATTTCTGATCGCTCAATAAAGGCCCATTATGGCAATTTGCGCAGCCCGCCTCACCAAAGAATAATTGCCGCCCCCGCTCACTGGCCGGGTCTAGTGGTTTGCCCGAGGTTAAGAGCGCATCATAGGGGCTGTCAAAACTCTGCCACTCAAGATTGATGAAATCTCCTAGGGCTTTGGCGATTTCCACGATCGTGATCTGTTCTGGGCTGTCTATATCATCAAAGGCCTTGACGAACATATCACCATAGGCTGGAATCACGCGCACGCGTTTGGCCAAAATTGGCCAAGCTGCATCGATTCTGTCATGCACAGCGCCGGCAATTTCATTCTCTTTGGGGTTTCCAGCCATTTCAAATTGCGCCACAAGCGGAAAAATCGCTTGCGCTGAAATAATCGTGTTCAACCCATCTGGCAACCATTCCTGAGCCGGTGAGTTGAAGCCATTTTCATAAATATCGCTGATTTCAAGCCGTCCGTCCTGAAAGACCACATTGATAGATTTATGCCCCAAATTCCACAGCGCGGTGGCATTGCGTGGAATGCGCTTTTTGATTTTGTCATCGCCCGTGCCGGCGCTGCGCTTAGGGCCTATTCCTACACCGCCTTCGCCGATGCCTAGGCTAAGCCCATCACTACCGCCATGGTCAGGGTGATGGCATGTGCTGCAACTGATATTGCGATTGCCAGAGAGAATTTTATCGTAAAATAAAAGCCGGCCAATGCTTGCTTTTTGTAGGTCGAATGGATGAAACTGCGCCTCGGTGAGGGGTGGCGTTTCTGCCCATATGGCAGAGCTGCTTAACGCAGAAACAAGGATAGAAACATGTATCGCACTAAACAGGTTTTTAAGAAATTGGGGCTGGTTTTGGCGTTGCAAACCGCGTTGATGAGCGCTGGGCCCGCTTTGGCCGAGCTTGAAATTGCCAGAGATTTGATGGAGGCGGGCAAATTTGAACAAGCGCGCCACGCGCTGTGGCCGGCGGCCCGTTCGGGCAATGCCGAGGCCGAAGAATTGATTGGCGTAATGTATGCGATGGGCTTGGGCGTAGAGCAAGATTTTGAGCGCGCGTTTGATTGGTATTTGCGCAGTGCAATGAAAGGCCATCCGGGCGCACAATCTGGTGTGGGGTGGTATTATGAACTGGGGCTTGGCATGCCCGCGCCTGATTTGACCCGCGCCTATATGTGGTATGTGCTCTCTGCGATTGGCAATGATCCGGATGCGATGATTAGCCAAGAGGAAGTGGTTAAAAAAATGACGAAAGAGCAGATTGAAAAGGCGCATGTTTTGATCGATGATTATCGGGTCTGGTTATATCCGTTCAGATAAGAACGGATGCACACCAGCTTTGCAAATGTTTTCAACAGTTTTGATAATAAGGTGCGAAAACGGGATCTGCGCAGCGCTATATGCGGCGCAGATCCTTTGTTTTTATTGAATATCCGCTGCGCGACCGGCGGAAATATCGGCCTCTGCGGCGGCAACCGCTGCGGTCAGTGCATTAAACACCTCTTCGCCTCCATCTACATTGGCTTTGAACCAATCAAAAACGGGCGCTGCAGCTGATTTAAACGCTGCTTTTTCTTCAGGTGTCGGCACGTAAAGATCTCCGCCACCAGCTACAAAATCGGCATAGGCTTGGATTGATTTACGCTTAGGTGACGCGAAAGTGGCCTGCTGCAATTGTGAGAAACCATCGGCAATGATCGTGCGCATTTCTGCTGGCATTGACATGAATGTGTCATTTGACATCCACCACAACGCGCCCATATAGGCATGGCCATCCAAAGTCACATATTTCAGGCCCGCATCTGGGAATTTCATCCCCATGATATCGGTGATGCCGTTTTTGGACCCTTCGACCACACCGGTTTGAAAGGATGTAAACAGCTCAGGCCATGGAATCGGTGTAGGAGAGGCCCCCAGCGCTTTCACCAGTTCTTGGGGAAGATCTGCAACAACGGTGCGGATTTTCAAGCCAGCCATGTCATCTGGGTTTTGAACGCGGCGTTTTGTATTGGCAAAGTTGCGCCATCCGCCGGTATTCCCGATTGTCATCAAACGGATTTTATCGCCTGAATCTTCAAGCGCCATTTTGCGCACTGTGCGGGTGAAGTCACCGGAAAGAACATGTTCAGCAATGCGATCATCTGCCATCAAATAAGGCAGGTCCAGAACTTGCACATACGGGAAGATGCCTGCTGCGCCGCCTGATGTTGAAATATACACATCGATTGAGCCATCGGCTACACCTTGCAAGCATTCTGCGCCTTTTGAACACAGCTGTGTGCCGATGAACAATTCAACTTCGATCGCGCCGTTTGAAGCGCTCTCAACATAGTTTTTAAACACAACAAGACCATCATAGTCTTCATCGTTTTCATTCGAGTTGGCTGTGGCTCGAATTGTGTAATCTGCGGCATTGGCAGACACCGCTCCTGTGGTGAGCATCGCTGCGAGCGTCAGCGACTTGATAGTACCTTTTAGCATGTTTTCCTCCCTAGAGATATTGCAGTTAAGGTTAGTTTACGAACCCGGTAAGACGTGGGATCGTCATGGAAATGGCTGGAATATAGGTGATTAAGAAGATCACTAATATTTCAACCAAAAGAAATGGAATGATTGCGCGGGCGATGCTATCGACTCTCTCTCCTGATACAGAGGAGGCCACGAACAGCACCAAGCCCATTGGGGGCGTTGCCAGCCCAACCGTTAAATTTACGCTCATTATGATTGCAAAATGAACCGGATCAACGCCCATACTGATAAAAATTGGCCCCAAGATCGGCCCCAAAATAATGATTGCCGGCCCGGCGTCTAAAAACATCCCAACAATGAACAACAAGATATTGATCAGAAAAAGCAAAATCAAAGGGTTTTCAGAAAGCGACAATATAAACGCTGCAAGGGTTTCTGGGGCATGGCTCAGGCTCACGACCGTTTTAAACGCCATTGCCGCGCCAACCAATAATAAAACAACCGAAGAAGTCATCGCTGCTTTTGTAAGAACCTGTGGCAAATCCCTAAATTTCAGTGATTTCAAAACAAATAAACCGATAAAAGTCGCATAGCCTACAGCAACAGCCGCAGCCTCTGTCGGGGTAAATATCCCGCCGAGAATACCACCAAGGATGATCACCGGCGTCATCAAAGGAAAGAACGCTTTCAGGCTGGCTTGGCCGCGGGCGCGCCAGCTGTATTTAGCGCTGGCAACTGGAAAATCATAGCGGTCGGCCATGATCTTCACCATCAGCATCAGCCCTGCACCAACCATAATCCCCGGCACAATACCTGCTAAGAATAACGCCGCGACGCTTTCGCCCATCACATAGGCATAGATGATCATGATGCCTGAAGGGGGAATAATGGGCCCAATAACCGAACTGGCGGCGGTAATCGCGGCTGCAAAACGCCTTGTATAGCCTTGCTTTTCCATCGCGGGGATCAGCATAGAGCCAAGCGCAGAGGTGTCAGCGACGGCTGATCCAGATAGGCCGGCAAACAGCATTGAGGATAAAATATTCACATGCGCAAGACCACCGCGTAGATGCCCCATAATTGCCTGCGCGAATTCCACCAAACGGCTTGTGATGCCACCCCGGTTCATCAATTCGCCCGCCAACATAAAAAATGGAATGGCCATCAGCGGAAAGCTATCCATTCCATTGTAAACGTTGCGATATAAAAGGGCGATGTCACGCTCTTGACCGTTGAGCCATAACAAAAGCCCGGGCGCCGCCAACAGCCCAAAAAACACCGGTAGACCAATCACCAAAAACACCAAAAACAGGGGCAGGAACCACACCAGCATTATTGCGCACTTTCGCTGTCAAGAATAGGAATATCCCGTAAATGGCGATGCTCCCCGCCCAGGGTAATGATTTGGCGAATAATTAACTCCACCGTAGCAAAAATCATTAAAACAGCCCCAACAAATAGTGATAAATACATCCAGGCCAATTTGAGTTTAACGGCTTTCAAACCGATCAACTGAAGCGGAAGCTTTAAAGAGGCGCTGGCAAACAGCCATCCAGAATTAACGTGTTTCCAACCCAATTTTACGGCAACGCAGAGCACCATAAGAGACACTGTAAACAGAAACAGCGTTAGCAAGGTAACGCCACGACGGGGCAAAAACTGCGTCAGAGTTTCAATTGCAACAAAACCACCCTGACGCAGCGCGATTGGCGCCATCAAGCCTGTGAGCCATAGCATCAGAAACCGTGCCGCTTCATCCGGCCAGGGCAGGGCATTGTTGAGCGCATAGCGGCAGAAAACCTGCAGTAAAATTATAAGGACCATAAGCGCCAAGGCGATGACTGAGAGCCAGCGCCCAAACCAGCCACAGATATCATTGAAAATTTGCAATGGTTTGAGAAGGGTGAACATCGCATGCATTACATTAGTTCCAGTCCACAGCCGAGCGCGGCGCGTTTTGTAAGGCTTCGCTTTTATGTTGTGGCTCGGTTTTTGCCGAGATAGGCAGCGCGTTTGGTGCTGCATAAGCTGCGTTTATCGCTACGCAGTTATAGTTGCGCTTGGATGTTAAGATAATGTTGTTATTCATTTTCTAGCCAAAATTTAAATCCGCAACCAAAAAGCTATTTTCACCATCAAATCAACATGCCGAAAACGGCATTCAATTTTTGCAAACTGCTGCAATTTGGACAGGTGATTGTTCACTCCATTCTCTTCTTTGCGCCTTCGCTAGCATTCAATCGCGGGTAAATCAATAGTGTATCAATTTTTAGGGGGATGAATTTTTTATCTTGTGTCGAGCAAGATCATTTCTGCGTGTCAGCAGGGCTGATTTCAAAGTAAAAAGGAGCGCTCCAAACTATGAGAGGGCGTATTTATATAACTTTTTTCCTTTGGAATTTCGGTGGAATGAACCTGAATTTATGTGGATATTTTGGCGAGGGTTAGTTGTCTTTAGAAGGTTTTTTTGGGCTTGATAAGATTGGCGCCTGGGTCATCATCTTTAACAAGAATTAGCGAAGTTTACCCGGCTATAAGGTTAAATTTTATGACAGTTTATTGTCAAAGGTCTTCGCTTGGATAATCAGAAAACCCCAAAAAGCGTGGTGCAGGCGGGTTAATTGGTTTTTATGGTAGGCTTTATCACACGGTTGTATTTTGAGGCATTGCTTTGCGCAGTTCCGTATATTTTCAATGTCAGATCAATCCAGCGTTCCCCTTTATTGCTCAAATTCAATGAGTATATGACCGGTTCAAAAACGCCCCTAGCGGTTTAGCTGTAACCGCGCTGTCCATCGCAAATGCAAGGGCCAAAGTGATCAGCTTTAAATCGATCTCTTTAGACAAGGCCTTGCGCAAAGTACCGGTTATCTGCCCTGCGCCTTAATCGGATAGCTGGCAATGGTTCAACAAAATGTGGGCTGGTCTTGACAATTATGATGCTTTTTCTGTTGGCGTGGATCAATTATTCATCGTCACCATTGAACTTATACCAATGCGCGGCAACTTCAAAGCCTGCTTCATCCTGAAAATCGAAGTATTGACATTGCTGGTGCTAGTATTGGTTCCTTCATTTTGCTTTTCGCTTTTTGGAGTTTCTTGCATGATGGGAGTGCGATCAAAACGCACGATCGCAACGGCGCATGCTTGGGTGTTGACGTCCAGCACCATTGTTTTCGCGAAGGGGCATTTGAGGGGCAAAACAGTGTCCAAATGGCGTCAATTTGGCGAAAAGGGACACTTTTGGCTTAGCGATCATTCTGTTTGTTATTTTTTGAAAATAATAAAATTTTGGCCGCAGATAAGGGAGCCCTGTGTTTGATTTGATAGTTTCGTCTTCTGGTTTATCAAAGATTAAAACGGATATTGGTAAAGTCGTATAATTGATTTATTGGGGCCAGTTTTTTTGATCCAAAAGCTTAGAATATTCCTCTGCGATTTTTTCAGCATGCGTTTCTGCTTCAAAGATGAGCTTTTTAACCTGCCATTCTGCGTGGGTCAGATTATGCCACCCAATGCAATTGGCCGTCGGTGATCGTCCGCAGTCACATTTTTTCACATCATTTCCCAACGTCTAGGATGGCTAGCCCGCGCTCTATATAAGCGATTAACCGTGATCGCTGCGTGCGGATTAAGACACAAACCTATTTAACGTACGGTTCGAGATACAGATTGGATCAAAAAGAATGAGGGGGGTTTCGAAAGTTTACCCGAGCATAAGCAACAAAGATTTGCCTCTGTCGGTTGCCTGATTTTTACTATCCACGAAATTGGATTGTTTTAACCACTCCCAAACCAGATCGTCTACATCGGTCAGCAGGTATTCTCGTCCGTATTGAACGAGTTCATCTATAAAATGTCGATCCCGTGTTTCATTCATAAGTCAGCTCCATAAGTGGCGGTTTCAATGAGGCTGTTGGCTACGACTTTCTTAGCTTAACGACTGTTTTTGGTTTAGGATACGCTGAAGAGGCGATTTTAGATCAATATTCGTGCGATCAGTTTCATTAGTTTTAATAAGCCACTGATTAAATGAACATAATCAGATTAAGAGCAACGCAAAGATACAAGGAGAAACCAATAATTAAAGTTATGATGTTTTAAGTCAAAGTTTGGAGGGGCTTTTTATCGCGGGTACAAATCTGCCTGAAATGCCCAAGCGCATCGTCGTTTAAGATTTTCAAGAGGGTTTTTTATCAATGGTTTTAACCAGAAAACGTGATAACGCCAATTTCGTACCACCCCCGATTGAAAAATAAATTTGTACTCACATCCGATGCTCTAATTTTTAAAACGGATCGTGGCTTCAATATAAATTCTTCCTCATCATATGGCGCACCATTTACAAAGCTATCATATGTAGTGATTAAAAGCGCCTCTCTCATGTCATTGTTAATCGTAACGACAAAGCCAACATTTGTTGCATCAAGAGTGGCAAAAATTAAGGCGGACTCAATAGAAGTCATTGCCGCTTCTAATTTTGGGTTCCGCGCCAGATATAATCCGTAATAACCATCGCCTCTATCTTCTATGCCAAGTGCCAAGGCCCCGGTCATGTTATCCTGATTTTGATCATCCACTCGCATGACCGACGCTTCAAGTTCAATATTTGCGGTTGCAAACAACGCGCTCTCATCGCTGTTGCATGATTGTAGCTTTCCGATCATGCCATAGGTTTCTAATATACCCAGCACCTGACCGATTTCGGACTGACAATCATCCATGCTCGACGCGGGGACCTGCATAAATATAGGCAAATTGATGGGATCTCTAGACGCGATTACATCTTGGATGTCCCTCACGTAAAAGGTTGGCGTCACATTAAATTGGCATGCAGATAAAACACATAGAAGAATGATCACCGTAAATTTTCGCATTGGTTTTGCCTTTTTGGATTGGGCTCTTTTCATATTTGCCAAATAATGTCGCGTCATGAGCTTTTTCAGGACAATTCGATAATATGTTTAAGGACTTCAAAAATAAATGAATTTTTAACTTTTTTCGCAGGCTGATAAAATCTTACGATTTAAAAGGGGCGGTATGTCAAATCCCGTTCGTGGCCAGTTCAAAGAAAACATTTGGTAAAAGCGCGGCGAATAGCAGCTTTAGGGCCAATACCCGCCCAATTTTTTTCACTTTTGCAAAGGATATCTTTAAACCCAGCGCGGCATGTGCAAGGCGCAAGCATTGAAATGTAACCTTTTGTTGTCCAGCGCTTTAACGCTTTCGGGCGCAGCACGACCTCTAAGGCGAGGAGGTGCTACTTTGTAAGATCTCAGTCTTGTTGGGGTGGCCTCATCGGGCTTTATAGCCGGCTATGCGCTGGGGTGGGTTATCGTTGAGCAGGGTGCCGATCCGATTTTCTAAGGCCGAACCCTAAGGGGCGATCTAAATGGGCAATCTTGCAAAGCTAGTGCCTAGCGTGGAAAGGACCTCGCGTTAATATTTGCCTGTATCCCAAGTCCCGTTTGCAAGGCCCAAAATAACAGATGCATAGCAGCTCCGCAGTTTGGCGCGCCGCGGGCATGATTTTAAAGGTTGCCTTTCGAACAGCTTATGAACCATTCGAAAACACTCGTTTATCGCAAAAAAACAAGCAACGGGCGCTGTGTTTGCGTGGTTGGTTTTGAGGTGTGGTG
>Ga0181557_1006366_pt1 | contig 10271 bp, 8 predicted proteins | sample 011ome_23_FD_148632 | JGI IMG/M metagenome (GOLD analysis project Ga0181557, IMG submission 148632) | Coastal salt marsh microbial communities from the Groves Creek Marsh, Skidaway Island, Georgia - 011506CT metaG (spades assembly) | ecosystem: Environmental > Aquatic > Marine > Intertidal zone >... | reverse complement strand
GCGCCTCGCCATCGCCACCGCGCGCACCGGCTGGCATCTCCCCTAATTTGACCCCGGCGGCGGCAAAGGCGGGTAGCCGTCTGGCCAGCAGCCAGAGAAAAACAATCATGGTCCAGCCGGCAAGGACTGCGGCGGGTGCGAGGATGGCGGTTTCGATTTGCATTATTGTCTCCCAAGGCAATTTTCACGGCGCCAGATTCTCTGATCTAGCTCAATGTTATGACGCGGACAGCGCAGATCATTCGCTCTGCGCGCGCCGCCGAGTGTGCTACGAATTCCCCCCTGCATGCTAGACTTTGCGCTCGTTTTTCTGGAGCCCCTGCCATGGTGATTCAGCCCAAAGTCCGCGGCTTTTTATGCACGACCACCCACCCTGCTGGGTGTTTTGAAAACGTGCGGCGTCAGGCAGAGCACGTCCGCAGCAAGGGTGACATCGCTGACGGCCCCAAGCGGGTGCTGGTGTTGGGCGCGTCTACCGGTTACGGGCTGGCGTCGCGGATTACCGCGGCGTTTGGTTCTGGCGCATCGACGATCGGCGTCTTTTTCGAGAAACCTGGAACGGATCGCAAGCCTGGCACCGCCGGCTGGTACAACTCGGCGGGCTTCCACCAGCTCGCAGAGGAGGCGGGCCTGTACGCTAAGAGCCTGAACGGTGATGCCTTCTCGGATGAGATGAAGACACGCGTGATCGACCTCATCAAGGCAGATCTCGGGCAGGTGGATCTGGTGGTCTACAGCTTGGCCGCGCCGCGGCGCACGCATCCCAAAACCGGCGAAGTGTTCACGTCGACACTGAAACCGATTGGTCAGGCCACGACCCAGAAGGGTGTGAACACCGACAAAGAAGCGATTCAGAATTTTCATCTCGAGCCTGCGACCCAGGAAGAGATCGACCATACCGTGGCGGTCATGGGTGGTGAGGACTGGGAGATGTGGATCACCGTGCTGGCAGAGGCAGGCGTGTTGGCAGAGGGCGCCAAGACTGCTGCCTACACCTATATCGGAGAGAAGATCACCTGGGATATCTACTGGCACGGCACCATCGGCGCGGCCAAAAAAGATCTCGATCATCGCGTGGAGGGGATTCGCGAGCAGTTGGCCTCACGGGGTGGTGACGCCCGCGTAGCGGTATTGAAGGCGGTCGTGACTCAGGCGTCAGCCGCGATACCCGCGATGCCCATTTATTTGGCAATTCTGTTCAAGGTGATGAAGGCGCGCGGCGTTCACGAAGGCTGTATCGAGCAGATTGACCGGCTGTTCCGGGAGCGACTTTACGGCGATGGCGAGGTGGATGAGGCCGGCCGACTGCGGGTTGACCAGTTGGAACTCGACCCAGCAGTGCAGGCAGAAGTCGCGGCTATCTGGGAGCAGATCGACACCGACAATCTCAAAACGCTTGCTGATTTTGATGGCTACCGTCAGGAGTTCCTGCAGCTCTTCGGCTTCGGTGTGGACGGCGTGGACTACGACGCCGACGTCAATCCGGAAATCGCGATCGCCCAGCTGGTGGAGTGAGATGCAGCCTCACGGAGAAGTTCGCTCACTGTCGGCTGGGGTGCGTCGCATCGTGGCGCCGAATCCCGGTCCCATGACCGGTCCCGGTACCAATACCTACATTGTGGGTGAAACCGATTTGGTGGTCGTGGACCCCGGGCCCGCTGAACCGTCACACATTGAGGCCATTCTCAACTGTGTGGGCGATCGTCTGAAATTTATTGCTTGCACTCACACGCACCCTGACCACTCGCCGGCGGCCGCGCGCTTAGCGGAGGCGACCGGCGCCACGCTGATCGGTCGGGTGACGGCGGACGACCGGCATCAGGACCTGACTTTTCAGCCGGCAGCACAGATCGAGGATGACGATTGCATCTCTGGCTCGGGGTGGACGCTTCGCGCGATTCGCACGCCCGGCCATGTCGATAACCATGTCTGCTTTCTACTCGAAGAAGAGGGCATGGTGTTTGCGGGCGATCACATCATGAATGGATCTACGGTGGTGATTGTGCCGCCAGGCGGCAGCATGGCCGACTACATTGCCTCGCTGAGGCGACTGCTCAACTACGACGTCAAGGTGGTTGCGCCGGGTCATGGCAATTTGATTCCAGATTGTCGTGGTGAGGTGGAAAAGCTCGTTCGGCACCGTCTGATGCGCGAAGCCAAGGTCGCCTCGGCGCTTGGGAGTGCGCCTCAGTCACTGGACGGCTTGGTCACTAACGTTTACGACGACGTGGACCCGGCCATGCACGAATGGGCCAAGCTGTCTTTGCTGGCGCATTTGATCAAGCTCGAGGGCGAGGGGCGAACGCTGAAGTCCAGCGTTAAGGGCGTCGACCACTGGGCGCTGATTGCTTGATAGGCGACGCTTTCTGGGTTGCTGACCCCTACTGCAAATCGGTACATTCCCCGCTAGAAGACGAAGGAGAATAAACGGCCATGAATGGTTTGATGATGGATGTTCCGCTGACGATCACATCGATCGTACGGCACGCTGAACGGGTGCATGGACACAAGGAGATCGTCTCGATCACGCGGGACAATCCTCGCCACCGCTATACCTACCGCGACTGTTTTGCGCGGGCGCGGCAGCTGGCCAATGCCATGCAGGCTTGGGACTTAAAGTCGGGTGACCGCATCGCCACGCTGGCGTGGAACGACTACCGTCATATGGAGACCTATTACGGCTCCGCGTGCTCAGGCTTCGTCTGTCACACCATCAACCCGCGGCTCTTCCCAGAACAAATCGTCTACATCATTAACCACGCCGAAGATCGCTACGTCTTCCTTGACCCCGACTTCTGGCCATTGATTGAGGGCATTGCATCAGAGTGCACTGGCGTCGAGGGCTGGGTCATCATGACCACTCGTGAGCACATGCCGGAGAGCGATCGCGCCGATGTGCTGTGCTACGAAGAGATCATGGCGGCCCAGAGCGCTGACTTTGAATGGCCCGAGCTCGACGAGCAGGCGGCCTGCTCGCTCTGCTACACCTCGGGCACCACGGGCAACCCTAAAGGCGTCCTCTACAGCCACCGCTCCACGGTGTTACACACCTACGCCACTTTGATTCCCGATGCTATGAACATCTCCAGTGGCGACGTGATGCTGCCGATTGTGCCGATGTTCCACGTCAATGCCTGGGGTAATCCCTACGCTTGCCCGGTGGCCGGCGCGAAGATGGTGATGCCCGGCAACAAGATGGGCGATGGCCGGACATTGGCGGCGCTCATTAATGAGGAGGGTGTGACCATGTCTGCCGGCGTGCCGACGGTCTGGCTCAATTTGTTAGCGCACCTGCGTGAGTCCGGTGAGCGGGTCGAGAGCCTGACGCGAGTGGTGGTCGGCGGTTCGGCTTGCCCCTTATCTGTGATGGAAGAATTTGATACCTATGGTGTGGATACACGGCACGCCTGGGGCATGACCGAGATGAGCCCCTTGGGCACCACGAACCACGCAGGTGGTCATCGCGAGCTATACAGCCCTGAGCAGTTCGCCGAGATGCGCACCAATGTGGGTACGCCCATCTGGGGTGTGGAAATTAAAATTACCGATGACGATAACAACGAGCTCCCCTGGGATGGCAAGGCATTCGGCGCGCTGAAAGTCCGGGGTCCCTGGATCTGCTCAAGCTATTTCAAGCTCGATGGTTCGGACGCCCACGCCGAGGAGGGCTGGTTTGAGACCGGCGATGTGGCCACGGTCACTCCGGACGGCTTTGTGTCGATTACTGACCGCACCAAGGATGTGATCAAGTCGGGCGGGGAGTGGATCTCTTCGATCGAGGTGGAGAATGTAGCGACCGGCCATCCCAAAGTGGCTGAAGCTGCCGTGATTGGCCGTATTCACGAGAAGTGGGGTGAGCGTCCGCTGCTGATTGTGGTCAAGGCGCCCGGTGAGGAGCCATCACCGGATGAACTGAAAGCCTTCCTCGACGGCAAGATCGCCAAGTGGTGGATTCCCGACGACGTGCAGTTCATCGAGGATATGCCCCACACTGCCACGGGTAAAATCCAGAAAACCGCATTGCGCGACATGTTTGCGGATTACCAGTTTCCGGGCTAATCCAACGGCGACTGCTCGCGATACCATCCTGTAAACAAGGGATGTTGGCGAGCACTCGGGTCGATGAGCGGATCACGCCTTAGGCGATACCTTTCAGAAGCGTTGCGGCTGCTGCGGCAGCGCCGATTCAGTACCTTGCGCGACAAAAGTCGGCGCATGGCAGAGGCCATGGCGCCGCGCATCTCTGTGAGCGAGCTGGAGGCGGTCTGCGCGGGGGGCGCGCCATTGGTGTGTGTGGTGGACAGCGCTCAGGGCGGCGGCGCTGCGATCGCCGCGGCGCGGTCTGCAGCAGGCTGGCGCGAGCAGGGCCTCGGTACCTTACATATTGGCTGCGACCCCATAGGCCGCATCACGGTCAACGTCACGCTGCCTAGTGAGAGAGCACCAGCCCTGTCCGGCAGGCTGGACGATTGGCCGGTGCTGCCGGCATCCGTGAGCGCCATGGAAATTCACTCTCTGGCCGGATTTACCGAACCCCACGCGGTTGCGGCATGGTTGATCCGGGCCATGGCACTGATCCAAGACAAGAGCGTTCAGGACAAGACAGAGTTGGAAGACGGGGCAGAGATACCGGCGGCAGATGCAACAGCCGACAATCCGTCGTCCGTCACGGTGCACTGGCACGATCATTATCTGATGTGTCCTACCCGCCACCTGCTCAATGCAGAGAGCCGTTATTGTGGCATCCCCGACCCCAGCGTCTGTGGCAGTTGCCTACCCAATAACGCTCACTGTCTCGACGCGCCGCTGCGCTCGATGGACATTCTGGCCTGGCGAGGTCAGTGGAGGCAGGTGTTGGCGGGCGCCTCCTCGATCCGGGTGTTCTCCCCGTCGAGTGACGAGTTGCTGACCCGTGTGTGGCCCGAGATCAGTAGCAGGGTAGTGCTGACACCCCATGAAACAGTACAGATCCCTCGTAGCGAACCGTCGCCAGCACCCGAATCACCCCTACATGTGGGGGTGGTGGGTCGCATTGCGCCACACAAAGGGGCGGCTCAGGTGGCAAGGGTGGCGCGGCATATTGCGGAGACCGGTGCGAACGCCCGAATTACGGTGTTTGGCACACTGGAGGAATCAGCGCCCGCTTCAGTGGTCTTACAAACCGGCGCCTACTCGGCCGAGGCCCTGCCAACTTTGTGCAAAGAGCACGGTGTGAATGTGTTTTGGTTCTCTTCGATTTGGCCGGAGACCTTCAGTTTTGTGGTGCATGAGATGAAAGCGATGGGGTTGCCCGTGCTCGCGTATGATGTTGGTGCGCAGGCAGACACGCTGGTTGATGAAGATCGGCATCGCGTGGTGTCTTTGGATACGAGCCCCGAAGATATTTTGGCAACGTTGACTGAGATGAGGAGTGCTTCGTGAGGAAGCCGTTCCATAAGCACGAGAGAGATCCGGTGGGCCTGGCGCGACCGAGGCGTCCGGTGATGACTTGTGCGCATCTCTCACAAGGCCGCTCTCTCGCTGCGCCCGTGATCTGGGGCTGGTGGCAGGCGCTGAGCTCACACTCGCCTGTGGGGATGATCTCCCTGTACGTGAGCGGGCGTGCGATACTTTGAAGCGATGACCTCGACACTTTTCATGGGTTGGATGCCGTGCGCGTCTGTCCCCGCGTGACCGGTTGAGGGCGCACTCAGATGTCTCGGATCCATGTCTTTACCAGCGCGGCGGGGAATTACCTGCCGAAAGTAAAGGTCCTGTTCGACAGCCTCGCCGAGCATCACCCCGATTGGCAGCGCCATTTGCTGCTAGTGGAAGATTGGCCCGAGTCTGAGGTTGCCGCCGTGGCCCTCGAGGCCGAGATTCATCAGCCACGGGACCTCGACATACCGGACTGGCGACCCTGGGCGTTTTGCCATTCGATGATTGAGCTGTGTACCGCGGTGAAGCCCTTCATGCTTAAGCAGCTCCTCGAGCGGGAAGATTGTGATGCGGTGGTTTATCTCGACCCTGATATCCGTGTTTTCTCGGCGCTGGAGGAGGTGGTCGATGGCCTCGCGAGTCACAGCATCTTGTTAACGCCTCACCTTATCGCTCCCGAGATTTCTGTAGAGGGAGTGATGGGTAATGAGCTGACCAGCCTTCGTTTCGGAACTTACAACCTGGGATTCATCGCGGTCAGTGCATCTGAGGCGGGGCAGTCTTTCGCTGCGTGGTGGGCTGATCGCTGCTATCGATTCTGCCGTGACAATCCTGAGCAGGGGCTTTTCACCGATCAACGATGGATAGATCTGGCTCCCGGTTTATTCCCCGGTCTAGGCGTCCTGCGCCATCCCCGTCTTAATGTGGCGGCCTGGAACTGGAACCATCGTCGGCTCGCTCATGAAAACGGGATCTTTGCGGTGTCTGGTGAACCGATGGGGTTCTATCATTTCACTGGATTCGATTCGGGTGATCATCAGTTAATGCTGGAAAAATACCCTGTGCAGAGGCCTGTCATTGAGGAATTGATGAATTCTTACCGGGAAGCATTGTCCAAGGCTGACCGTCTCTTCAGTGATACTGGCTGGAGTTTCGAGTTTTTCAGCGACGGAACACCGGTGTCGGGTGCCTGTCGGCGCAGCTTTCGTGATAATCCGGGTTTGCAAGAGGCCTATCCGGATCCTTGGCATTGCAGTGAGGCGCTGTTGGCGACAACGCCAACCTCGCAAGGTGAGGGCAGCGTCAGTTTGGGCTACGTTGGTGCAGAGCCGGCTTTGGACGGAAGCAAGTTGATCCAGCTGGCTATGTCGGCGGCGAAGAGCCCCAAACTGGCGGCTGATATGGCCCGTGCGGCGGGTCGAATAGTGAAAACCGAGGGTTGGTATGGGATACGCCGACGGTTGATCAAGGAGCGCAAGTCATAGAGATGACCGCAGCAACGGAAATAAAGGCAGACTCTGAGCAACTCGTGCCTGCAGCACCCATGCTGGGGCAAATGTTGGTCTCTGCAGGGAAGCTCTCCGAGCGCGATTTGGAGCGTGCATTGGTCGCACAGCGAGAAATGGGAGGGCTTCTGGGAGAGGTGTTGGTGCGTCTGGGGCTGGTGGCCGAGATGGACGTTGTCACCGCGCTATGTGAGCAACTCAGCCTCACATTTGTGCCAAAGGAGGCCTACCCCGAGGAGCCTGTGACGGTGGAGTCCCTGCAGGTGCATTTTCTGCTGGGTAACCAAATTGTGCCAATCTCGGCAGACGAACACAGTATTACGCTAGCTTCAGTCAAGCCGCAGGACCCTTTTATCGCCAAGGCGCTGGCTCTGGGTACCGGCATGAAGATTGAGTTGAAGCTGGGATTGGCTTCGGACATCGATGCTGCGTTAGAGCGTTATACCCAGTCAGATGAGGATGAGCTCGAGGGCGGCTTTGGTGCCTTCGACGCCTCGGACGACGAGTTTGTTGAGCACCTGAGAGACCTCGCCAGTGAGGCTCCCGTTATTCAGCGCGTCAATCAGATCATCCAGCGTTCCCTCGACATCGAAGCCTCCGATATTCATCTCGAGTATTTTGATGACGGGTTGAGGCTGCGTTATCGCATCGATGGTGTGCTGCAGGAAGCCAGCCAGGTCGTGGACGACAGCTTGTCAGCAGCAATCATTTCGCGCATCAAGCTGTTGGCCAATTTGAACATTGCAGAGCGTCGATTGCCTCAGGACGGGCGCATCATGATGCGGGTTAAGGGTCACGAACTCGACCTGCGCGTATCGACCTTGCCCACGGTGCATGGCGAGGGAATCGTGATGCGCGTGCTTGACCGACAAAGTATCCGCTTGGATCTCGCGGATATGGGGTTCAGTGACGATACCTATGACTACTACACGGAGCTCCTAAAAAGGCCTCATGGCATTTTGCTTCTGACGGGCCCGACTGGCTCTGGCAAGACAACGACGCTGTATGCGTCTCTCTCCAACATGGATTCCGATTCGCTCAAAGTGATTACGGTTGAGGACCCGGTCGAATATCAACTTCATGGTATTAACCAAATCCCGGTCCACAGCCAGATCGGTTTGACCTTTGCTAGGGCGCTGCGGTCGATTTTGCGACAGGACCCGGACATCATCATGATCGGCGAGATGCGCGATACCGAAACCGCGCAGATCGCGGTGCAATCAGCGCTCACCGGACACTTGGTGCTTTCCACGTTGCACACCAACACCGCCGCGGGCGCGATTACGCGACTGGAGGACATGGGTGTTGAGCGCTTTCTGATTACGGCGGCGGTGAATGGCGTCTTATCCCAGAGGTTGATCCGAAAGCTGTGTGGTGAGTGCAAAAGGCCCGTTAAGGCGTCTGCGGAGATGCTGGCTTCTTCGGGGCTTCAGCCCTTTATGCCAAGGGGGTCCACAGAGATTTTTGAGGCAACGGGTTGCTCCGCGTGTAAGCAAACGGGTTATCGGGGGCGAATGGCCATCCATGAGTTGTTTGTGCTTGATCCCAGTGCGCAAAGGGTGGTGTTGGATGGCGCGGATGCGCATCAGCTCCGTGAACACGCACGATCTCGAGGTATGCGCACGCTGTACGAGGATGGTTTGCGAAAAGTCGCACTCGGCTTAAGTTCCATGGATGAGGTGCTGCGGGTTACGCAAGACCAGAGCGATGACACGCTTGAGGCGGCGGGCGCGAGCTGAATCCAGCTCGAGTCTCTTTGGATACTGAGTTATGCCAGCGTTTAAATACCGAGCTGTTGGTCGAAGCGGAGTCGTTGACACCGGTGTGATTACGGCGGTGGACCTCACCGCCGCACAATTGCAGTTGCGCGCAAAGAAATTGACACCGCTCTCTTTAACGCTCGCTGCAGCACAGAAAGCCACACCGGCATCCGCCGCTTCTGCCGACGCAAATGTGCTGGATCCAAAACAGCTGAGTGGCATGCTGGATAAGATCTCCTCAGCGCCGCGCAGTAAGCGTGTCAAAAAACGCATCGAGCGCGACGATGTGCTGCGCTTTACCAATGAGTTGGCGGTGTTGCTAAAGGCTGGTTTGCCTCTTGACCGCGCAATGCGCGTGCAAATTGATTCTGCCCCGCCGGGGCCACAGCAAGACCTGTTGAGCGATCTTTTGGAGCAGTTGAAGGGCGGTAAATCCCTCAGTGCCGGTTTAGATAAGCGTCCAGATGTATTCAGTCACTTCTATATCAATATGGTCCGATCAGGCGAGGCCAGCGGCCATCTGGCCGATGTGTTGGCGGAGTTGGCAGCCTATCTTGAGCGAGCCAAGACGGTTCGTGCGTCGGTCGTATCGGCGTTGATCTATCCGGCTATTCTGGCCTCGGTAGCCGTACTTTCTGTCTTCATTATGCTCGGTTACGTCGTGCCCGAATTCGAGGCCCTGTTTGAAGATATGGGTGACGCATTGCCGCTTCTTACCCAACTTATCGTGGGTTTGGGAGACGTGGTCTCTGCTTACGGGGTGGTGTTATTGCTACTTGGCGCCGCAGTGGCGTGGTGGATGCGCCGCTGGTTGCAGGGCGCCGCCGGCAGGGCCTGGCTCGACCTCAAAGCCCTGAGCGTGCCAATGGTCGGTGCGATCACACTGAAATACGAAGTGGCCAGATTCTCGCGAACGATGGGCACATTGTTGAACAATGGCGTCGCCATGCTGCGAGCCACTGAGATTGCCGTTGGTACGGTCGGGAATAGCCTAGTGCAGGCCTCGCTCGCGGAGTTGCCGATGGTGATTAAGCGAGGCGGCAAACTGTCTCAGGCGCTTGATCCACGCGTATTTTCACCCGTGGCGCTGCAGATGGTCAGAGTGGGTGAAGAGTCCGGGAGCCTCGACACCATGTTGCTTGAATTAGCTCAGGTTTATGAGTCAGAGGTTGAGGACGAGGTGAAGCGCGCGCTGACGCTACTGGAGCCGGCGCTGATTCTCGGTATGGGTGGGATCATTGCGATTATCATCATGGGGATCCTGATGGGGATTTTGTCTGTGAATACCCTGGTGGTGTGATAGCCCAACCGATTGAGTGGTAGGAGGAGAAGCATGTTGGACCGAAAAAGAAGAAAGATTAGCGGCTTCACGCTGGTTGAATTGTTGGTTGTGTTGGCCATTCTGGGTATGTTGGCGGCGCTGGTGGGCCCGCAGGTGCTGAACCAGTTGGGTGGAGCGAAGTCCAAATCTGCGGCGATTCAGATTCGAGATTTTGAGCAGGCGCTAGAACTCTACAAGCTAGACGTGGGTCGCTTTCCCGGCTCGAATGAGGGGCTCAATGCTTTGGTTCGTCAGCCCTCTAGCGCA
>Ga0181557_1006356_pt1 | contig 10284 bp, 8 predicted proteins | sample 011ome_23_FD_148632 | JGI IMG/M metagenome (GOLD analysis project Ga0181557, IMG submission 148632) | Coastal salt marsh microbial communities from the Groves Creek Marsh, Skidaway Island, Georgia - 011506CT metaG (spades assembly) | ecosystem: Environmental > Aquatic > Marine > Intertidal zone >... | reverse complement strand
CCACTCACCAAAGCCAACGGCCGCGTGCTTGCTAACACCGTATGCCGCTCCACCGATTTGGTTGAGTAAACCCGCAGCTGATGCTGTATTGAGAAAGTAGCCCCCGCCGCGTTCTGTCATGCGCGGTACCAGGTGGCGAGCGGCATACACATGTGACATCACATTAATCTCCCAGCTCATCTGCCACTCCCGGTCTGGCGATTGTTCATTCAAGCCCATGCCAACACCGGCATTGCTGCAGAACAGGTCGATGGGGCCGATGTTGTTTTCTGTGTCTTCAATCACGCGCTTGATGTCTTCGTCGCTGGAAACATCGGCGGTCATGGCGGTACAGTCATTATCATCAGCGGTTTGCTGGACGCTGACGGAGTTAATATCAACGGCTATCACCGCTCTGGCTCCCTCGCTGACAAACTTTTCCACTAGCGCGCGACCTATGCCACTGCCGGCGCCCGTGACTACCGCAGTCTTGTTATGCAAGTTCATTAGCTCCAATCCCCTCGTTTAACAACGGGAGCGCCCTTTCGCCGAGCCACTTTTTTTCGCGATTCCCGCGACTTAAGGGACTCGCGCCCCGTCCGAAATATATTGGCATAATATATGCCTATAGTTTAAAAGTACAAACAACATAAATGGGACGTCGGGATTAACCAGGCGTCCAGAGAGTGGTCGCGGAACCTGAGATCGCGTCGGTAGCCTGAGGGATTGCCTGCGGTTGGTACTCGCATTGCTGGTCTTGTAGATCTTTTTCGCTCACCTTCGAAACTTGGCACGAACAAGTCCATGCCAACCAATTCCTCAGTGGCTTCCTTGCTGATTGAGTGCTACAGAACTGGATTCTTTCCCAGCCAAAATGGGGAATATCGCAGGTGGTGTCTCGGTTTGCGGTATCAGGAGGGGCCGGGCAGGGCGGGGACTTCCCAGGCCTTCGGCACTTATAGCTGAGTCAATAAAATGGTGGGCCCACCAGGACTTGAACCTGGGACCAATCGATTATGAGGATCCTGGGCACCTCGCTCCGGTCACCCTAAGGCGAGGATACCCGAGGCTTTTTGAACGCTTAGCTATGGATGGAGAAGAGGAGGTCACACCTTACTCTCGCTTGGGGTGATGCCGGTTTCGCGCTTGTACGCCTTTTTGAATGCGGCCGCATCGTTGTACTGCAGGGTCACGGCATTGACCTCGCTCACCGTCATGTCGGTCTGCTTGAAGAGTATCGCCGCCCGGCTGCGGGTCTATCTGTTCTCCGCGATCGGTGCTTTTACGGGTTTTGCGATGGTGCAGCAAACGCTGGCCTTTCGATTACAGGACGTTCTGAATCTCTCAGGTATCGAGACCGCGCAGTACACGGGCTGGGCGATGATGGTGTCGGCGGCCAGCTCCTTGTTCATGCAAATCGTAATCGCACAGCGTTACGCCGGGCCAGCCATTCAACTCGTGCGGTGGGGCGGCGGCCTGCTGTTGGTGGGCACCGTGATCATCAGCGCGCTGGATAGTAGGGGTGCGGTGCTGACCAGCATGGTCCTGATCGGCGCGGGTCTGGGGCTACTGATGCCCGCGGTCGCCGCCGGTGCCTCTCTCGCCGTCGGGCCTGAAGAGCAAGGTAGCGTATCAGGGTTGGTGAGTGCCTGCCCCGCCGCAGGATTTGTTCTGGGCCCAATTAGCGGTGGCTTTCTCTACCAGTACTGTCAGCCCGCGGCGGGCTGGGGCGCGGTGTTGATTCTGCTCATCGTCTTCGCGGTGACGCTGAGGCCCGGGCGCCAGGCGCCGGGAGGGGCGATACCGGGCTCTGTCGATCAGGGGTAGTTCGGCGGCGGGACAAAACCACCCAGTTCGTCCGCCATCAGGCGCGCAAAGTCGATGGTAATGTAATCCTGGTACTCGCCACCCACCGCCTGCAGGCCAATGGGCAACCCGCCTTTGGATAGGCCGGATGGGAACACCGTGCTGGGCAAGTGGGCCACGGTGATGATCCCCGCCCAGAAAACCTGCTGGATGTAGTCCTGGGCTTCGTTGTCGACGGTCAGCGTACGTCCCATATATTCGCCGTGATCATGAGGGAATGCCTCGGTCGCGGTTTGCGGGCAGATGAGAATATCCCAGTCTTTGTAGAATTCTTCCCAGGCTTTGCGCAGGAAAAAGCGCTTGTTGTTGTAAGCCCGCCACTCACCGTGTTCTTGTACCGAAAAATAGGCCATGTTGTCTGCCATGGTGTCGCTACTAACGGAATATGAGGGGGCGCGATTGGCGCGCAGCTCGGCTTTTATCTCTTCAGGTAACCCGGCCGCCATCACTCCCCACAACAGGCTTGAATAGGTTTCGAAGGCATCTTCGAAATCTATCGCGGGACGGGCCGAGTCCGATACGGTAGCGCCCAGGGAGGCCAGCCGCTCACCCACCGACTGCACGCGGTCGGCCACCTCGCTGGCCACCGGCGCAAACTCGTGGGTGGGCAGAATCGCTACCCTGAAGTCGCTCAGGCTGGTTTTGGTCGGTCGTGGCAGGTTCAGCTGCCAGCCGGCCCGGTCCGTACGACCCGCACCGGCTGCCACATCCATGGACACCGCGAGGTCTTCGGCACTGCGCGCCATCGGACCCACCACCGAAATATCCCAGGGCATCAACTGGTCGGGGAGCGCATGACCTTCATCCGAGACAATCCCCCATGTCGGTTTGTGACCATAAATCCCACAGAAGTGCGCCGGGTTGCGGATCGATCCGCCGATATCGGAGCCCGCTTCCAGCCCGGTCAGCCCCGCCGCAAGCGCGGCGGAAGAACCCCCAGACGAGCCACCGGGTGTACGTCCCAGATCCCACGGATTGCCCGTGGTGCCGTAGACGTCGTTAAAACTCTGGAAATCGGCCAGATTGAGCGGCACGTTCGTTTTGCCGAAAAACACCGCCCCTGCCCCTTTAAGGCGCTGGACGTAGTCCGCGTCCGACGTGGCGATGTTGTCTTTCATCTCAGGGATACCAAACGTAGTGGGCAATCCTTCAATATCGTATGCCTCTTTGATGGTCATCGGCACACCGTGCAACGGACCCAGTTCATCACCATTTGCCACTTTAGTATCCGCTGCGGCTGCAGCTTCCAGACCACGCTCGAAGTCGTGCACCACCACCGCATTGATCTTGTCGTCGTACTTCTCCACCCGGTCGATGTACATCTGTGTGAGTTCCACCGAACTCACTTCTTTGGATTTGATTGCGGCTGCCAGTTCAACCGCAGAAGCGTGAGGGTTCATCCTTCCTCCAGTTCCACATGTTCTCGTCCCACTACCGTACCTTAGATACGGTCCCTCATGAAAAAATAAACCATCCCGCCGATCCTGTATGTGAAGTTTAAATAGAGTGTCGGTAGAGGCTTATCGTGCAGAAATGGTGGGCCCAGTAGGACTTGAACCTACGACCAATCGATTATGAGTCGACTGCTCTAACCAACTGAGCTATGGGCCCTGCGAGGGCGCGTAGTCTACCAGAACACGGGCTGAGTGAGAGGGGCGCTCAGTCGTCTAAATCGGCCGCACTGTGTCGCTCCGGGAGACGTTTCGCTTCATCCCCCCAGACGCGATTTACGCGCTGACCGCGTTTAACGGCCGGCCGTTCTTGGACCGCCTTGGTCCAACGTTGCACGTTCTTGTAGGAGTCTACGTCGAGAAACTCGCCTGATTCGTAGAGCATGCCCATGGCGAGCGCGCCGTACCAAGGATGGATCGTGATGTCGGCAATGGTGTATTCGTCCCCACACATGAATTCCCGCTCGGCCAGATTGCGGTCCAACACGTCCAGCTGGCGCTTTACCTCCATGGTGAAGCGATTGATTGGGTATTCCAGCCGCTCAGGTGCATAGGCATAGAAATGTCCGAAGCCGCCTCCGAGGAAGGGCGCACTGCCCATTTGCCAGAACACCCACGACAGGCATTCAGCGCGAGCGCTCAGATCAGTGGGCAGAAATTGCCCATGCTTCTCGGCCAGATACATCACGATCGCCGCCGACTCGAAGACCCGCGTGGGTGTGGGGGTGCTGTGGTCCACTAGTGCCGGGATTTTGGAGTTGGGGTTGGCGCCGACAAAGCCGCTGGAGAACTGGTCGCCCTCCATAATGTTGACCAGCCAGGCATCGTATTCTGCCTCGCTGATACCAAGCGCCAGCAATTCTTCCAGCATCACCGTCACTTTCACGCCATTGGGTGTGGCGAGGGAATACAGCTGTAACGGGTGCTCACCAACCGGCAGATCCTTGTCGTGCGTAGCGCCCGCAATAGGCCGGTTGATCTTGGAGAAGCGGTTCTCTTCATCCTGATCCCACTGCCAGACTTTTGGCGGGGTGTAAGTCGGTGATTCTTTCATGGTGTAGTCGTCGTATTCATCGGGTGTGGGGTAGAGCTCATCGTCAGGCATCATGTCGTCCTGCTCTCTGATTAGATTGTGTCATGTCAGGCGGTTAGTGCCGTTCAGTCCCTCGGTGGCAACCCGTGGACCATGGTCAAAAACTTAAGTTCAGTGCCTGCGCGGCGGTGCTCACTCAGCGCCTGATAGTCCGGGTCGTTATACCAGGCCACGGCCAGCGCCTCAGAAGGGAAAGTGAACATCACCATGCGCCCTTCGCGCGGGTCGCGCCCCTCGAACGTCACCGTGTTGTCATCGTAAGTGAAGAAAGAGCCTTCGTGGCGCTTGAGGATGGGGAAAAAGCCTTTCTCGTACTCTCGATATTTATCGGCATCGTGCACGATGAAGTTGGCGACGACATAAACGGGAACGTCAGACATATTGGATCTCCTTAAAGTGCGGCGTGCCAGGTCGCAATCGCCTGACCAATTTCTTGTGGGGAGTCTTCCTGCAGGAAGTGCAGGCCTTTTACGGTGACCTCAACCTGGTTCGGCCAGCTGCGGCAAAAGTCGCGCTGTTTGCCCACCAGAATTGAACCCGGGTCGGCATTCACAAACAATTTGGGGATATCGGAGCCAGCCATAAAGGCGCCATAAGCTTCTACCAGTTCGACCATGTGCGCGGGCTCACCTTCGATGGGGATCTGCCGCGGCCAGTTGAGTGTTGGTTGCCGATTATCGGGCGTATCAAATGGCGCCCGGTAGGTGTCCATTTCTTCTTCGCTGAGATCTCTGATCACCGAGCTGGGCAGGACCGCTTCGACAAACATATTGCGTTCCAGCACCAGACCCTCGCCTTTGGCGGAGCGGAAGCCTTGAAAAATACCCCGGGCACTCTCTGGCCAGTCATCCCAGGTCATGGGCATGACAATGGCCTCCATGTAGGCGATGCCTTTCACTGAATCCGCGTTGAGCCGCGCCCAGTGAAAGCCCAGCCCGCTACCCCAATCGTGAATAACCAGCGTCACATTTTGATCCGCACCAATTTCATGAAGCAGGCCGTCGAGATACTCGTACGCGACCTCAAAGCTGTACCGGTCAGCGCCCTCGCTGGCGGGCAACTTTTCGGAATCCCCCTGACCAATGAGGTCGGGCGCGATCACTCGCCCGCACCCCTCCAGCTCGGGAATGATGTTGCGCCACAAATAGGAGGATGTTGGGTTGCCGTGCAGTAGCACGATGGGATCGCCGCTACCTGCCTCAAGATAGGCGATGCGCTTTCCTTTCACGTCGGCGAACTGCTGGGTGGTAGGCATATTCAGTCTCTGCTGTTTGAGTCTCTAGGGCACCGGGCGCTGAGGTCAGTTGGTGAGCGCCAGCATGTACTCCGCCACCAGCTGGCGCATGGGCTCAGACAGGTGATCCTGCGGGGGCATGCTTGGGAAGTCGGGCCGTTTCTTTTCTGGGTTAGAGATGTAAGCCGCAATGCTCCCGGCGTCCTCCCCGTATTGCGCCTGAATAGCCAGCGTTGGCGGACCGATGAGCCGCACGTTGTAGGCATGGCAACCCGCGCAGATTCCCTGATACACAATCTCTGCTCCTGAGGCATCGTCGTTGATCACCCGGGGCTCAGCCGGCTCCGGCAACATTTTAGTCGCCAAAGCGCGGGTCGAGTCACTGGGTTCGCGCCCTGCAATCGCGTCGCTGGCACGAATCGTCGGGCTGTTACAGTCCGCCCAGTCATCGACACCCAGTGTGCGGTAGGCCTCGCGCCGCGAAATACAGCTGCCTCGCGCGGCTTCAGTCGCGCCCTGATAAGCAAAAATGTCGGGGCCTGTGGTGGAGAGCTTGGTGAGCATGAGGAGCTTCATCTCACCCTCGGGATCGGCGCCATTGTTAAACATTACGTTGTCGCGGATCTGCACCCGATCAGGGTTGGGGTCCGAGCCCGTGTCGGTGGCGATCTCGGTCACGAAGTCCTGACTGGTAATGATGATGCCAGCATTGTTGTTGCCGGTGATCACGTTGTCTTCAATGATCACTTCATCCCCTGACATCACGATAATTCCGCTGCCCGAGGGAATTTGCGAGACCAATGAGCCGGGTATGCCAAAGTTGGGTGTGTTGTTGTCGAGCACAAAGTTGCGGCGAATGATGGCGTCGTAGGAGCTCTTGATCGGTAGGCCTGGAGTAATAAAAACGAGAATCCCGCCGGTATTATTTTTAACGAGGTTGCCTTCTACTAATGCGTGGCGGCTATTCTCGATCTCGATGCCGGCGACGTTGTCGAACACCTGGTTGTTGCGAACATCGATGTAGTCGCTCATGCCGACATAAATCGCGGCGTCCTCAATACCCGAGAGGATGTTGTTCTCAATCAGTCCGTTCTCGCCAAACTCCGGGAAGATGCCATACACACCGGAGTCGATGACCCAGTTATTGCGGATGGAGAAGTTATTACCCGCCTGACCCATGATGGCGTTGCCTTTGTAGTGGGTGATCTTGAACCACTCCACCGAGAAGCCATTGCCGGAATACAGGATGGCGTCATTGAGCTGCTTTTTGCCATCGAGGTGTGGCCAGTCGTCGCCTTCAACGACCCCGCGCAGGGTGATGTCGTCTTTGTCGACGTATACCGTCTCGCTGTATAGACCGGGATACACCCGTATCTCGTCACCCGGAGCCGCCTGATTCAAGGCATCCTGAATACGTTCGCCATCGCGCACCTCAATAATAGCGGCTTGTGCTGTAGAGGCAGCGAGCAAGAGTGCCAGCGCTGAGACAGCGGTACCGGCACGATTACGCGCGCGATAGAGTGAGTTCACCAATAGGTTGATCATTGTTTGCCCCCCGTAGGCTGTCTTTGCCTATTTTTTTTTATGCAACGCATTATTAGTGGCCGCGATCTCGGTCTTATTGTGCACCAAAGGCTCAGTCGGTGCTTGTTGGGCCTGAGCCACATCGACAACGGGTAGCCCGGAGGGCACGGCAGTCGGGATCTCGGGCATAAAGGCCTCATCGGTGAGCGCGCCCATAAAAGTCACCAGCAGTGTTATCTCGCGATCCGTGAGTCGCGGCTCCCAAATGTGCCAGTGAATCATCAGTGATTCGCCCTCGGGCACTTCATGACCCCGGCCGCCGGTATAAAAACGCGCCGCGTCTTCGAGGGTCGCTTTCTGACCGCGATGCATATATGGCGCGGTGCGGACGATATTGCGCAGGCTCGGCACACGGAAGGCACCACGCTGGCTGGCGTCGCCGGTGATGGCCTCGGCGCCCGGGTCGACGAGCTCGCCTGGCGCGTCGGCGACGCCCAGTACTGCCAACTGTTGGTTGGAGAACAGCGGCGGGGTGTGGCACTCGGCGCATCGGGCAACAAAGGAGCGAAATACATTGAGCCCGGCAATCTCTTCCGTATTCAGCGACGCGTGGTAGCCATGCGCATACAGGTCGTAGCGGCTGTTCAATGAGATTAGCGAGCTCTCAAAGGCGGTGATGGCAGTATAGATGTGGTTGAGCGCAATGCGTTTGGTTCTAAATGCCTGCTCGAACATTGCGACATAGATGTGGTTGCTGTTTAGTGTCTCAAGGAGTTGCGCGGGGTTGCTGCCCATCTCGAAAGGAGAGTAGAGCGGGCCCTGCATCTGCTCCTCTAAGCTGCTTTTGGAGCCGTCCCACAGCAGCGTTGAAAAGAAGCCGATGTTCCACAAGCTGGGCGCTGAGCGGGGGAGGGTTTGCCCGTTAATGCCTACCGCTTGGGCTCGCCCGTCGGCAAAGCCCTGTGCCGGGTCGTGGCAGCTGGCGCAGGAGGTCGAGCCATCTGCCGACAGGACGGGGTCAAAGAACAGGTAGCGCCCAAGATCGATCTGCTGTGGGCTAAAACCCTCGCGCAACGGCGGCAGGCCAGTTTTAAGGCCTCCAACCCCCGCATCGCGGAGCGACCGGTACTCCCGATAGCGACTGCGTAAAACGCAGCCGTCGTCGATAAGCTCGAAAGAGGCGGGGCAGGTGTCTGTTAGCGGGAACCCGAACGTGGTATCTGTCTCCCCACTCGTGGGCACTGGGACTGCCAGGCTCGCCAACAAGAAAAGTGCGAGCGAGCGATATATCGCGACTTTACGCAGCTTCATGTCGGTACGCATCATCATGCGCGCCACTATAGGGAATCTAGCGCGATCGGCGGGGCGGCAGTGTGGCGATAAAAGCGATGACATCATCGATATCGTCACCTTTGGCCAGCGCGGGCGCAAGCCGCGCCATTTGGGCGCCGTAGAAATCGTCGGGGTGTGTACCGCGACTGCCGTCGAGGTAGCTTTGATAAGAGGACTTCAGGTACCAGTCGTTGACCCCGGCAAGCGCAGGTGCGCCGAGCGCATCATTGCCGAGAGCATTACCCGCATGGCAAGCACTGCAGATGTTGACGTAGTAGTCCTCTCCCCGTGAGGCGTCCCCTTTAAGGGTCACAGGAGGCTGAGCAGGAGGCAGCTCAGTGGTGATCAGCGCTGCAAGGCCTGGTATATCGGTCTCACTTAAATTCGCCACACTTAGCGCCATCCGTTTGCCGGCGCTGTCATTAGGGTGCGCGCCACGTACGCCGCTGACAAAGTGGCGGAGCTGCCGGGTGAGATAATCAGCGGCGAGTTGGGTCAGTGCGGGCGCGACAAGCGCCCGATTACCCTCACCGGCTGCACCGTGGCAGGCCGCACACTGCCCCTGCCAGATCTGCGCGCTGGGCGAGCCAGACAGCGACACGGTCATGGCGCTCGAGGTGGCTGAAGAGCCTGTTGAGTCGCCGCCGCAACTGATTAGGGACCCGAGAAGGGGGAGCAGTATGGCGAGGCGGCGCATGCTGAGCAGACGTTTACTCGTCGAGGAAGCTGCGCAGGTAATCGGAGCGGGTGGGGTGGCGCAGTTTGCGCAGCGCCTTGGCTTCGATCTGACGAATCCGCTCGCGCGTCACGTCAAACTGCTTGCCGACCTCTTCCAGTGTGTGGTCGGTATTCATGTCGATACCGAAGCGCATACGCAGCACCTTGGCTTCGCGCGCGGTCAGGCCGCCCAGTACTTCGCGGGTCGCTTCAGTTAGACCTTCTTCGGTCGCAGATTCCACCGGTGAGGCAATGGTGAGGTCCTCAATAAAGTCACCGAGGTGCGAGTCTTCATCGTCACCAATGGGAGTCTCCATCGAGATCGGCTCTTTGGCGATCTTGAGGACTTTACGGACCTTGTCCTCGGGCATTTCCATGCGCTCGCCCAGTTCTTCAGGCGTAGGCTCTCGGCCCATCTCCTGCAGCATCTGGCGGGAGATGCGGTTGAGCTTGTTGATCGTCTCGATCATGTGCACCGGAATACGGATGGTACGCGCCTGATCCGCGATGGATCGCGTGATGGCCTGGCGGATCCACCAGGTCGCATAGGTCGAGAACTTGTAGCCGCGACGGTATTCGAACTTATCGACCGCTTTCATCAGACCGATGTTGCCTTCCTGAATCAGATCGAGGAACTGGAGGCCACGATTGGTGTACTTCTTGGCAATTGAGATCACCAAGCGCAGGTTAGCCTCGACCATCTCTTTCTTGGCACGACGGGCACGGGCCTCGCCCATGCTCATGCGGCGGTTAATCTCTTTGATCTCCGCGATCGTCAGACCAGTCGCTTCCTCGACGTTGGCAATCTGGCGTTGCAGTCGCTGCAAATCTTCTTTGTGCTGATTGATCTTGGCGCCCACATCTTTTTTGCGGGCTACACGACCTACCCAGCGGCTGTCACTCTCTGAGCCTTGGAAGCTCTTAATGAACTCCTTGCGATCCATCCGGCAGTCGCGCACTACAATCCGCATGATCTCGCGCTCGGGTTCGCGAACCGCCGCCAGCGCGATGCGCGGCTCATCAATCAGCGGGTCAAATACCCGCGGCGTCAATTTGAAGAACTTGAACAGCTCACCGAGCTTGTTCAT
>Ga0181557_1006353_pt1 | contig 10287 bp, 13 predicted proteins | sample 011ome_23_FD_148632 | JGI IMG/M metagenome (GOLD analysis project Ga0181557, IMG submission 148632) | Coastal salt marsh microbial communities from the Groves Creek Marsh, Skidaway Island, Georgia - 011506CT metaG (spades assembly) | ecosystem: Environmental > Aquatic > Marine > Intertidal zone... | reverse complement strand
CCTAAGTACGTCGTCGTGAAGAAAGGTGGTCAAACATTCCTGATTCACTTTAATAGCGACACGCTAAATCATTCACTTCAGAACATGAGCGTTCCAATGCTATCAAGGGCAAGCGGAGCGATGGACCGCATACTCAATGGCTTGACTAGTTTTCAGACGTTTAGGCGCAACATGCTGATCAACTACAACCCTGCATGGATGGCAGTCAACCCAATCCGAGACGTTGCTACAGGGTTGATCTATGCCCTAGCAGAGTCGGATAAAAAAGGATCAAGGGTCCAAGGCGAAGGAATCGTTGGCGAAACGTTGCAGAACTACCTCCCGTCTATTAGGGCGCTCTACAGGTACTACAGAGGCAAGCCGGACAGGGAGGGCAACAAGATGGATCAGTACGCCCGCGAGTTCCATGAAGATGGTGCTTCGACCGGTATGGTTATGATGAAGGATAAAAAAGAGCAACTGAGGACGCTTAATTCACAGCTCAGGAAGGGCAAGACTAAAGCCATATTTAGCTACCTAGCCAAAGGGGTTGAGGACGGGAACAAAACGAGTGAAAACGCTATCAGGCTTTCAGCCTATATCGCTGCACGCAATGCAGGGACGGACAGAGAGACCGCAGCCACGCTAGCAAAAGACCTGACGGTAAACTTCAACAGGAAAGGCGAAGATACGTCGACTGTTGGGGCATTGTACCTATTCTTCAACGCAGCATTTCAAGGCAACGTTAACTTCGTTCAGGCGATGGGTGCCGGAACCAACGCGGATGGCAGCGCCAAGCAATTTACCAAAGCAAGAATGGTCGCTACCGCGCTGGTTATGGCGGGCTTCTTTAACGCGCTGCGAAACATCGATGAATCAGAAGAAGATGACGATGGCGAACTGCGCTATAACGACCTACCTGAGCATGCAAAGAACAGGGTGTTTCTTGTCGATTACGGCGGAGAAGAATACGCCTCACCCCCGCTGTCCTATGGTTACAACTTCTTCACCAATCTGGGAAGGCTTTCCGCTGAGTATCAGCAAGGCGTCATTGACGGGGGAGAATTCGGGTTGCATCTTTGGGACAACCTGCTGTTGAACTTCCTGCCGGTCTCCTATGACAAGGGGGACAACGTGTGGCAGGCGGCTAGAGGGTTTCTGCCTGATGTTCTGCAACTGCCAGTGGATCTCATGGTCAATAGGAACTTCTTCGGCAGTGAGATTGCTGTTGAGCAGAATGAACTGTTCACAGAGAAGTCTACCGCCTACGCCTCCAAACGATCAACCCCAGTACTTTGGCGGAGAACAGCAGAGTTCCTTAACGACGCGACGGGTGGCGATAAGTATGAAAACGGGCTGTTGCACCTCAGTCCAGAGCGCATTGATTACATGTTTGACTATCTACTGGGAGCCGTGGGTCGAGTTGGCGTGCAGTCAATCGATGCGATCTCGAAGATAGGCACAAACGAGACAATTGATAACAGCAAGCTGCCAGTTGTTGGTGGGTTCTGGAAGAAACCGTCTGACTATGAAGATCGATTTGAGTTTTATGACAACTATATGTACATGCGTGGCGTCAAGGCTCGGTTCGAGGAAACCACCAGAGGCACCCCTGAGTTTAAGGAGCTTCAAGAAAAGTACAAGCCAGTGTCTTGGATGCTTTTAGGGTTCCACCAGCAGGCTAAGAAGGACTTGGATAAGATCCGAAAAACGAGAAAGGCTCTTGAGGCTCAGGTCTACACCACGTCCAGAGAGTCCAAAGAAGAAACGCGCAGGACTAATCTTGAATACTTGTTGGAGCAGGAAAATAAAGTGTTTGATGCTTACAACAAGAGATTCAGAGAGTCGAGAAAGGCGATGGACTAGTCGTGGACCCCATCACCGCCATAGCTGTCGCCACCAAAGCTTTCGCCACAGTGAAGGCTATGGTGGCTGCTGGCAGGGAGGTCGAGGACACCTTGAGTCAGATAGGTGCGTGGTACGGGGCAGCGTCAGACTTCGCTGAGTGTAAGCGGCAGGCTGATAACCCACCGCTGTTCAGGAAGATAGTGTCAAGCAAGAGCGTTGAGCAGGAGGCAATTGACATCTATGCTCGGGGCAAGCGCCTAGAGCAGCAAGAGAGAGAGTTGCGAGAGCTGCTTCTGTATGCCTACGGACCTACCGGCTATCAAGAGATGATAGATCTCCGCAGGAGCATACGGGAGCAGAGAGAAAAGATGGTGTACGCGCAGGCGAGGAGACGCAAGGCGTTCTTTTGGAACTCGGTAACACTGATTGCGATCGCAGTTCTGAGCTACGTTACTTTTGAGATGTATAGCTTTCTTGCGGGTAAGATTTTTAGCGCAGGGACTTAAGACCATCCTTTTTGACAAAGAAAATCCCGCCATATGGCGAAGTAAGAACATGTTCCTAAAAGGCAGTTTGCTGCTGACCTCGGTTTCGTAAGTGCTTGATAAATAAAGAATCAACTATGATATTCTTGACCAGAATAAATTGGTGCCTATCCTCTAGACGTCAATCAATAATTGCCAATAAATACTTTATAATCAAAAGCTTACCAATATATTTAAGGACATGTTCTTAACCGCACTATGTTAAACTGTATACTTATACAGTCGTCAGGCAAGAACATGTTCGTCTCACCTACTTCTCAGCATCCCTTCCATCGCGCTTGCCGCCTTGGCTTTGTGCTCATGGTTTAGATGCATGTATCTCTGCATGCTCTTGGCGTTTTTCCAACCGCCAAGCTGCATCAGAGTGGTTTCCCCAGTCCCCGACATAATATGCCAAGACGCAAAGGTGTGTCGCAGCGAATGGAACACCGTTTCTTTGGGCAGATTTGCGTTTTTTACTGCATTTTTCCACGTCAGATTCGTCACTGAGGTTTGTCTTAACGGCGTGCCGAGAAGCTTCTCGTTCCTTACTTCGTCTTGAATAAAGACGTGCTCAACGCCCCTGTTCTTTATCCAAGTGTAGTCGCGAATCAGATCGTCCCGTTTTTCCTTATAGCGTCGAAGTATGCGCTGGGCATCTCGATTCATAGGGAAACTCGTCGCTTCACCGTTCTTGGACTTTGTCGCCTTAACATAAACCGTCTTAAAGTCATCAGACAACTGGTCCCATCGGAGATTGCAAATGTTGGAGACCCTAAAGCCAGTGTTTAGGCAAAACTCTGCCATGTCAGCTCGCAACGGATCTAGCCACCTGATCAGCTCTCTAGCCTGCTTAGGCGTGAGAAACAACTCGCGCTTATTTTCAGGATAGCAACTGTACGTTGGCACCCTCTCGATAAACTCCTCCTTGCAAGCGTAGTGCAATACCGCTCGGAGGTACACGATGCGCTGATTGACAGCGCCATTACTCAGCACGCCCGCCCGATTTTTACACGGGCGCTTCCGCAGCTCGCTGATAAACACAGCCCCGAGCGCCTTTTGTTGAAAATGCTTGATAGGCAGGTCACCCCACCGATCAATCATCTCCGCTACAAATGCCTGAACCCGTAGGGTTTTTGCTTGATGTTTCCCAGACTTTGTAGGTTGCTCTAAGTACATTAACGCCACTTCTTTAAAAGTCATATCCATGTTGTTCTCCTTGTAAGGGGAGATCAGCAGCTCTGGTAATATACCGCATCACATCCCAAATCAAAAGCGGTTCGTTTGCGCCACAGGTGAACCACGCCTGCCTATTGAGCGCGGGGTACGCTCCGGCTAATGCTGCGACACCGGTTGATCATCAGATGAGGAGGAATCTGACGGGAATTCAACCGGTTCCGGCAGCAACTTCTTTGCTTGTGACACAGTGTGCTGAATGCCCACCTGTGCCATCTCTAAAACAGCGGCAATTAAAGCGACCCCATTGCCCGCCGTCTGGGCAGTGCCCAGCATCTTCTTGCAAGTGTCGTCAATGTCAGCCAAATCATAACCATGGCTGTCGATATAGATTAGTTGCGGTTCTTTACTTAGATCGGTCATCTTTTTTCCTCGCGTCGTGGCGAATGAGTTGATAGTTGCGTGGGGCGTCTATGGCTAAGCGTGCTTGAGGGACCATCTTCTCACTCACGACATCGCCACGACCGCACACATCGCAGTGCGGTTTGGTCCTCATAAAATATTCTTGGATGCCAACCATGGACACGCCAATATCGGCACCCAAGTTAATTCCCTCATCACCCACAGATAAAAGGTGTTCAGAGATACCGTCAGCACTCGTCACGTTCACCAGTGCGTCTTGGTGTTTCGCTGTATCTCTGACACGCCTAATCCACAGGCGATGCTCAAATGTCCCCTCCAAGTCATTCGGATTAAGAAACTCGCCGCCATAAAGAATAGAGTCAACTGAGCGAGTGATGCGTAGGGGCATATTATTTTCCTTAGTTAAAAGGGCAAATCGTCATCGAAATCGATGTCGTTGCTGCTTGTAGCCGCAGGGCGAGCTTCGCCAGCGGGTTTGGTGGGTATCCAGTATTCAACGTTGAGCTGCTGGATGTTGCCGTCTTCGCCGAGCTGCTCGCCCACTTTAAGGTTGTAGCGGAAAGGCTGGTTGCCGTGCAGCTTTAGTGCTGCGTTCAACTCGGCAATCAAGTCGGCATCAAATTTCAGGAACCCGTCGTACTTTGGTACATGGGCTTTGGTTGCCCAGTCGTACTGCTTGAGGCGGTTCCATTCTTCAATACGCTTTTCCTTTGGCATCGGGTACAGACGACCCTTGCCAGCTTTTAAGCTTTCAAACGCTGTTGGCTGTTTCATTACAATTCTCCGTGTATGATTTGGATTTGCATACTGCCCGTTGTTCGTCTAAATGAATCAATGGACTCGTCTTTACTTAATACCCCGTCTTCACCACCGAGAAAGTCAAACGCTTTGCGGTAATCGATTGGGGGCGTCTTCATAATCACCTTAACGGTGGTCTTGCCATTGCTGACAGAACCTTGATACCGCTGGGCAATATCTTTTTTAAGCTCTTCGCTCGACTTCGCGAGGATGTCTAGCGTCTCTAGCTCGTCACTTATTCGTGTCTTAATGTCATGTATTCTGTTCTGGACAGCCGTCAACCTGTTCAGGTCAGCATCGCTTTTAATGATCTCAGGCGCGTCAACCTCAATGGCTTTGACGTAGTTCGATCTTGAGACTTCGTCATCAAACTCAGCCTTTATCCAGCGGTGCCATGCGTGGTACAGGTCGAGTCGAGTGATCGTGCCCTTTTCAGGGAAGTGAGGCATGTACTTCCGGCTCACTAGCTCAGTCAGGAAGTCTTCCTTACGGTAGACGCGCTCGATGGTGTACTGAGGCTCAGTCGTCTCGTTTCTCGCGAGGTAACAAAGGAAGTCACACCAGTCAACGTCAAGCACTTCCATCTGCATGTACACTTGCATCAAATACATGGAGCGCTTGGGGTCAAAGACGCTGTAGGGCGCTTTGGTGTATTGCGGGAACGGACATTTTATTTCTATGCAGCCATCAAGACCCACCAGACCGTCCGGTGATGCGGCAAGGAAATTGTGTACAGGGTGAACGACAAGACCAGTCTCCTCAACCTTGTAGCCCTTGGCTACTTCAAGGAATGTCCTCGCGTGCTCCTCCATAAACTGACCATGAGCCACCGCCGGACCCATTTTGAATTCACTCTCCGCGCCAGCCAACGCTCTAACTTCTTGGCGGACCAAGTCGGCAGGCTTCAGATACGGGTGCTTACCTTCGAGCGCTGCGCAGACAGACGCTTTGATCTTCCCAGCGCGTGCTACGTGCCACTCGGGCGAGCCTTGAGCCGCTAAACTCATGCGAAGTCCTCCCAGCCGTTACGCTTGCACAGGTTTGCCCAGTTGCCGGTGGTGTCCGTCCAGCCTCGGTTCATTAAGCCCTTGGTGTAGCGACTGTAGAGGCGGTTCGCCGCTTCAAAATCTGTTGATTCTTCGATGGCGGTTGAGTCCCAGAGCGACTGCACCATAATCATTTCGTCAGGCGCTGCATCAGGCGTAGCAACGACATCTTCTTTTGCCTTGCCGTGAAGCCACATGCGATAGCCCAAGCCAAACTCGCCCAGCGCTTTTACGCGAGCACGCTGCTTAGCAGTGTTGACGTCCATAGCGGACGGAGAGGTTATGGCTTTGCCGCTTCGATGTATCGGCAAGTAGGTCTGGTTGGTATGCCCCCCTACAGTCATTCGGCATCGAACTTCAGCGCTGCCGTCATCAAAATAGTGGCATTCGCGTCCGCGATGATCTTCGGTGAATTCCCAAGTGTACTCAGGGAACACGCTCATCATTAACTCATGAGCTTTCATCCAAGGGAGGTAGGTGAGGACGTTGTCCCCGACAATTTCAGTTTCGGTACAGAAGGGTTTGACGTCTATCGCGGATAGAGTCGTCCATATTTTGCTGCGGGTAATTACTGATGCAAGCGTGTCCATGTATAGCTTCCTTTAAATAGCTATACAGATTCTACGCCTACATTAGATTAATAACAACACTAATAGATTTATTTATGTACTTCCAGACGCGCTCGCGTATGTGTAGCTAGTATCGATGATTCCGGTGGGTCGCAAGCGAGTGATTGTTCTAAGTTCGCAGATATCTCTGCCCCGAAATGTTTCTTATGCCATTCAACGTACATGTCTACGAGCGCCCTATTTGAAAGTTTAGTTATCTGTGTCGCCACCCTCATTACCTCTTAAGAGTTTAATTGTTATTTGTTTAGACTGAGCGCTTGACCTACAAGCCCCAAAGCATTGCCCGTATCGCTCGCCGACAAAATTGCGGCAAACAGTTGTGCGAATTGCTTTGGAGCAAGTGTTATCTCTGAATCTATCTCAAATGTTTTTAATGTCACCAAAGCCGAAATAATCGATTCATGGCTGTATGCGGTGGGTCTATCTTCGCCGTTAACCCACATGTGTAGGTCAATATTGAAGAGGTCACAAACCTGAATTAAAACGACCGGATCGCTGGGTAGGCTGCCTCGGCACCAACCCTGCGCTGTTGCGGGGCTACATCCGATTGCTTGCACTATGGAGGCAGACCGCCCCCACTGAGGCACGCCTGCCGCGTCGAGAGCTTTATTAAACCACTCGGCTCGCTCTAACTTATTCATGGGATTTTCCCTCCTTTTTTTGAAATAGGTCCAAGATCTTCCACTTTATTACGGAGATTACAACCTGTAGGTGTAGATATTTTAAATTATTTGTGCTTTGTGCTGCGCACAACACGTCTTCTGAGGTTGACGTGTTGCGCAACAGCGCCGACAGAAGGTCGCCTAGGGGAATTGATGGGTTTTGTTTTATTGCCCCCGTGGCAACGGAGACTTGCAAAAACAAGTTGACCGAAACATAACTCCAAATTAGTATGATCATCAGTAGATTAGGTTGAAGACACACGGATATGTATCAATGATTTATCGCCCCGCATCAAACAAGCAAGACCACTACACAAAGCTTCCCAACATGCTGTTACGCGGAGGCACATCTGCATCAATTTCTCGAAATGACGAACTGTCCCCAGAAGCGCTGGGCGTTCTCGTTTACTTGTTGTCGCATGTCGACGACTGGCAGATAACCAACAGGCAGTTATGCACGGTATTCAATGTTGGCGCAGCAAAAATCACAGCCATAACGAAAAAGTTAGAGCTGGCTGGTTACATCAAGCGCATCCAACCCCGCAGCAGGACAGGCGAATTTGCGAAGTGGGATTGGCTGGTCACTGACGAGCGATGGATCTTTCCGCCAGATAGCGGTTTGCCAGATGTGGTTTCGCCAGATGTGGATTTACCGGCGTCGGATAATCGAGAACAAAGAAGAACTATAGAAACCATAACTATTAGTAAAGAAGAAACATCATGGAAGCAGGCTCTCCTGAACAGTTGTCCTAGTGAGTCTCCCCGTGGTGCTTGGCAAGAGTGGTGGGAGTACAAGTTAAGCAAGCGGGGCAAGCGCAAACCTGCTGAGCGAATGATTCGAGAACACACGGAGGATTTTAAAATAATGAAACGACATGGCTTCGATATCAGTGGCGTGGTTGGTTACGCGATTTCACGCGGATGGGAACGTATCGGCAAGCCAGATTGGCAAGCGCTAAATTGCTTCAAGGGTAACGACCGGCGCAACGATCTTTTGGGTGCTGTCAAATGATCGATATCAAACAACTGTCCCAAGAGCTATCCCAGCATGCCGCTGCGATCTGCCATGAGCTTTACCCTGACGGCAGGATCGAGAGTGGATGTTTCAAAATCGGATCGACGCAGGGTGAACGCGGCAGGTCGATGAGCGTGTACTTGCACGGCGATCAGTCTGGCAAGTGGATGGACTTTTCGACCGGCGATGGTGGTGACCTGCTGGACCTTATTCAGATTTGTAACGGCATTTCCCTGACTGACGCAATGGACTGGGCGAAGAAACGATACGGTATCCGAGACAACAGCCCCGCTAAAAAAATTGCTCCGGCGGAACAAAAAACCTACAACCTCCCAACCCCGCCTCCCAGAAATGCTAGCACCAAACTTCATGAATACATGGAGCGGGAGAGGGGACTGCGCAACGTTGGCGAGATCTGCTTCCTGTTTAAAATCTACGAGACAGATGCCAAGGGCGGCAAGGATGTTGTGTTTCCGTTTTTCGACACTGATGGCAAGCAGGTATTCCTCAAGACCAAGCCCATCGACCACGATGGCAATCCATCCACTCAGAGCAACCTAAAGCCTATTTTGTTCGGGTGGCAGGCAGTGCCAGCGTCAGCAAGAAAGATCTGGATAACTGAGGGCGAGTGGGATGCGATTTGCTGCGCTGATCTTGGGTTTCCGGCGTTGTCTGTTCCTATGGGCGGCGGCAAGGGAGCAAAGCAGACCAAGTGGATAGCTAACGAGTACGAGAACCTCGCACGCTTTGAAGAGATTCTGATCGCGACTGATATGGATGAGCAGGGTGAGCTGGCAGCGGCAGAGATCATGTCGAGGCTTGGCGACCGGTGCTACCGAGTGAACCTGCCGACCAAAGATATCAATGAGCTGCTCATCAAGGAGGGCTACGATCAGGCACGCTGGATGCTTGAGTGCGCGTATCAAGAAGCCCGCTGGCGAGATCCTGAGACCCTTAGGTCAGTGATGGATTTTGAGTCGGATATCGATGACTTCTTCGAGAATAAGATGGACGACACTCAAGGGTTTGCCAGCGGCTGGGCAAAGCTAGACGAGGAAGACATTAAGTTCCGCCCGAGTGAAATGTGGGGAGTGTGCGGGATCAACGGTCATGGCAAATCGATGTGGCTTAACCAGCTTGCGCTGAACGCGGTTGAACAGTCGCAGAAAGTGCTCATCGCCAGCATGGAGATGACGCCCAAGGGCACGATGGGGCGAATGATTCGTCAGGCAGCAGGGTCAGAGAATCCGCCGCAGCCGTACAGGAAGAAGCTGCTCGAATGGATGTGCCCGAACCTGTGGCTGTTCGTTGACAAGCTGACGCCCAAGCCGGACGACCTCATGTCTTGCTTTGAATATGCATACCGACGTTACGGCATCAACGTCTTTGTGATCGACTCGCTGACCAACATGGTCAGACAAGACGACTATGAGGGTCAGCAGAGATTCATTGAGAAGCTGGTCAATTTCAAGCTGTCCTTCCCCGTCACAATTTTTTTAGTGACCCACGTCCGAAAGGGTGAGTCTGAATACGCAGCGCCTAACAAGTATGACGTTAAGGGCAGCGGCTCAATTACCGACCTGGCTGATGGATTCATATCTATCTGGAAAAACAAAAAGAAATCAGAACACCTCGAACAGGCTGACATGCTCGGCGAAGAGCCGGACGAAATGTACGTGAAGCAGTGGGACACATATCTAGAGGTGCTCAAGAATCGCAACGGCATGTATGAGGGGAAAGTAGGGTTTGAGTTCGACCCTGTTTGCTGTCAATACCGTGACCGGAAGGCTACCAAGCCCAAGTATTACATCACCTACTCCAAGGAGAATTAACATGTCATTTATGGACGAAGAAGACTTTGCGGCAGCCATTCGAGGCGCGGGCAAGGCTGTCGAGATAGCTGAGTGGGACTTGGCTAAAGCCGACGCCATAGAGAGGCGGACAGTGGCTGTAGTCATGATGAAAGCAGAAGCTGGTGGTGCGAAGACCAATGCTGCGCAGCTCAGGGCGGCAGACGAAAGCATGGAGACCTATGGCGCACGTCTTGATCGCGGCGTAGCCAAAGGGAAGCTTGCAGCGGCAAGGGCTGAGCTGATGGCTGCCGAGATTCAGTTCAAAACGTGGCAGACCAAGCAGGCAAGCGTCCGAATGGAGAAACGAGCTTACGGCGCATGAAAGGGCGCACCC
>Ga0181557_1006329_pt1 | contig 10306 bp, 7 predicted proteins | sample 011ome_23_FD_148632 | JGI IMG/M metagenome (GOLD analysis project Ga0181557, IMG submission 148632) | Coastal salt marsh microbial communities from the Groves Creek Marsh, Skidaway Island, Georgia - 011506CT metaG (spades assembly) | ecosystem: Environmental > Aquatic > Marine > Intertidal zone >... | reverse complement strand
TGATTTGACAACACCGAAACCTTACCAAATTTTGAGGCACATTTTTGTTTCATCGTTTCCAAATTAGCATAAAAAATACTCCCGTCAGATATATGGGTTTCCGAAGCCACCATTAAATTAAATATCAATGCTGACTTTGTTCGCTTCCATGATTTTGACAATGACGAAAAAACGTAATTTTCCCAATTCACTGCAGATCGAGTTGGCGCAAAATTGTACGTACCAGACATTACAACAAAATCTGACAAAAATGTGGGGCTCGAACCTGAATAAAACTGAACCTTGGTAGAATTAAACTTTTTGCAATATTCAATAACCTGTTCAGAAATATCATATCCATTATAATAAAAGTTTCTCGCAGGATATTTGACATCTAAATAATTCAAAAACGCACCGTATCCACATCCAACATCTGCGATTATTGATCCTGACGACTGATTTTTAAAAATATGATTTGCCGCTAAAGCAAATCTAGCATTTTGTCTTAGCTTACAAAACCACATACTCGCTTCCGGCTTTGGTCCAAATTTTTTGAACCTTTTATCGTATGTTGATGCTATGTGTTTTTCAAAATTTGTTTCTTTTCTTATCCCAAAATTTAACATTAAGGTCATCGTTTCAAGCGATTTCAACTGCAGTCCCAGAAACCGAAATGATCAAATAATCTTGGCGCCCAAAATGAGCACCCGATATTTGCATATCATAGCCTACAACAGCGTTCGCACCTTTTTTTATTGCATTGGCCTTCAATTCTATGTCTGCGTCTTCGACAGCCTGCTTAAGGAATTTATGATTTTCAATTGTGTTTGTTTGCTTTTTGAATAAACGCTTAACCCAATGCGGCCGCTTGTGAGGATGGCTGGATAACGATGCTTCGCCATGGACCACCCCAAACCTTTTTCGAATACGTAAATTGGGTGCCGTCTCGCTAGAAACTAAAATACTATCATATTTGTGAAAGAGACCATCCAAAGATTTTAAATTAGTTTTTTGAACAGTCTTGTTCGCTCGATGGGATTTCTCTTTTACAAGTGATTTGACATAGCAACCAACGCACAATCCGTCGTGATCCCGCGCAGCATTTGCTTCTGAGTAACCCAACTTTACTTCACAATGGACGCAAGATGTCATAGCCATAGCCTCGTAAATTATCGCGTGAACCGCGAAATCATGTCGTTATTAGATTGTAAAAGTCTCGCAACGCCGTTGAACTGTTGTTGCGCCTTAATCATTGCCGTAAGTTCACTGGTCATATCGACATTAGACGTTTCAAGCCCCCCGCTTTTGAGAATACCAAAGCCCACCTCAGATGGAGCACCCAGATTTAATCCTCCTGCCTCGGTTGAAAACTGGTATCTAGTATTTCCCAACGAACGAAGGCCGCTTGGATTTGAGAACTTGCCCAATGCAAGCGTTCCTACTGGTTCAGGTTCGTCACCCCCATATTGAACTGAAATTTTTCCATCGTCTGCAATTGTCAAATTTGACATCATCATGCCATTACGCGAAAATGGGATTTGCAGCGCCGCAACGTTATTTGCATTTCCGATGAAATTTGTGAAATCTCCTTCAACAAGTGGATAGCCTAGAACCTGAGCACCATCCGAAGTAGTCAAAAACCCGTCAGCATCCAGAGAAAAGGCTCCATTTCGAGTAAATTCAATGCCGGCTCCTGCACTTGGCGAACGAACCATAAAATATCCATCTCCCAGCAAGGCTAAATCGGTAGTCTTATCTGTGGTTAATACTGTGCTTTGTGAGTGTATTGCGCGCGTGGTTTCTGTCTCTGCACCAAGCCCTGCTGCAATTGTGAACGCCTCAGCATGACCAGATGCAGCGATGTCAGCAAAAGACGTCATCGACTTCTTAAAACCATTACTATTTGCGTTGGCAACATTATTCGAAACGACGTTTAATTCGTGGCTCGCGACGTTCATACCCGCTTTAATGATTGACAACATGCGCTTCTCCATAGCTTTCCTGAGGAAAGCAAGGAACGTACCAAGTCAACTAACCTAAAAAGTCAAAAAGTGATTTACTTGAGATCCGTGTGAAAGTGGCCTGAGCTGCCTCCTTGTTGGTCATCAAAAATTCAATTTGTGTAAGAATAGACGCCATGTCTGCTTCCCGCAACTCAGCAATATCTTCCTCGATTAGCAAAATCATGTCTTCGTTTGATTGTTGTGCCGCCTCAGTCAATCTGAACGAATTCGATATTTCAGCGCGAATTGAGGAAAAATGCTCGAAGGCATCTGTAATTTGCTGAGATGTGACCGAATAAGAAGATACCTCTGAATATATCTCGTCAATGATATCATTTGATTGTGCGTTTAGCACCTGAACGCTTGGTTTACCTTTATACCCGACACCAGCGCGAATTGAGGAAAAATGCTCGAAGGCATCTGTAATTTGCTGAGATGTGACCGAATAAGAAGATACCTCTGAATATATCTCGTCAATGATATCATTTGATTGTGCGTTTAGCACCTTAACGCTTGGTTTCCCTTTATACCCGACACCAAATGTGAACGCTCCAATCGTCACATCCTCGCCATTTCCTGCAAACGTAATTTCATTATTTTCCGATAGACTTGCCGAAACGCCCGTCTGAATGGTGAGTTGATTAATTTTATCAACGATCGGCTGATAATCATTAGAGAACACCGAAGCACTAATGGTACTTTTCATCCCATCTACTATAAATTCAAATGAAAGATCCGCCTGATCTTCAGTAGGCGGCAACTTAATTTTGACTGAATTAGAATTCGCGAGGAGGTTGTTTGCTTGATAGCTTCCGATTGGAACCTCTAAACTTTGTGTCAGTTTATCGATTAAAGTAAAAACTGAAAAATCTCCGTCTTCACCAGAAATACGATCAAAAACCTCCAAACCGGAAAAATTTTGCTTAACTTCCAAGCCTTCAGAAACATTTAATTTTCTCGAAATAGTTGATCCCTGATAGCTAACAACCCCATTACGATCCTTATTATAAGCGGTGTCTACATTGGCTACACCTGCGAACAAAGAGTTGCCGAGGCTGTCCTTCTTATTCGCCAGGCTGAATATTTCATCTTTGATCATTTGCACATCAAGAATGAAACGTGCCCGCTCCTCAGGCAATAGCGTATCATTAGTGCTTTCAACCGAGATTTCTTGCAGCTTAATGGTGAGATCTTGTAGGCGTTCTACAGTTAAGTCCAAGATCTCTAAATCAGTTTGCGCGCGCTTTGCATTGCTCACATATTGACTAACTTCAGAAGATTTTTCCTCGAGCATATTTAACTTACTTATGTCTGTTAAATCTTTTGCAAGACGTAAATTCGCTTCTCCTGAACCTGCTTGCGCCTGTAAATTTTGTAACTCTTTATTCAAACTTACAAAAAGGTCTCGATTCGTTTGATATAAACGGCTTGTACTGATTGTCATTTATATAGCTCCCTCACATTGCTCTGAGCAACGTATCAACGAGTTGTTGCGCGGTGCTTAATACTTTAGCAAGCGCCTGATATGCTTGCTGTTGCTCAAGCAAGCGTGCCGCTTCAGTATCTAAATCAACCCCAGAAAACTCAGATTTTCTATCAACTGCTGCATCGAAGAGAGCTTTAGAAGTTTGAAGCCCCTGTTCTGCCGCTTTTACATTAAAACCAACGTCAATAATGAGCTCATTATAAAGATCAGAGTAACCGCCTTTCTGAGTCGCATCAGACCTTTCAGCTAACCTCAACATGTTTGATATATTTGACGCATCGTCTTGGCGATTACTTGAGGCTGTAAGAGTGAATTCGTCGTCCACCTCAACGTCGCCGTCGAATTGCCAATGGAGGTCAGAATAAATGAAATCTTTTGTCGCCCCAAAATCCCGTTTTGCAAGAAAATCACCGGTCTCGCGATCGTAGAGTTCAACTACCTTTTTAGACGGGTCATTGATTTTTACGGTAATCTCGCGGCTAACATCATTTCCATCAAATTCATCAGCGGAACCTATCAAATTTGCTTGGCCAATGCCGGTCGCAATAACAATTAAATCCTGACCACTTAAACCATTAATCGAAAACGTCTCATCTGCCAGCGAATACACCTGGGCATCCAAAGTAACACGGCCATTCTCTAAGTTTTTTAACTTTACCTTTCCAGCTTCAACACTGATACGAGACGATGAAGTGATAATTCCATAATCATCTGAGATTGATGTAGCCACTAACCTAATGTTTTGACCACGAAAACTATCATCCAAGGTAATTGAGATGCGATTAGTTCCGTCATTATTCGTTATCAGAATAGCCTGGGCACCATTCAAGGCAGGGTCTAGTTGCAGTCCACCATTTTGCTTATAGTGAACCGAGTAATTAACCCCCTCCACTCTCAATAGAGCGACATTATCAGCAACTTGAAGTGGCGCAAAATCAGTTCCCGTTAAAGTCATTTGTGTAGACTGACCGCCCCTAGAATTTACAATATTAAAATTTGACAGTTGAAGTTGGGAGTTTGACCCTGTGAGCCCCAATACCTGACCAGAAAGTACACCGTCTTTTGCAACTGCATAAAATTGGAAATCGTCTGTACCCGCGAACCTCTGAAAACCAACTTCAAGCCGACCGACTTCTGGTCCAGATACTGCGAATTGCGTTTCCGAAACAATGGCAGCCAACCCTGCCTCTGCCGTAAAAGTAGTGCCATCTATGACAACCGACTGCCCGTCAAAAGAATATTCAGGCACGTTATTTATTGTTACCAAATAGAGCTCATCGCCCAATTGCAGTTCTAGCGTATCGCCGTTTTTTGGATAGCCATCCGCTAAGTTGAATTGCCCACCGGTAAATACTGATTTAGGTGATTGCGCACGTAGCTGCGATGTGAGGCCTTGAACTAACGAGGATTGAGTTAACTGTTGAGCATTCAAATTATCAACGCGTGCCGAAAGCTTTATGGCATCACCGATGTCTGTGCCGATGTTCAGCGCATACGAAGACGATGCAGAAACTGCACTTAAACCACTTTCACTTGTGTGGCCTCCATCGATACCGCTATCGACAAAAAACTCAATCTCCTGAACATTATTCTTCAAGTCGAAATTTTTTGTTGCGAATCCGTTAATAAACTCTGATTGAGAAGAACCTAGAACCGCCCCATCGTACTGAACATCAAAATCGATAGCGCTGTTCAGCAAAACTTGACCACCTGCGACCAGAAACTCGTTATTTGACAGATTTAATTCACCCGACGAATTTGTTGGTTTAATTATTTGTCCAAATTGATCTAATTGCCGAGCTTTAAACGCGCCACCGTTTGGTAGAGAAATATCCGCCAAAACAATGTCGTTTCCATCTAGGCTTTCTAAAATGAGCGATCCGTTATTGACGACGAATGCTGCTATGCCCGTTTCATCGGTTTGTTCGTTAATAGAGGACACAAGTGATGAGATATCGCCGACATTAACTGTCGCGCCCACTGAAATCGCGGAACTATTTTTGCCTTTCAGGGTAAATTCTACAAGCCCATCAGGGACCTCAAAAAGTTCTAATTGATTATGAGACTTTGCACCTATTCCTAGAATTGAACCATCCCTATTGATTGCCTCTGCAACATGGCCCGCCATCATGCCTTGAACTGGTTTTAACGTCAGGGTTTCACCAGTTGATGACACAAGTTTCAAATCCAGCGGCATTGTGTTTGTTTGGATGGGCGGGACACCGAAGCCTTTTGAAAAATTATTACTTTGCGGCAACAATGCGCCGCTTGAGTAAAAACTAGCACCGTAATCTCCCGAAGCAGTTTTTCTAGTGACATTCGCACCTAAATAAGTGCTGTCGACACCAGTCGAAAAATAACCTGCAGTGTACTCAGCGTTTCGAGCAAAACCATTCTGTTCAGAGACCAAAACAGCAGCTTCGGCTGATGATAAGGGACTACCAGCGAGGTGAACACCTTCCTTCGTGAAAATTTGAATGTTAGCCGTCTCACTACTGCCAGGATTGAAAGTTGCAACTCTCCCGTCAATAGTTCCTGACGTGAGATTTGGAACTCCCGGAGCCCCACTATTTTTACTGGAATAAATGTTAAATAGTGACGTGCCTCCAGCGGCGCGGAGCCCCAAGTCGTTGAAGGATTTTGCAAGCCCAGGGTTTGTCGATTTTATGACACCAGCATTTAGAAGTTCGGCTAAGTCACCATAATCTGAACCATCGGAGAGGTAACCACCGATTGCAAAGTCATACTGAACATTATCTAGGTCTATTGAGAGGATTGAATTTGTATTCAATTGCGAGGATGCAAATGAAAATTGGAGCGACGGCTGTAATTTTAACGCAGTTAGATTATTAATATTATTTACGTTTTCCAAAAAACCTAAAGCGCCAGAATTTCGAAAAGTAGTGGCGTTAGCGCTGTCTGAAATTCCACTGAAGATGCCGTTCAAAACATCTAATTGGGTGTTTTTGGGTTCTGGAAATTTTGTTACTGAGAGTGACGCGTTACCAAGATTTGTTAAACCATCCTCTACTAAATACAATGAACTTGCCGCAATTTTACGACCATCTGAAATTTTTACAGAAAGATTTTCTGCGCCGTTTTCCTGAAATTCAATTTCAAAATAGTCGCCAATAGATGGCGAACCTGAAATTGCTAATTTTAGGCCATCCAAATTTAATTCATCTTGAAATTGTGGAATATCCAAAAGCTCTAGGCCAGACACGCTCCAGGAGCCTCTATCAGCGTTAAATTTGACTACTAGGGTCTGTCCAATAAATTGGTCATAATCGCCTAATACTTTCAATTCAACATCACTGTTTAACTGAGACGTTTTAATCACGTTAATCGCATTTAAATCAAAAATATCTTCACCAATTTCTCCATCAAGATCTAAACCAAAATTCTGAACTGCATTAAACTCAGTTGTTAGTTTTTTTGCTAGGTGATCGATTTCACTCTTTGTCTGCAGCAATGTATTATCAGCAGAAATATGGCCCGCCATTTCCCCAGACTGCACACTTAGTTTTGTGCCCAATTCGTTTGGTGAAGAACTGGCAAATACTTTGAGGCTGCCATTAAGCGTTTCAACTTTTAAATGAGATGGCTGTATTCCAGCCAAAAGAAAAATCCCTTGCCCGTTTGTCCCACTTCTTATTTCAACTTCGCCACTATTTTTATAGTGAACATTTATATCTAGGAGCTCGCTCAAGTCCTTCAGCAGGCCATCTCGTTCGTCAAGCAATCCGTTGGGCACGTTTTTTAAACTTGTCGCCCCGACAAGTTCTTTTTGTATAGCTGCCAGCTGTTGCAAAATATTATTTGCCTCATCCACATTGACGTTCAGATTACTGGCAGCGAGCCCCCTCAAGTCCTTAATTCCAGTCGCAACCGATCTGATGGAATAGGACAGCGAGTTAGCGGCATCTAATGCCACGTTTCGACCCGCGAGATCTGACGGATCTTGCCCTACATCATTTAATTTTGAAAAAAACTCATTAATTTTTTGTGAAACGCCCGCAGCTTGAGGTCGCACCAAAGTTTCAAGCTGCTCCAAAATAAGCGTCTGCGCTGTAGAGAAAGAAAAATTAGTTTGCGCTTTCTGGAGCTGTATATCAATAAATTGGTCGAACGCACGTGTGACACCATCCACCTTGACGCCAAAACTTGTATTGGTTGAAACCTGCAGTACGTCAGCAGACGACGACTTTAACTCGCTAATATCAACTTCGCGTCGCGCATAGTTTTCATTGCCAATATTAGCAATGTTTTGACCCGTCGCAGCCAGTCCCTCTCGGTATGCCTGCAATCCAGATTTTGCTATGCTATAAATATCACTCATAATTTATTCGCGCCATTGAATTTGGACATTTGCCGCACAATCACGTCTGCAATACCAATATCGACAGATTCACTTGAACTTTTAGCTAATTCTTGATCGAGCATATCAACAAAATTATCGTCAGAAGGTGTATCAAATAAACCCTCACTGAGTTTACTTTTGCGTGCCTGGCTCAATAGGCTTTTTATAAATATAGTTTCAAATTGCTTGGCAGCTTCTCTCAATTCTTTTTCTTGGCTCTCACTAGCTTCGTTTTCAGTCAACGCATTTTCTTTACCGCCTTTAAACTCAGATGTTAGCTGAGTTCGCATCATTAGGGTGATGTTTTCGTTCGAAAGAATTGTCATTTGAAAACCTCACAGCTAAATTACAATGATTTCAGCATTCAAAGCACCCGCTTCTCTGAGGGCTTCAAGAATTGCAACCAAATCTGATGGGGTTGCACCAACCGCATTGATTGAATCAACTAAGTCACTCAAAGATACGCCGGAACCAAATACGAAAGCTTTTGCAGTTTTTTCTTCGGCCTGAATATCGGTATTCGGTACCTGCTGAGCTCCTGCATTTGCTTGAGCTCCCGCACCGACTGCTATCGCGTTACCGGCTTGCACCGTTGGATCTTCCTGGACTTTAACAGACAGACTACCGTGCGCTACAGCAGCCGGCGTAACTACAACGTTACCGCTTATAACTAATGTACCTGTTCGAGAGTTGACAATAATCTTTGCAGGTGGAAGGGCCTTTTCAACCTCAATATTCTCGAGGACGGAAACGAACGAAACTTTTTGCTCAGGCTCTTCTGGTGCCCTCACCCGTATACTATTTTTATCGATTGGAAGAGCAGTACCATCGCCGAAAACTTCATTGACTGTTTGGGCAATGTTATTTGCAGTGCTAAAATCCCCATTGTGTAAATTGAGTATCACAAAATCTGTTTTTAAAAATTCATTTGGAACTAGCCGTTCAACCGATGCACCGCGAGGTATTCTACCAACTGTCGGAATGTTAACAGTAAGCGATGAGCCATCAGCCCCCTCAACGCCTAGGCCACCGACCACTACATTACCCTGTGCAACGGCGTAGGTCTCTCCATCCGCCCCTAATAATGGCGCCATTAACAACGTCCCCCCTTTTAAGGATGACGCGCCTCCCACCGTTGAAACCGTCACGTCAATCTCCTGACCAGGTTTCATAAATGCGGGTAAATCAGCAGTGATTACAACTGCAGCAGCATTGTCTCCATTGAAACCCTGTAAGTCTGAGGTCACACCAAAACGAGACACAAGCGACTGGATCGATTGCAATGTGATCCCGGTATTTCCGTCACCTGTTCCGGCAAGACCCACAACAACCCCATAACCAACAAGCTGGTTTGATCTAACCCCAGCAAGTGAGGTGATATCTTTGATACGGGTTGCGTTAACAGTAGTTGCACATGTGAGCAATAAAAACGCAATTATTCCACTTATTACTTGCTTCATATTACTTCCTAAAGAGGTGATACATTTTCAAACGCGCGAGTGAACCAACCTTTTTTACCGGTTCGCGCAATGTCGCCTGCCCCAACATAATTAATATCTGCATTCGCGATGCGATCTGATTGCACCACGTTATCTGCCGCAATATCCATCGGACGCACAATGCCAGAGACACGTATGTATTCGTCTCCATTGTTGAAGGTAAGTTTTTTCTGACCAAGAATTTGCAAATTACCGTTTGGATAAACCCTAACGACGTGCACCGACACGGAACCGCGGAGAGAGTTGGATTGTGCAGTAGATCCACTGCCTGCAAAGCTACTGTCGGAACCAGTTGTCAAATCAGCTGAGACTGATGCCGCGCCTAAAATTTTAGGCAAATCAATAGAGTTCGAACTTGACTTTTGCGTAGCCGCATTTTGCGACTTGGTTGCCTGAAAACTTTCAGCAAACGCCACAGTTATGATATCCCCAACCTTGTGAGCGCGAGTTTCCATGGAAAACAATGCACCCTTGGCGGGACTGTATATGCCACCATAATTGGGACCAAATTCAGAACCTACGTCTTCCGAGAGATAAACCGGTTCATAGTCTATACTGCGCTGCTCTTCTTTATAAGTATCGCAACCCGCAAGAACTAAAATGAAACAAAATGATAGTTTATACATATTTATTCCTATAGATTTCTTGAGATAAATTGCATCATTTCGTCTACAGCAGTTATTGATTTTGAGCTGACTTCATAAGCACGCTGTGTCTCGATCATGTCCACAAGTTGTTGAACAACATTTACATTTGAGCTCTCAATGTAGCCTTGCATCAGCTTTCCATAACCACCATCCAGAGGTGCACCCTCCTGCGCGTCTCCACTTGCATCAGATGCTACAAGGAAATTCTCACCAATCGGGATCAATCCCCGCGGATTACTGAACCGCGCTAGGGACAACTGCCCGACTTCCTGAGCAATTTCGTTGCCTGGTGTAGTTACACTTACCACTCCAGAGTTTGAAATATTAATCGA
>Ga0181557_1006321_pt1 | contig 10315 bp, 10 predicted proteins | sample 011ome_23_FD_148632 | JGI IMG/M metagenome (GOLD analysis project Ga0181557, IMG submission 148632) | Coastal salt marsh microbial communities from the Groves Creek Marsh, Skidaway Island, Georgia - 011506CT metaG (spades assembly) | ecosystem: Environmental > Aquatic > Marine > Intertidal zone... | reverse complement strand
GATCCGGCTAATGATCGACTGGTTAAATCACCTCTTGTAGCAGCTCTTAATATTCTTTTATATGAGGAATTTGCACTACAATCCTGAATCCCACCAAGGAAGACACAGTCACTATTTGCAAATTCATAATAAATCCTTTCAAGCCAATCTGGCCTTGGTATTGTTCTTAAATCAAGAAAAGATAGCAGTTTAGAGCAACTCATCTCTGCTCCGATATTTCTAGCTTTGCCAGGGTAAGCAGGTTCTATTAATTTATACTTAATATTTAAAGATTTCCGTCTACTTAAAATTTCAATAATATTTGAAGATTCCCGAGTTTCAGAAATAATGAAAATTACTTCATCTGGTTTTAATGTTTGAGCCTCTAGCGAATCTAGCAAATCATCTAAAAAATCTTTTCCTGAATGAATGGGAATAATGATAGAAATAGTTTCTAATCCGTTCATATGCATTCAATTAGCTCTGATTTATCTTATTAATTTTAATGTTATATTCTACATAGTTTTTAAGTTAAAAAGTTAATATTGATTTTAACCTTAGTATTCAAGAGCAAATGAGCCAGAAAGATAAGATTTACTTAATTAAGCATAATCTTAAATGGCCTATTGCTATATTTATCATTATTTTTTTATTTTTCTTAGTAATTAAACATCAAGATTTAAAAAAAAGTGTTATGAATCATGGTGATATTTTTATTAAAAAAATTAAAATTGCCTCAAGCAACATTCCTGCATGCTCTGTTCAAAAAGTTTTTAGCCTCCCAGATGACAGCACCCTTATAATTGGTCATGGATATGGAAGTCCAAAATCTAAAAATGAAAAACTAGATGCTGGATTGTCTAAGTTTCTTAAAAAAAATAAAGGGAAATTTTCAAGAATAATTTTTACAGGGGATATTTTTAAAAATCCTTCTCTTCAAAAATGGGATTACTTAAAAAAATTTTCCGAGGAATTAAATTTTGACTATTACATAGCTCCTGGAAATCATGATGTTGGGTATGGAAAATCAAGAGAAAGATCTATATTCGATAAATTTTTCTTATCTTCACTAACTTACCCACAAATATTGAAAGGTAAAAACAGTCTAATAGTGATTGATGATTCCACAATAAATCCATGGAGATTTCAACCTAGAACTTTTGAAATAATTAAAAATAATGCAAATACTGATACAACTCTTTTTTTAATTAGTCATCATATCTCGTCAGATGAATTATCAATTTTTGCCAATTCTCAAGATTTTAAACCAACAAATTTATTATCGCTCAATGAACTTAATATGCAGTTTAAAGGTCTCTATAAAAAAATATATATCGTAAATGGCGATACAGGCGCTCATAATTTTTTACCATCAACAAGCTGTATTGAAGATGAGGATATTTTGAATATAGTTAATGGGATTGGTGGGAAAAATACAGATGAAATTCTTATATTGGAGAATGAAAATATTGTCAGAATTTCAATTAACTAAAAAACTTTAATTAATATGAAGACTCTATCATAAACTCATGAATTGTACTTGCTGCCCAATAATTACCTTTTGAATTCCAGTGATCATCGCAGGAAAAGAACAATTCACTTGATTGTTGTGGAAGGTAATCCATAAGATCAATCAAAAAAATTTTATTATTTTTTTTCGTAAAGTCTATAAATGACTTAAACCAATATTGATCTTTGTAAGATTGATCAAAAATAGATAATTTATATCGCAAAATATCATTTTGGCTTGGTATTATCACAAAAATAATTTTCTTTTGATCGGCAAGTTCATTTATTTTTTTGTAAGCAGATATTAATTGTTTCTGTTGTGTTATCGAAGCATCGTAATAAAAACTTAAGGGTAAATTATTTGTTGAAAATGTTTCTGCGGGACTGTTTTCATTTCTTGCAATAATTAAAAAACTCCTTAAGACGTTGCTAAACCAAAAATTCTCTTTTATTAAGGATTTAATACCAAAAACAGAATCAAGTGAATCACGTTTCTTGGCACCGGTGAAGTAATAGGGTCTGAGTGAACCTATATCATTGCTGAAATATGGTCTATACCTAGTTTTATCTCTGTCTTCCCAGACAGCTTTATCATTATCAGTAAAATCATTAGATGGGTAAACATATATCAATAAGCTTTCGTGCGCATATTGATCTTTGAAGTTTTCATAGAGAATTAATTCAGATAGTGGCCCAACGCCTTGAGTGCCAAAATTTAAAATATTTTTTTTTGTCTTGTCTTCTAAAATATATTGTGAAGAATCCTCATATTCTACTCCGTAACCCTCAGCATATGAGTCGCCAAGAAGAAAAATTGAATTACTAGGTATGTTATTAAATGAATCATCTCTTGCGCCAATTTCATTAAAACTCATGGTTACATCGAAACAATCTTTGGCATGTCTAAAACTTTGATTTGGTTTATGCCAAGAACCCCAATCATGTTTTTCAGTCCTACCCTTTAAAATATCAGGCAGTTTATTTTTAGCATAAAGAGAGGGAGTTGCATTCACAAAAAATAATTCAAATTTTGTGCCTAAATAAGACCCTAGCTCCAAAAAAACAAGAAATAAAATTATTTGAATTGCAAAAGTCTTCATATTGATAATTCCATTTTTTGCAAATGATGCATATGATCAATTTTTTTCATTTGATCTTTGAGCGCCGAGGAAAAAGTATATTTTTTAGTCAAGCTCATATCGCTCCTTATAATTCTCTTTTAGCGCTTCATCTTGATCTTCTTTGACTAAAAAAAAGTTACCGATAGCCAACACGTCTAATCCGGTGCCCATAAAGCATTTAAATGCATCTGAGGGAGTGCAAATAATTGGCTCTCCTCTAACATTAAATGAAGTATTAACGACAAGAGGGAAACCTGTTTTTTCTTGAAACTGTTTAATGACTTTGTAATATCGAGAATTAGTTTCAGCATTAACAGTTTGAATGCGAGCAGAATAATCTACATGGGTTATAGCAGGAACAGATGAACGCGGTATATTAAGTTTATCAATGCCAAATAAAGCATTTTCTTCATTAGTCATTGCTATTCTTTTACTTTTTTTCACATCGGCAACTAAAAGCATATAAGGGCTCTCAACATCAAGCTCAAACCATTTATCTGCTTCCTCTGATAGAACACTAGGGGCAAATGGACGAAAACTTTCTCTATATTTCACTTTAAGATTGAGTTGGCTTTGAGTTTCTGGTGATCTGGGATCAGCGATTATGCTTCTTCCACCTAAAGCTCTTGGACCAAATTCCATTCTGCCCTGCATCCATCCAACAGCTTTTTTATCAACAAGTGCATTTGATGTTGAAGCTATTAAATCTTCTTCGTTAAGTTTTTGAAAAACTGCTCCGCAAGCTGACAGCTCAGATTCAATTTGCTCATTGGTAAAACTTGGGCCCAAGTATGACCCTTTCATTGAATCTCGATCTTTAGAAATAATACGATTATTTTCATGATGAAGGTAATATGCGCTCAATGCAGCGCCAAGAGCCCCACCAGCATCACCTGCGGCTGGTTGTATCCAAATATTTTTGAAAATCTTCTCTTTTAGTAAAATACCATTAGCAACACAATTTAAAGCAACGCCTCCTGCTAAACATAAGTTTTCCATACCAGTTTCTTTAGCTAAATTTTTTGCTATTCCTAGAACTATTTCTTCTGTAACAGTCTGAATAGAGGCAGCAAGATCCATTTCTCTTTGGGTTAATTCAGATTCGGCTTGCCTCGGTTTACCGCCAAATAAATCATGAAATTTCTTGTTAGTCATAGTTAATCCAACTGCAAAGTTGAAATAGCTCATATCAAGTTGAAAGCTTCCATCATCGGCGGTATTAATGAGATTTTCTTTTATTAAATTTGCAAATCTAGGTTTGCCATATGGCGCTAAACCCATAACCTTATATTCACCAGAATTGACTTTAAACCCTGTGTAATAAGTAAATGCTGAGTAAAGCAATCCTAAAGAATGAGGAAAATGTATTTCTTTAATTATTTTTAAATCGCATCCTTTTCCAATAGCTGCAGATGTAGTAGTCCATTCACCAACTGCATCTAATGTTAAAACTGCAGCAGTTTCAAATGGAGATGGATAAAAAGCACTAGCAGCATGCGATAAATGATGCTCTGAAAAAAGCAAACGATCCTTCCAATCAATCTTGCCACCAAAAATATTGGCTAGCTCACTAGCAATCATTGATTTTTGAAATAATTTTTCCTTTATCCATAATGGCATTGCAGCAGCAAAGCTGCTAAATCCCTTTGGAGCATATGCAAGATAAGTTTCAAGGAGCCTTTCAAATTTCAAAAATGGCTTTTCATAGAAAATTATGCTCTCCAAATCCTTCGGTAATATTTCTGCTGTTTGAATGCAAAACTCTATAGCATTTCTTGGAAAACTAGGATCATGCTTTTTTCTAGTAAACCTTTCTTCTTGTGCCGCCGCTATTATTTCACCATCTTTTATCAAACAAGCAGCGCTGTCATGATAAAAAGCAGAGATTCCTAAAATGTACATGAGATTTTCTTGGAAAATACTAAAATATAGTATATATGAATGGAGCTATAACGGATCCTTGAGCTAATATTAGAAGCCCACCCAAAATTAGCATTACTGTAATAATAGGAGCTAGCCATAATTTTTTTCTGATCAGGAGAAATCTCCATAGTTCTTTAATAAATTGCATTTACATTATTTAAATTTAAAATTGATCAATAAATGTTTTCAAGCGAGTCTCATGATCGCCTCTTTTTTTCCAAAAAGAGTTACTTCTTAATACTTTTAAACGTAATTCATCTCTACCTATTATCTTCATAAAAATACTAATTGGAGTAAAAAGACCAAAGAAAATAAATGCTAAAACTAATGGGCTAACCACCTTTCCTATTAGCAATCCAAACCTCATCCATAAAATATTTAAAGGATGCAATGCTTTGGGTTTGAAAATAGCAAAAATTAAAAAAATGATAGCTAAGGAAAAAAAAATATAAAAAAGATAAATAGAGCTTTTTGAAAATAAATAAACACTCAAAGCAACAGAAATTAATGAAAAAAAATATCCAAATTTCTTATCTGAAGGAAGCTGTAATTTAGAAATGTCCATACTTTTTAATGTTTAGGATCTTATTTATATATGTTTACTATTTTGTTATCAAGGATTAAATATTTTTTTATGAAAGGAAAAAATCAAGAGTCTAAGCAAGCTTGATATAGCTAAGTTAGCTGTTCATATAAAGAAAATACTTTTTTGCTAATACCGTCATCAATTACAAGTGATATCTTTTTGTTCGATTCTTTAAATTCAAAATCATATCTCTGTTTAATATTTAATATTTCTAATAGGTCTAACCAGTATTCTTTTGAGGAGCAAAGCTTTTCATAGCATATGAAATGTATATTATTTTTGTTTTTAAGTGTCTTATAGCAATCTTGATAAGTTAGGTACCATTGTTCTAACCAATGATTAATATTTAAAGCATCCCTAAAATTTATATTTTTTTCGTGAATGGGGATATAGTTAGGGCCAAATTCTGTATGACCAATCCATTTCATATAGTTGGAAATAAACATATCCTTCTTTGAATTCGCAATAAATTTATGATGTTGAGATAATAGAGAATATGCCTGCTGAATTGGATTTCTAAAAGGAATTAATATTTTTGAATTAGGAAAGATATTAGATATTAGCTCTAGTCTTCTAATATTTTGATTATTCTTGCTTAGATATCTTTTCTTTTGATATCTACAATTTATAAGCTCTACATAGTTCTTAAACTTTTCAATGGTGTCTTTATCTTCTTTATCAAAAGTCATCCAAAAGACTTCCTCAAATGCTTCAGGTGACTCTACTGAAACTTTTATTCCATCTCCATGCGCTCTCTCAACCAAATTATTTTCTTGCTTTTTGAAAGCTAATTTTGACCATAAATTAGGTGCAAGGATAAAAGGCATATCCTGATAGGAGAGTGATGCAAATTCATTTGATCCATAAATTGCATTTAGTAAAATTGTAGTTCCAGAACGAGCAAGACCTGAAACAAAAACATTATTGTCATTCATTTGATTGATTGAAATAAAAGAACTCTCTAAATCATAGGTCGCCTCTCGCATAAAATAGGAGGAAAGTGCTAGTTTGTGCAGTTTTTGTTGCAACCAAGAATAGTTATTCATTTAAAAAAAATTTTCTGATGAAAATATATCCCGAAGCAAAGGCTAATGATTCTAAGACTCCAATTAGAGACAGTACATGTTTAAAAAAGTCATTGAATAATAATTCAGCAATTAAAAATATAGACAGAACGAACAATAAAATAAGCAAAATTCGAAGAGAAGATTTCATTATGCTTAATGCATATGCTGGAACAATCTTTTCTTTCCAATGATCGCTGATGCTATTTTGGGGGATTATATGAGCAACTTTTCTTGTTACACTGTGGATTGAGTCTAAATGGGACAAAAGATTTAATCGGACAAATATCTCAACAGAAAGAATGCAAATCAATAACAAAATAAAGTGATTCATTTAAACTCATTTTCTGATTCTTTTGGCATCATTTTTTTATCTTTTTTATTTTTTAATGCTCGTTTGATTGGATAGTATAGGACTGCCCATAGTCCTAATAAAACTGCAGCAAAAAAACCAATAATTGCAGCAAAAGCTCCGCCACCCATGCCAGGGCCCAAATAAGCATATGATGGAAACGATAGAAAGATAATACAAAAAGAAATAAAAAATTTATTCATTACAAGTATCCTTTGAATTTAAAAAATTTTTTACGCTTTGGATATCATCGTCATTATAAATGATTCTAGACCAACCTACCCTATAGACATTGCCATCTTTCGCTCTATTTACATGAGACCAACGAAGAGTACCATCAGAATTAAAGTAAAGCGTTCTTGCAAAATTAGATTCCTCTATAAACAAATCATCATTGGGAAGAACCTGACCTCTGCCCTCAGTTACTGTCCTTATGTCATGCTCAATAAAACTTTTTTGTAAATATGATAAATAATTATTATTTTTAAAGTCGTAAATAAGCACCTCATTGTGACCATCAACTATATCGCCGTTAACAAAATGTTTAGAATTATTATTAAAAATAGATATTCTGTGATCATCTAAAATATTAATATCGTGTTGATGAAAAAATCTACCTGCATCTTTCCATATAATTTTACCTGTTGAAGGTCGATAAAGCAGAACCATGGATTGATGCCTTAAGGATAGAAAAACATCCCCTTTTTTCCAATATTTACTGTCGAATTTAACAGGCTGAATATCATTTAAGTGAATTGGGTCAATATCATGCGACATATCACCTACGGAAAATAATAAGTATTCCAAGCCATTTTCGATAAAGATTTGTGAAACAGATTTTTCGTACAGTATGTTTCCATCAGGAGATAATTGAACTATAGCATCATCAATAAAACCCCCATCTTGCGTAACTGCTTTTCCAATCCTTTCTATGGGAAGACTTTGAGGGAAAAGGCTAGATGGAGCCCAAATATTTCCATAAAAGTCTGTTTCAATTGAGTGATGAAATAAATCTGTTGAGTTCTGAAAAATTAAATTAGAGCATGCATCTATTTTTCTCAATGGAGTATTATTATGTATCAATAGACCTCCATCGTTTGTTAGCTTAGGATGAATAAATCTAAGCCTGTAATTATTAGAATCTCTTTTTAAATATTTAAATTCACCTACTGGCTCTACAAGATCGTTAAATTTATCAATATCAGGATTCCACGTATGTAATATTTTGAAATTTGTTAAATCAATAAGCTCAACTAATCCTTCTTTTAAATCACCGTCATATCTTGACAATAATAAATATGATTCACTTTGATTGAAAGTGCCTTTGAAACCATCCTGAGTATAGAAATCTCTATCTTCATCCCAAAAATCATTGATCAAGAGAGGGTTTCCTTTTAGCACTGTATATACGAATCTTTCAGGCAATCTTGCTAAAAAAGCCGCTGGTTTAGATAAAAAACTTATATCAACAGATCCTATCTTTGTTATTCCTTCAATTTCCTGCCGCACAAGAACGCCAAAGCTTAATCCAAAAAGAATACCTAGCAAGATAACCAAATAAAGAATCCAGATCTCTATTTTCTTAAACATAATAAAATTATTGATAGTCTAATAACATTCAAAATAATAGCATTTAGATTGAATTAATGCATGATTGAAATTTAAAGAGAAACGAAAAAAAATTTACTTTCTTTTGAATTATTAGTAACAGATTAATACGATTGTTGATTTGCCAAAAATTCACTCTGAGATTAATTTTTAGTTATTTTCTTAATTAAAATTACCAATTATGTTTTTGGAACTCAGCATCATGAATTCTTCAACAAAGAAAATTTTAGAAAGGTTTATGTATAGAATTAGGGCACTTTTGCAATTGCGACCAATGTATCTGTTGCATCAATTCGAGAAAGTGATTGTTGATAAGCGTTAAATAAAGTATCGGAATCTAATACTGAAATCAGTGACTTATGCCCACCAGGCTTACCATTAGCAAGCCAATTCAAATGATTTGATAATGGGTATCTTTGCACTCCCTCAATTTGAATATCCTCTAAACCAACATATTCTAATGTCCTGCGTAAAGATTCACGTGTGTGCAAGACCAAGTGTTGACTCCATAAGGTAAATTCTTTAAATGCTTCGCAATCAACAGAAGAAAGTAGAAAATCTTTTGCGTGAGGTACCTCAATCAATATTTGCCCTCCACTAGCAACTTTTTCGATTAATTCTGATAACGTATCAAGCGGATTTGGTAGATGCTCTAAAACATGAAATGAAACAATGATATCTAATGAGCTATCTTTTATAGCATCTATACTGTTTGCAGAAGGAATTCCCAAAGAAATTAACTCGTCAATATAGTTTTGCTGTAGCTCAACTCCAACTATCTCCTTGCAATAAGGCTGAACTAACTTTAAAAAATCACCACTTCCGCAACCAAAGTCTGCGACTCTTTTACCGGCTACAAACTTAAGGTTTGATTTAAATCTTCGCTGAGCATCTATATTTCTCTCAAAATCTGATACTCCAGTTTCAAGTTTCACAGATTCACTTTTTCTATAAGCTCCATCAATATAAATTTCGTCACCAATATAATAATCATCAATATAGATAACCCCACTACTAGAGTCCCGCCAAACTTTCAAGTTTTCATTGTCTCTTGTTCTGTTGCTGAATAAAACTCTAGTATGCTCCGAGGCAAGGCCAAGCTTTTCAAGTGTTTGGAAAATTTTAGTTGTCATAAAGCTAGCAAAATCATTTGCTCCTCACGATCACTCTACCCATAAAAGATAGGAGTGTAAATTAAAAATTTAAACATGGCATATTGTTAGATTGATTTAAATGGTTACTTTGAGTATCTAATTTAAAAACTGCCCAAATTATTTTTATTTTAGTATACAGAGCTTTAATTTTTAGTAATCTTAATGCTGGATCAAAAATAGACTCTCTGCTTAAACATAATCCACTAAATGACTTTTGGATTTTTGCATTCTATATAAGAATAAAGTGAAAAGTGTCTGCCCAAACCTAGCCTTTTTATTTTAACGTCTCTGAAATAATACATAAGCAATGATTCAATCTCCAAAGATGTATTTAAATGCTCATGCCTCATTAATTCTGAATAACTTAAACCGGTTCTTATTCGAAATTCAAGGCCAGTAGATAGTCTCCAAGCCACCCCCCATAGGAATCCTCCTTCAGAGGGAATGCCGCATGCAAATATACTCCCATCCGCCATATGTTTTATGCTTTCCTCTAATATTTGAGGTAGATTGTCTAAATGCTCCAAGACAGCAATAGAAATAATTCGATCATATTTTATCTTTGGGTCAATCTCTGAAATAGAATGATAAATATTGCGAACACATGAAAGGCGTGAACTATCCTTGTAAAGAAAGTTCATTGGTTCAATACAGTCATAGCTTTCATTATTTACTTCGTATGGCAATTGATTAAGTGTCCCAGCTCCTATTTCTAATGTATTGTATGCTTGCAATTTTTTAAGTGGGGTAGCTTCAGAAACTTTTTTGTGCATCCAGCTTTCTAGCTTTTGGGCTAAAAACGATCCAAAGCTTCCTCCATTTCTATTTTTTTTATAATGATCTGCATATATATTTCTTAATTTATCAGAGATCGGAGGGCGAGTTTTAGGGAAGCTACTTAAAATTTTTTCTATTTTCATTATTACTATAACTAAATAATTGTGATTTTATTAACCTCTATTTTATGATGTCAGATAAGCTTTCATAAATCTTATAGCATTCTTTTCTATATTAAAAAA
>Ga0181557_1006307_pt1 | contig 10334 bp, 6 predicted proteins | sample 011ome_23_FD_148632 | JGI IMG/M metagenome (GOLD analysis project Ga0181557, IMG submission 148632) | Coastal salt marsh microbial communities from the Groves Creek Marsh, Skidaway Island, Georgia - 011506CT metaG (spades assembly) | ecosystem: Environmental > Aquatic > Marine > Intertidal zone >... | reverse complement strand
CGCATCGTCACCGCCACCCGAACGCGACGCGAAATGCGCGCCGAGACACCACGCCGTTGACTCTGCACCGACACACACGCAAAAAAAGAAAACACCGTCATCGTGTTCAGTACCCCGAACATCGAATCGACCCTGACACGACATCGAATCGACCCTGACACGACACCGATCAATCGCACTCGCGATCGACATCGATAGTGTTTCGGTGATGACGCATCGCGCGTTCGTTCGAGGCGCGCGTGGATGGAAATTCCAGGCACGGCACTGCGCGACGCTGGGTGAGGATGCGCGCGCGCGGTTCGGACGCCCGCGCGTCGACGGAGACGCGCAATCGACCGACGAATGCGCAGTTTGGGAAGAAACCTCGCGTTGTGGATCAACGACGGTGCGTGCGCGCGTGCGATGCGATGCGGAGCGCGAGTTGGGTGAGCGAGCCATGGGTGGGGGAATCACGCGGGGGATTGCGATCGTGCAATTGCGATGGATGATGATGGTGTGTTTGCGTCGATTGTATTTGATGTGTGTATGCGTGGTTGGTGTACTGATTGTGGGGTTGTCTTTGCGTCGTGTGGTGTGATTGCGGATGCGTAGGATGATATTACAGCGTACGAAGAGTTTGTTGCGGTTTCTCGGGTTGGGGCACATGCGCAACATGGGCGCCGAGTTGAGTTACCGCACGCGCGTGGAGTTCATGTTAAAACAAATCTTTGGGGATACGTTTGCAAAGGATGGGTATTGGTATATGCATCCGAATCCTGATGCGTTCTTTGCGATGATTATGAATCTCGCTGGGGCATCGGATGCGAAGACGATTGACGGCGCCGAGTTGTTCAAGCTGAAAAACGGGACGGCGTACGAGGTGAATAAGGGCAAGTTGAAGGCGATGGGGCTGACGGAGAGTAACTTGAAAGATTTATTCGCCACCACGCCTGCAGCGGATGCCAAGTTTCAAATTCAGCCGACAAAGCCGATTTGGGTGCCGCGCCCGGGATTCGAAGTCGAGGACAGAAGCTACGACGAAACCGAGGCGCTCGTGGCGATTATGGACATTGGCAAGGGCAACACAAACGAGAGGAGAGCTTCGGCGAAACGTGACGCGCCGAGTACGTCGAATAAAAAATCTGCTGCGAAGCGGACGAAGAAGCCGACGACTACGGGCGCGGCGGCGATGAAAAAATCTACACAGCTTGATCGACTCGCCGAAATTTCAAAGGAAGTCGTCTCGCAACAATCGAGAGGCGCGTCGTCGATGAAGGACGTCGACGACGCCGTGCCATACGGAACATATGAAGAGTACGACGACAGTGAAGAAGATGACGCTATTCCCGCGCAACCTTTGCCAGATCTTGAAAATCTCGATAAGTGGTTCGCTATAGCCGACGAAGGCGAAGAGGTCATGTTGTTGAACGACGCCATAGAGGGTGGTGTGTCGCTGTCAGATTTACACTCAGACTTCTTCATGGTGCCAGCGGCTGGGTTTGCAAACGCACAGTGCAGCAAGATGCGATACGCCGAGGATGAGAACGTAGACAAGTTATTCGATTCAAAGAATGATCTTCTCCACGTCGAAGTCAGTTTAGAGCATGCGCTTACGCACCCCCAATACCAAGCGGCGAAGAAACATTTACAAGCGATTAAAGACATCGTGGCCGATGCTTTGAGAAAATACGAAATTAAAGAAGGAAACTAGTCTCATGTAAAACACAGTATGTTGATGTACACTTTTATTACAACACAACCATCATACACAGCAGGAGTACCTAAAGCACGCGCTATGAAAATGAAAAATCAATCACCAGCGACACGTGGTCGGATGGGTAACGCACGCTCGGCAAACGATGGTGCTGCAAGATATCGTCTAAGTTTGGACAACGCAAAACTCGCGTAGGCGCCAGACCCGAAGTAAACCAAACATAGTCATTCGTGCCGACGAATTTGGCGTGACACGTGGTAAAGCGCGGCTCTTCTCCTTCGACGACGCGATAGGCGCTTTGCAAGTCGCCAGCAAATGGATGCGCCATGGTCAGCCGGTACGTTGTCGTGAGCATCATTCTATGAATCGCAGAAATGACATCTTGTGCGTTGTGCTCTGACGCCGAAGGCACCGGTACTCGGCGAGAGCCAAGCGCCAATGCTAAATTATCCAAGTTCCATCCGCGGCGAATCACATCCGCTGCGAGCTTCTCACCTGCATCACTGGGATCCTCGCTCACGCCGTCATCGTCGTTGACATGTAACTCACTCGTATCATCGTCACTCGCGCCTCCACTGTCGTCCACTCGCGCCGACATTTTACGACGATTTTCAAACAACAAGTCAATGTCGCCGTCGGCGAAAAAATTATACAACGCGCTCCCCGGGTTGAAGTTCCAATCCCCAGCAATCACAGTATGCACGTCAAAACCTTTCTCCGCATACGCCGTCTTCATCGCATAAATCACATCGAATAGATGCCGACACTGCCCAAGTTTTAAATCTCCACGCTTTGGATTAAACACTAGATGCGCGTTGGCCACGAGCACGAGCCGCCGAGCGTCTCCTCCATCCGCCGCTCGCCGAAGCACCGTCGCGCACGCCACGTTATCCCCCAACCCAGCATCACTAAACTGTATCTCTATCTTCTCTACTTGAACAAACGCTGTTTTTCTATAGAATATTGCACACGAATCCTGTTTTGCGCCACGTCGTCGCGCGCGTGGTCCAGCAGCGTAGCCGCGTTGCGACAACCGCGCGCCGACGCCTCCCGCGACGTCTTCAAACTCTTGCAAGCACACAACGTCGCCGTTCACGCACTCGAGCTCGCTCACGATCGCTCGAGATCGATTATTCCAATCTAACCTATGACTACCGACGCGATAGAGCGACCGCGCGTGTGCCTTGACGTTCGAGTCAGCGAGAATGTTGTAACTGACCAAGCGAAAAAGCGTCCCGGGACTCGCACCGTTATCGACGTCGTCGTCGCGCGCGGCTTTACGTTTGACGGATTTCCACGTGCGCGCGCGAAATCCCGCGCGCGCGCCGCGTTCGGGTGCGTTCGGGTCGACCATGCGCGGCGCGTCGCACAGTGAGAAAAAAAAGTCGAATGAGCGTTGTGAAGGAGACTGAGAGAGGAATGTGCGCCCGAGCGCGCGAAGGACGAGGCGCGTTCGCGTTTCCACGAATGGAAATCGACAAACGCAGTCGAACACGCGCAGGCGAGACGTTAATGTTGCAAAGAGACTGCCGCCAAAGGCATGGAGTGTGCACGAGGGCGGTAATTAATCTTTGCGTCGCGCGCGATGAAAACAAGGAGGATTGACGAGCTTTCTCAACTCCACGAGGAGGTTTACGATTACATGTCCTGACACCTGAACACAAACGATTACTTTTTCCAAACTATGATGGACGCACAACTGATAGAAGCGACGACGATTCTTAATCCTAATCCGCTTCGGTCGGCTTGGCACCACGAAGGCGACCAGTACGGCGCGCCGCAATGAGACCAACCTTGGCACCAGCCGGCAAATCGCGACGCGTCGTGGACGCGTGACCAATGTGCTGGTGGTTACCACCCCCGTGAGGGTGTTCCACGGGGTTCATGGCAACACCACGCACCTTCGGCCAGCTGTTACGCTTGACCTTGTACTTGTGGTACGCCGCACCAGCCTTAAGCATCGGCTTATCGCAGCGACCACCACCCGCGACTTGCCCAACCGTCGCGCGGCAGCCAGACGGGAGAGTCTTCTTGGCGCCAGACGGAAGCTTAATACGAGAGAAACCCGTATCCAAGTTGTGAGAGATCAAGATGCAGTATTCACCAGAAGCCTTGGCGAGCGTCCCACGATCACCGAGCTTGGATTCGACGTTGCAAATGATGGTACCTTCCGGCATGGACGAGAGCGGCAACACGTTGCCAATGTTCAACGTCGCCTTCTTACCAGCGTACACGAATTGACCCGTGTACGTCCCTTCAGCCGCAATGAAGAGTTCCTTTTGAAGGCCGTAGCGCTTCGTGTGGCGGAACGTCATCTACACGAGTACGTAACACAAAAATACGCCGTCAGTACGAGCACACAAAGCGCGCGGTCCACCCTAGGGTCTTTCACCCCCAAGCCCTACATCGATCATCGCGAGCGATCATGCAACCACGACGACGTCGTCGAGCACGTACCTTGGCGAGCGGGGCACCTCTACCCGGATCGTGGATAATATCCGTCACCAAACCCTTCACATAGCCGTGGCGTTCGGCGTAATCCTACACGTGCGACAGAAAGCAAAGCAACGTCAGTCATCCATCGTCGTCGTCGTATTAGGGTCTCACGCGCGCCAACGTCGAGTCGCTGCGCGCGTCGCCCACGCGTCCATCATCCATCGACACCCGCGAACGATGCACATCGAAATCAAACACTTCATCTCACGCGCGTGTACGCGCCGAGCGCGCCCGCACCACCGCCGCGCGCGCGTCCAGCGCGCACCCAGCGCCACCCGCGCGACTGGATGCGATCCCGCACCCACTCGAGCGCGCATCGTGTCCGTCGAATTCGTACGCACCTGTTGGCGATGCTTCGCCGCGCCTTTACGCGTGTGCGTGTGGGAGGTAAACACCGACCCTTTACCTTTACGGCAACCTCGGATAACGCGACCCATTGTTCGTGAGGTCTAGCTACGCGTCTGAAAGAGACGCACCCGTGCGGCGATGAGGCGGGGGTCGTCGCGGGGGCGTGTTCGGACAAACGGTGTATGAGTTCGGGGGCGTATGTTTTATGCGTGCACGCAAGGATGTATTTTGAGTAGCTTTAAGTCTATTACTTTACATTTTTAATGGTTTTCTGTATGGTGTCCATGAATATTGATGACATGTATATGGCTTTCGTTGTATCTATAATGCGTGTACACGCGTATGCATAAAAATCGCGCGCTCAAAGTGACCGTTCGGCTTCAGGAGGCTGGCGTCAGCACTGCGCGACGCACGCGACGCACACGCACGCGACGCGCGCGAACGGGCGAGGGTGTTCATAACCATCATCCTCACGCGCATCCATCCGGCGCCGTCGTCGTCGTTGTCGCCGCCGTCGCGTGTATATATATATAACACAACCGCGCGGGTGAGTCAGCGGGGGAATGATCGGGGACTTGAAGCGCACGGGTGCGAACGCGCGCGATGATCACGGCACGCCCGTGAACCCGTCGTCGTCGTATAAAAAGTCAAAGTCGAAGATGTCTGCGTCGTTTGCGCGCGCATCGATGGTGTCTAATGCGTCTACGGTGGTGGATGATGCGCATGAAGATGACGACTTTGTGGAGCTCGGGGGGACGCCGGAGGGCGCGCGCGAGGACGACGACGAGGACGACGAGGCGGCGAGGAAGAAGGCAGTATCGCCGGACGTATGGTCAGAAGAGCCTGTTGCAGACCAAGAGCCACCGCGGAGGATGACGCGAGCGCAACGAGCGGCGGCGAGGGCGGCAAAGGCGAACGAAGAGGACGCGTCGTGCGCGGGACTGGAGACGCCCGCGCGAAGCGGCGGAGAAGGAGGCGCGGATGGCGGTGATGCGCACAGTCACAGTTCGAGTGAGTACGAGAGTCCGAATGGTGGACATGAGAGTGCGAATGATGACGATGTGAATCTCGGAGGCACACCCGAAGGTGCTGCAGATGATGACGACGACGTTGCGAGTCAACGCGACGAAGGCGCGCCTGGTCACACGCCGCACGGAGTGATGAGCCCGGCCGATCGGTTCAGGCGTAGTAACGTCGAGGTGCGCGCGATGGGAAATCAACGTCCTGGAGGTATGTGGGCATCAATAGGTTCGCCCATGACTGCGCCGTTTCAAGGGCACAACAAGGCCCCCGCGCCCGCGCCGCTCGCGACGCCTCTGGCGGATTCCATCGACCGCTTGCCCACACCCGCGCCTTCAATCTCCAAGAAGCGCGCCGCCATGCGTATGTCGTTACCTGCAAACATGCTTCCGATGACACCCATTCCAATCTCTCGTCAAGTCCTCGAGCGCATTGAATGTCTCGGTCCAGAGCTCAACATCGTTCAACGCATGATGCTCGTCGTCGGCATTTTGCTCGACTTTTATTCAAAGTCGCAATTGGTGCGCGAGTTGTACCGGTTTGCCCGCGCCGGTTCATGGTTGTGGTTTAGCATGGTTTTGACGTTCTTTGTGTTCTCGGCGCTTTGTATCACCGGGTATTGGGTGCTGCATTACCCCATGCCCGCCAAGCCCGCCGAGGGCACGGTGGGCAAGGACAACAAGGTGTTTGGATTTAGCAAGTACGACTTCAAGGTCATCGTGCGAAGGTTTGGGGCGACGTGCGCGATGTTTCAACTTGGCACGGCGTTCGCGGCGTGGCGCGCGCTTCGCACGAACGACGTGAGAGCGCGCAAGGCTGAAATGGATCTCCGCGGCATGCAACTCGTGGATACTATTTTCCTCACCTTACCAGTGGCGACGTTGCAGGCGTACATTGGCATGTCGTGCTCGGCGCCCGGGAGCGCGTGCCCGGGACGCGAAGGGTTTGATATTTTACTCTTCTTCGCCGTGGCGGGGTCGATTACGAGTGGTACGCTATGTTTTGTGTCGTTGGACTTGCACGAAAAGCCGCCGGCGTATTCGTGGCCAGAGTACTGGCGCGTACACAAATCGCACTTGTCTGAGATGATGGCCAAGGCGTGCTATAGATTTTTTGAGCTCGCCGCGCGCATCCTCACCCTTGGCTTGTTCGCGGCTGTGACTGGTGGTTACGTGTTCTTGGTGTTCTTCTTCCACGCATGCGTAATTTTGGGGTTGATTAAACTCAGACTCCCGGGCGTGCATGACAGAAAAGTATGGGAAAAGTTGTGCGAGACGCGAGAGTTTACGATTCGCGGGCGCAAGGTTCGCCTTCCGGTGCTCGACGACATGAAACTTCTCGTGGCGTGCTTAATCTGGCCTCCGTCATCGTACGTTTCTAACGCGGCTGATCGTAAAGGTAAATTCTGGTGGCGCTCCACGTCGTGCCCGCGAAAGTCCTTCTGGGGATTGACGCGCGAAGATGCGCTGATTCCATTCGCCGTCGTCATCGGCGTGCTCGCATTTGAATCCGCGGTTATGATTATCATCATCGCAAGCATCGCCGAAGAGCATTGGTACTTTTACTTGTGCTTTGCCGTGGCTGTGAACTTCTTGTGGCTCATCAGTGCGGTAAACTGGATGAGCGCGGCGGCGTTATGGAACCCGTTCGTGCCCGAAGGTCCGCCGCTCGGCTACCCGAGTGTGAGCGCGATTAACAACGCCATCGGCGGCCGACAGTTGCTGAGCGCACACAAAAAGACGCCGATGATGTCCACACCCATGGCGAAATCTTTTTCTCCATCTCCAGCGCTGATGAAGAAACGCTTGCCGCTCGAGCCCGTAGGTGAAGAACGTCAGTCTTCAGATTCGCAGTCCACGCCAGTGTTTGGCCAAAAAGCCGACGCCGAAGCGACGACGCCTTCGCTCGGTCCTCGAACGACGCCCGTGATGATCAAGGGTAGTCCACGACCTGTTGAAGTGTACGTGGACATGGGTGATGATTCTGCTGAAATGAATGAAGATGATGAAATCCCGCCCATGGTCATGGCGTCTCTCGGTGAAGAGCAAATGTTGCGCCAAAGCTTGCAGTGGCGCGAGTCGTTGGACTTGCAACGAACAGACTCTGGGCGGTCTCGCGCTGAAGATGAGGATGATTTAGAAGCTGCGCGCGACGCGCTCAATTTCTTGAACACCACAGATGATGGATCTCAATTCGTTGGTGGCACCCCGTGCTTGGCGTCTCCGGCGCCGTATGCTAATGAGAATGAACATCCTTCGGAAGAGGCGACGCCTGAAGACGGTTTGGCAAATGTAAGCCCAATCTTAGCCCCTAGCTCACCGCGTGGCATCAAATCGCCGCGTTAGAGTGTGTTTCTCAACACAAATATTTAATAAAAATAATAACAACACGGTGTGTGCGTAAATTCATTACAGAGCTACATTTGAACACTACTAAAGCTTCTAATTTTTGAACGGCACGGTGGCGTCTCTTACGATCATGTTGTGAAATGTCGATTTCGGCAACGCCTGATCTTTCGACTGACCGAGCTCTGCGGCGCGTATGCTCGCATCTTCTATCGCTACGGCAACTTTTCCGAGAGTGACTAGACTATTTGCCCCGAAGTACACTCCAACAGCGCCGAAGGTTAGCATGCTGCCGAATAAAACTCCTGAAAACTTCACCGCGCCGGCGCTCCCTCGTCGCAGTATTGTTGTAATCGCCGCTGCCCCAAGCAGTCCAGTGATGACCTTCCCCGTGTAATCTGGTGGTTTAGCATCAGCGGGCCAGTTTTCTAAGTACTCGTTGAACTTCGCTCGCGATTCTGATGTTTCCACGTCATTCCAAGCCTGGGTAATTCCAGATATGTGCCCCGCGCCGACGACACCGATGATCTTTTGAGCGTTTGCATCTCGTTGCAGCGCTGTGGCGAGGATCAAGTCGCGCTCAGCGATGACTGTTTGCGCTGTCGCCCAGTCCATGAGATTGGGCTTTCCATTTTTGCTTTGAGATCCCGGGCTAAACATCGGGTTGCCGTTGAAGGATTCGACTCGAACAAATTCAACCACGCGCTGTGCGCACGACCGAACTTTAAGCAAATCATCGACTCGAATCGGCTCGCTTCGCAAGGCACTGCGTAATATCTCCATACTACTTTTAATTACCTCCTCACTCGACTCGCAGCCGGCTTTCTCAAGAATTTTCTTCATCTTGGCCGTCCCTTTGGCCCCATGAACGTCGTCCACCGCAGCACTGATGGATTCTGCGTCCTCTTCGGAACTGACGCCTTCATCGTCCACAATCACTTCTTTCCCAGCAACGAATGCGTCAAATAACTGGCTCCCGCGTTGAACACGTGCAAATAATCTTCCAAGCGTTGCGCGTTGATCGCGGTCACCCAGAACGATCGTGGCACCCACCTTTTGTCCCGCTTCAACGGCCGCGATGAACTCGCTACCTGGCCGGGAGTCTAATAAAGCTCCAACTGTTGCGTACCCCAAACTCCCCACGACGATTGGCAAATTCCCGTTAAACAACACCTTTACGGCATCACTCGTCGTGGCCACGCGTTTCGCCGCCTTCAACGCCGGTCGAGCACTCGAAGCCGACTTTAACAATCCTGTGAGTCGCTCGGCGTCGAGCTCCAGCAGCACCACGTCTGGCTTTTCGCGCAGAATTACCGCTCTTACCTCGTCCGCAGAGGCACTGCTAACGTGCGCGCTACCGATGATTCGACACTCTGCCCCAGAAGCGGGATGGATGAGTACCTTTTCGCACCGAGGCTTCGGTGCGAGGTCATCGATGTGTAGCACTTGTAACTGTTTAAGCGATGGACGAGGACGCAAAAAGCGAGAGACGTCAGTACGTTGACCATGGATTCGCGCGAGAGAGACAAATTACGTACACCACCGTGCGTTTGCGTTAGCGTGACTCCAGGAGGGAACCCACCGTCGGTGTCATCGGTGGTGGCCTCTGACATCCTGGGGTCGCGCGCGCAAAGCTGTGAGGACTGGTGGACTAAATATGGGAATTACATCTACGGCGAAGACGGGGGAGGGGGTGGAGGTTTGCGAGGAGTGAAAACGTTTGCTATGCTTGGAGAGTCAGTGAAACGCTTCATGAATGAATCACCAGCGCTTGACGATTCCTCAATGTTTTGTGACACGCTCGTGGAGTGAATGTTGCCGTGCTGATGAAATGTCTTCAACATCTTCACCAAGATGTCTCTCTCGGTTTGAAGCTCGCCTAGGGCATTTTTCATCATTTGTCGCTCTTGTGCAAACTGTGTGGCACTTGCAGACGCAATCGAGGCGACGTTGTCCTTAGCTTTTGCTGCGTCTTTCTCCGCAAGCGCGAGAGCCTCCGCCGCAGACGCATCTTTTTCTGCGGCTTGCTTGATTTCATCTCGAAGTGCATCCAAACGCTCGTTTGCCTCTCGCAACGAAGACTCTAAAGTAGAATTTACTCCTTGCAACTCATCATAACGTCCAGTTAACTGCGCCTTGTCTTGGAGCTCAGCCTGCAATGTTGCAACTTGACTCTCGAGCGTCTGCTTGGCCGCATCCGAAGCTTGCACGGCGCCGAGCGCTTGCGCAAGTTTTGCCTCAATCTCGTGGATGCTCGACGTCGATGCGACAGCGACCTCAAGCTCTTGACTCTTCTCCGCAAGCGCAGCCTGCAATGTTGCAACTTGACTCTCGAGCGTCTGCTTGGCCGCATCCGAAGCTTGCACGGCGCCGAGCGCTTGCGCAAGTTTTGCCTCAATCTCGTGGATGCTCGACGTCGATGCGACAGCGAC
>Ga0181557_1006306_pt1 | contig 10336 bp, 3 predicted proteins | sample 011ome_23_FD_148632 | JGI IMG/M metagenome (GOLD analysis project Ga0181557, IMG submission 148632) | Coastal salt marsh microbial communities from the Groves Creek Marsh, Skidaway Island, Georgia - 011506CT metaG (spades assembly) | ecosystem: Environmental > Aquatic > Marine > Intertidal zone >... | reverse complement strand
GAAATTGAAGCTCTGGGTTATGGGCCGATTCGATCATTGGAAGTCAAGGCGAATACCTTGGTTGTTGCCGATACTTTTGGTTTTCATCGTCGGGGAGAAGCCTCGGCGAATAGCACCCGGCTATCCATGGCGTTTAGTAATCGAATAAATCCCTTTCTGCTTTTGCCTATTCCAGGGTGGCGATGTTTAGACCGCCTTGCGTTAAACAGGTCAATAAGCACTATCAGGCTACCACCAAGAGCCGCTAGTCGAACCGGATTATCACAATCCAAAAGGTCTTCTGCTTTGTTCCAGAAAGTCAGAAAAACTGTAGAGAGGATGGCCTAGTTTTTTTACCTGATCTGGTGATGGCCATGAATCATATTGATCGTTGATATCTGTATTTTCGATGTTTGTAGCTGGCGATGGGGAAGATATCCATGCGTGAAAAAGTTCTAGGCCATGGCGAAACAGTTCGATGTTGTGCCAAAAAACACTTTTGTCCGGATTTTTAGACATGCTTTTTTGTGCGATTATTTCTCCAGTATCAAATTCTTCCGCTATTTTGTGCAGACTGACCCCAAAAATATTTTCGTTATTCGAAAAATAATAGAAAACAGGGTCGACGCCTTTATAGGCGGGTAAAAGGGCCGGATGTAAGTTAATAGCAGTCTGCGAGGGAATAGCTATTGTGGCGGGTGAGAGTTTCAAGTTAAAAAAGCTCGATAACAGAATATCCGGGAATTGTTTCGACAACCAGGTGTGCGAATCAGTAGAGTTGATATCATTTGAGCAGAAAAAAGGGATTTTGTGCAGCTTGGCCAGCTTATTTACTGTGGGCAACGTTCCGGGTAAACGAAAGCAGTCAAAAATGGTTGTTCCCATAGCCAGATAACTAGCGTAACTGAGGCCGGAAGTGCGAATGATTCGAAGCACATCACCGGTAAAACTGCCGTTTTTTGTGCGAGCACGGGTCGAAAGAAATACGCCCGCGACGGCTACCTCATCAATTGCCAGTAAAGCCTGGAGACTCAAAGTGGCACAAATGCCACCGCTGGTGCAAAGCAGCACACGAGCTTTGGTCACAGCTGCCTATCCTCGGGACTAGCCCTAAATTTTTGCCAGTTGATCTTGAACGATTTTGACTGTGGATTCTATTTGTTCTTCAGTATGACTGGCGCAAATAAAGAATCGTAAACGAGCGGCGCGTTCTTCGACCGCAGGATAAATAATTGGTTGTACATTGATACCCTTTTCAAAGAGCAGGTTGGACAAGCGCGTTGCTTTAATGGAACTGCCTATGATTAAGGGTGTAATGGATAAACCCATGCTTAAACCTGTATCCAGACCGGCCTCATCAGCGCGTTTTTTGAAAAATTCGCCATTGTGTTGAATGTGGCGAACTCGATGTGGCTCCTGCTCCAGTATCTCCAGAGCCTTGAGCGATGCCGCTGCAAGAGGCGGTGAGATACCGACACTGTAAAGAAAACCCGGCGCTGCGAATTTAAGATGGTTCACCAGTGCTGTTTCTCCTGCAATGTAGCCACCACAACTTCCCAAGGTTTTACTGAGTGTTCCCATCCAGATATCTACATCGTTTCCGGAAATCCCAAAGTGCTCGGCTATCCCCTTGCCGCGTTCCCCCATAATCCCCAGAGAGTGAGCTTCATCCACCATCAAGAATGCCTTGTGGCGTTTTTTGATATCGATGAATTTGGGAAGGTCGGGGAAGTCGCCGTCCATGCTGTAGATGCCTTCCGTAACAATCAGTACCCGTTGATAATCTTTGCGGCGTTCGGAAAGAATTCGGTCGAGGGCTTTCCAGTCATTATGAGGAAAAGACAACCTAAAAGCGCCAGAGAGCTGAATGCCCATCAGCACGCTATTGTGTATCAACGAGTCGTGGATAATCAGGTCGTTAGGGCCAAAAAGGTAACCGATGGTTGAGACGTTAGTTGCATGTCCGCTGACAAAAACGACACAATCCTCAGTTCCATATAACTCTGCAAGTTTTTGCTCTAATTGCCTTTGAACTGGCCTTTCCCCGGATACTGGGCGGCTGGCAGAGGCAGAAGTTCCGTATTGATCAATGGCTTTCTTGGCTGCATCCATAACTCGGGGATCTCCACTGAGCCCCAAATAGTTATAGCTGCTGAAGTTAATGCATTCCTTACCATTGACGACCGAAGTGTCTGCTGCAATGCCCTCATGGACTCTAAAAAAGGGGTTTTCTAATCCAAGTTGTTCAGATGCCGCTTTCTGGATCAGCATATCCTTGTAATTAGGATAACTGTCGAAACGACAGAGCGAAGGGTCAATCTTTAGTCGACGTTCACTGGAAAACCTGGAATGAGCATCATCTTCTGGTTGTTGTCTCCCTGAAGACTCACTTCGCTTATCCAGAGCCGCCTGAATCAGGCGTTCCTTGGCCTGGCCCGAGAGGCCGAATAGCGATTTTTTTTCTTTGCTCATTCTTTAGGCCTTAAATTCCTGTTACAGAATACTGCTGTTTTTGTCAGAGGACTTCATTTTGTTGCTCAACTCTTCCAGTCCTTCTTCACCGAGGTTCTCGTTGTGGACATTGGCAAGTCGTCGAACGCTGTCTGTATCTTGGTTGTCTTCCTGCTCGGTTTCGGCACCCATGAGCTTCTGAATTATGCGCTCCGATAGTCGCAGGATTGAAGGACCCTCAGAAAGTGCCATAGCCGGCATATTCACGTTGAAACGTTTTTCAACGGCCATAGCCAGTTCCACTCCCATGAGTGAATCCATGCCTAGATCGAAAACAGACGTCTGCTGATCAAGTTTGTCGGCAGGTATTCGCAGGATATGTCCAATTTCTCGTGAAAGTAATTCCGCTACCTTCGCCAGCGCGTCTTCATGGTCCAATCCTTTGAGCAATTCGCGGATATCTTCTCCCTGATCATCGTCGCCACCTTGTCTGGCAGCCTGCCAGTTGAGGATGCGGTATTGATTAGAGCTGGATATGGGTAGAAAACGCTTCATTGGTCCCCAGTTAATATCCATTACGGCACAACCTGTGCGATCACTTAAAAGTAATTCTTCCAAAATTGATAGCGCATGTTTGGATGTTAGAGAAGAACCACCCAGTCGGGCTTGTAAAGCATCTTTTACATCTTCGTTTCTGGTAAGGAAGCCTGCATCATTGATGGCGCCCCACGCGACGAACAAACCCTTTAACCCCTGATTTTTTCGCAGCTCCACCAGACCTTCCAACGCGCTGTTTGCAGCAACGTAGTTGCCTTGGCCTGGGTTGCCAAAATAGGTAGTTACCGAGCTGTAGACAATGAACATGTCCAGGTCGAGAGGTTTGCTTAGTTCGTGCAAATTCCATCCACCTATGACTTTAGGGTCAAGGACATTGCGCATGCGAGTTGCATCCAGATTTTGCAATAGTCCATCATCGAATACGGTAGCGGCATGAACAATGCCTTTCAGAGGGGGCAAAGAAGAGCCAAAATCTTCAAATAGCTCGGATAACTGTTCATGATTAGTGACATCAATGGAGTGACAGCTCAATTCAATATCCATCTGGGATAATTCATTGAAGGACGCGATAGAACTTTCTGGTGAAGTTCCGGAACGACTTATGAGGGTTAAATGTTTGGCACCCTTGCTTGCCAGAAACTTTGCCGTTTCCAAACCAAATCCACCCAAACCTCCAGTAACCAGATAGGTCGCTTCGGGATCAAGTTGGAGACTGTCACGCTGTTCTTTTACTGGGCATTTAACCTTAGGCAGGTCTTCATAGTTGATCAGGATTTTGCCAATCTGGCGTGCCTGTTGCATATAGCGGAAAGCTTCCTCGGCTCGTGTGGCATTAAACACTCGGTAAGGAAGTGGGCGCAGAGCGCCTTCTTCAAAAATCGACATCAGTTCTTTGAATACCCGTTCAGCAAGTGCGGGTTTTTCCACCATTAATTGATCTGCATCTATGCCGAAATAAGAGATGTTATTGCGGAATGGGCGTAACCCGATCCTCGAATTCTCGTAAAAATCTCGTTTTCCGAGCTCAAGGAATCGACCAAATGGGCGCAGAATTTTAAGGTTCTTATTGATTGCCTCGCCGGCTAATGAGTTGAGCACAACATCAACGCCTTCTCCATCTGTGAGCGCCATAATGTCATCGGCAAAATTTAAGCTTCGTGAGTCAAGTACATGGTCAGCGCCCATGAGACGAACAAAGTCACGCTTCTCATCTGAGCCGGCAGTTACAAAGACTTCTGCTCCCAAATAATGAGCCAGTTGAATGGCTGCAATACCTACACCGCCGGCGCCACCGTGAATCAGTATGCGTTCACCTTCCTGAAGGCGGGCAAGATGATCAAGTGCGTAGTATGCGGTGAAGAAAGTTGTGGGTATGGTAGCCGCTTCTTCAAATAGCCATGTCTGTGGGATATGCGCTACAGCTGTTGCTTTTGTGATTAGCTGGGTACTAAAACAGGCAGGGCCAAAACCCATAACGCGATCGCCAACGCTGAAACCGGTAACTTCCTTACCAACTGCTTCTACTTCACCCGCAAATTCCATACCGAGTGTGGGTCCTGAAAATCCACTTTCGACAGCTTCATCCGATAGCAAGCCCATGGCATACATAACATCGCGGAAATTAAGTCCGGAGGCCATTGGTCGGATCTTAAGTTCACCATTTCCAGGAGATTGATCCTTGAGAGGAACCCATTGAAGGTTTTTCAAAAGCCCGGGATCGCTAAAGTCTAACTTGATAGGCCCGTTCCAGTCTTCTTCCTGCCCTTTCTTGATAGGTCTGGATTGCATCTCCAGCACGTATCGCTGAGTTTTTTCGAGCACGATTTCACGGTCGTTATTCGGGTGTTGTAATTCTGTGATGAGCGTAGGAAGCAGGGATTCGGGCTTGTCATCAGCAAGATCAATCTGGCTACAATCGATGTCTGCAATTTCATTGCGAATAACGCGTCCAAGCCCCCAAAGGGCAGCGTCAGCCAGATGTTTTTTGCCGACAGATGCTGTGTTGCCTCCCAGCGTTACCAAGCGAAGAGATGGACGGTTTTCGGTGACAGTATTAATAAGTTTTGCAATATTTAATGCGGCTACTGTTCTTAAATTAAGGCTGTCACCCAGTTCGCTATGACGGGTATTTAAGCCGCAGAGAAATAGCACAGAATCAATTTGGGTTAGTTCGAGCTTATCCAGGTTTTCAGAGAAATTGCCGTTAACCAAATCCAGTATATTTTGACCTTCATCCGGCGTTTCCAGTTTGTTGCAGCCCGCTTGATGAGACAGATATGTTGCATGAATATTAGCCGGGAGTTGCTCAGCCAGCGTGTGAGTCAAGGAATTGGCGTTAGCTGTTGAGTCAGTTACGATCAGCCAACGTTTCTCTGTAACCAGAACTTCTGGTGCAGCTTCATTTCTGGCAAGTAGTAAGTAAGAGCCGGAAATCTTGTCGGGGTCATCGCTAATGGCCTGTGTGTCTGTAAAACCTGCCGACTGAGTCAAGCTGGCCCATTTGTTAACGTGCAATCGAAGCGGTGTTGGATTTTCCGGGTTCGTTGTTCGATGCCAATAATCATCATCAAGGCCAAAAGTGATATCGGCAAGACGAGAAGGATTTTTCTCCATGCATAACAATAGTGACTCTGCACTCATGGCAGATCGTAGCGTCTGCAGAAGTCGGTCAGGGTGAGTGTGGGCATGAAGTGTTTCGTTGACGATTACCAGATCAAAAGGAGCTTGTTGGTCAGTAAATTCATTCCAGTCATCAGCGGATTCAAAATCAATTTGTGATACCTGGGCTTGAGGGTAATCCTCAATGAGCGCCTCAACTTTTCCGCAGACTTCAGCATCTGCATGGAGGTAGTGATAATCCGAATTAACAGGAAGCATTTTTATGATGCGTTGACATAGCTTCCCTTGGCCGTTGCCCAGATGTAGAACACGGAAATATTGTTCCCGTTGGCTGGTCCATTGACCAAGAACATCCACCAGACTATCCATGGTGCCTTTGATGCTCAGAGCGGTGTCTGCCATATGGTCTTTTAGGCCACTGGATTTACCCGGCTTGATGAAATCTTCCACCTTGCGTTTTCCAGAAAGCAAATCACTAAGATTGGTTCCTGCTCGACCGGCGAGTAACACTTCTGGCATCAAACCAGGGTAATCACCTATAAGTGTCAGCCATACAGACTGACTATCGGGAATTTCTTCACTCGGGGCTAATTTCCACGAGTTGTCATCTTGTTTTGTTGCCCAAGACTGCTCTTCCAGAATCTGTAATAGACGAGATACCAGATATTGATGCCTTGGTTCTACGCCATGATCTGAAAAAAGCGAATCAAGCTCCAGATCCTGATTCTCAGCAAAATGATTGAGCGCCTCATAGGTGTAGCATGCGATGAGAGTGTCCAGCAAAGGAACCACTTCAGAGTATAGCGTCTGTCGTCGTTTTACCTGCGCCTCGCCATTAAGAATATTTTCAGCTGCTTTTGCCAGGTTTTTTGTGTCCAGGGCTTCGGAGCTGTTGGCAGAGTATGCATTCGACTTTGGCTGCAAAAGATATTCGTATATACCAGTTTCATGAGCGTCTTGTGCAAAGTTAACAGCTCGAAATCGGCAATCTTCCGCTCTGGCAACAAGTTCGCCATTAACATCAAATAATTGAAAGTCTGCCAAAACTGATCGTGGACTTTGGCGAGTTATTTGCGCACTAAACCAATTTATTTTTCCTGTGCTGTAAGTTCGTAAGCGACCGACCCTCACAGGGATCATGGCGCTGGCTTTATCTCCAGAAAACTTGTTGCTCATTAGCCCGACAAGCACTTGGAAGCAGGAATCCAGATAACAAGGATGCAGTACGTGTTGCTCAAATCGATCATTGATGCCATCTGGGGTGGTAACGCTAGCCACAGCACTATTACCGGATACCCATACTTGTTCAATACCCTGGAAGCAAGGGCCATATTTCAACCCTAGCTCAGCTGCGATTTGGTAATGCTCTTGACCAGATAGGGTTTTGCCCTCAGGGTTTTTGGAAAATTGAATGGCTTGAGAAGAATCATTGGGTGCAGAGCTATGATGCAAAACACGGCCAACAACATGTTCTGTCCAGGCGTCACCGGTGAGTCTTAGGCGACTTTTTATAACGAAATGTCCAGAGGCTTCGGAAAGCTCAAAACGCAGTGTGCGCAATTGATCGGCTTCAAAAAGCATGGGAGAGCGAATTTCCAGGTCTTCCAGCTCATGGAAGCTATCTTCCTGATACCAAATTTTTGCAGCGGCCAAAGCCATTTCTACATAGGCAGCAGCCGACATTACCTCGCCATTGCCTACGACGTGATCTGCCAAGTAGGGTACAGTCTCGCAGTCCAGATGAATCTCCCACTGAGGAAGTCCAGGTTTAAGGCGGTAACCAAGTAATGGGTGTTCAACACGGCGGCCAGTGAGGTTATACCCTTCATCCGTAACCTCATGCCAATATTCCTGATGCTGCCAAGGGTAGGTAGGCAATTCGATATGAGTGCCGGGAACCGGAAAATGACGATCAAGGTCCATGTATGCCCCAGCAAGATGAACACTTAACAGCGCACGCTGGATATCCTGAACTTCATCGGATTTTCTCATTAGCGTTGGGCTAACCAAACCGCGAATATTTGCATTTCGCAAGCATTCGTTAAGATAGCCGCGCATAATTGGATGGGGTCCGACATCCATAAATACATGGATGCCGTCTTCAATCATTGCATCAACGGCTTTGCCAAAGGCCACAGGACGTCGCACATTTTCCCACCAGTACTGGGCAGTAAATTTTTTGCCATCGATTTTTTTGCCGATTACGGTGGAATACATAGGCACTGAGGTTTGGCCCGGCCTTAGGCTTTCCAATGAGGTTAGCAAACGATCTTTTACTGGATCCATGTACTTGCTGTGGAAGGCGTAATCAAGATCCAGTATTCGATAAAAAACATCCCTTTGCCCGGCAGCAGATTCGAGTTTTTGTAATGCGGGGAGGGAACCGGCCAGTGTGACTGATTTCGTGCTGTTTACGCCGGCAATCTCAACCTGGCCCTTAAGTCCTAATTCGTCAATAAGGCTGACCGCTTTTTCCTGCCCTAGCCCCATGGCAGACATGCGGCCTGTGCCACGTGTCAGGCCCTGTGCTGCACTTCGCTCAACAATAAGGTGGGTAGCCTGTTTTAAAGTCAATGCACCAGCCGCCCAGGCAGCGGTCACTTCGCCAACACTATGGCCGGCGACTGCCTTGGGCTTAATGCCCTGATCTGCCAGCCATTCGGTAATACCTACCTGAATTGCAAAGAGAGCGGGCTGGGCGATTTCTGTCAGGTGGAAACGTGAGTTTTCCGGCTCTGCATGGAGTTCCTCAATAATTGAGTAATCCACATGCTCTTTAAGAAGTTCATCCACCTCGCCAAGCTTTTCGGCAAATAGCTCATCAGCGGCGAATAGGTCACGCCCCATTCCCAGCCACTGAGATCCATTCCCGGAATAAATAAACGCGACGTCTGCTTTTTTCTCGACAAGTGTCTGTGTGACAACCGCAGAATTTTCCTCACCCTCGATATAACTTCGCAGAGACCTGATTAGGCCGCTAACGGACTTCGCTTTGACGGCCAGGCCGTTATTCAGGTGCGCCCGTTTGTGCGCCAACTGATAGGCAATATCGTAGTACCAAGCGGAATTAGTACGTAAAAAATCTGCGTACTGCTCGGCCATTTGTTTGAGAGCGGCAGGGCTGGCGGCTGAAAGAAAGAGCGGCGGCGCTTCTATATCATCAGGAATGTCAGAGCTTCGCGCCTGTGTATCCCTGTATTCTTCCAGAATTGCATGTGAATTAGCTCCCCCAAAACCAAATGAGTTGACCCCGGCGATAAGGTTCTTATCTGATTCCGGGAATTCGGACATCTGGTCAACAACACTGATATTTAGACCATCAAAATCAATATTGGGATTTGGGGCGTCAAAATGCAGATTGGGAGGAATAGCTCGGTGTTTTAGGCAGAGAATTGCTTTTACGATGCCGGCCATACCAGAGGCAGTTTCCATATGGCCAACATTGGTCTTGACGGAGCCAATAGGAAGAAAGTGTTTGTGAGAACGAAGTTTAGCGAGCGTTTCACCAATTGCTGTGGCCTCGATAGGGTCACCCACAGCAGTTCCGGTTCCGTGGGCCTCAATGTAATCAATCTCATTGACGTTAATCCCAGCCTCTTCGTAAACCTTTTTCAATAGCGCAGATTGACCATCAAAACTGGGCATCGTGATGCCATTGGTTCGACCGTCTGAGTTCACACCTGTATTAACAATGACTGCATGAATTCGATCGCCATCTTTTTCCGCCTGTTCAAGAGGCTTGAGGTATAGAACGGCACATCCCTCTGAGCGAACATAGCCATCTCCGCCAGCATCAAAAGCACGACAGCGACCGCTGGGAGACAACATGGATGCTTTGGAAAAACCAACGAACCCAAACGGGTGTAGTAGCAGGTTCACCCCGCCTACCAGGGCCTTGCTGGCTTCACCTTTCCAAATGGAATTACAGGCTTGGTGTAATGCGACCAGAGAACTGGAACAGGCCGTATCGATAGACATACTTGGCCCGTGAAGGTCAAAAATATAAGAAATTCGGTTGGATGCAATGCTCGCTGTTGATCCCGTCATGGAATAAGCATCTGCGGATGAAAAGTCATCCATGCGTCTTTGCGCATAATCAGTACTGGCAATGCCAACATAGACTGCGGTGTCAGAACCTTCCAGTGTTTCTGGGTTAACCGCGGCATTTTCCATGGCCTCCCAGCTGAGTTCGAGCAGAAGCCGTTGCTGCGGATCCATTTGTCCAGCCTCTCTTGGTGAAATACCAAAAAACTGGGCATCAAATTCCTGTATGCGCTTTAGCTGTCCTGCAGAAAATACATAGCTTTTGCCAGCCTCGGATTTTCTGGAGTGTTTGAGAATACTGCTGTCCCAGCGATCCGCGCCTATTTCTGTCACCAGGTCTTGTTTTTTAGTGAGTGCGCTCCAAAATTTCTCCTGATTATCGATGTCTCCCGGAAAACGGAAGGCCATGCCGACAATAGCTATCCTTTGTTTTTTGTTAGGCATACGCGCTCTGCAGTCTCTTTTCTGTCACTAAATCGTAAACTTTCTCGATCATGAATCATACTAGGAATTCAGGCGGATTTTGAGCTTTGATACTTTATTTTGGGCGTGGCACAGACAGAAACGTGCATTTTTTTAAAAGTATAGGAGGTATTTCTCAGTTTTCGCTCAGTAATTGTCGCCAAAAACGATAAGACTGGCGTGGATGCCCGATTTTAAATGCTGTTTTACGAGCATTAAATGC
>Ga0181557_1006289_pt1 | contig 10352 bp, 16 predicted proteins | sample 011ome_23_FD_148632 | JGI IMG/M metagenome (GOLD analysis project Ga0181557, IMG submission 148632) | Coastal salt marsh microbial communities from the Groves Creek Marsh, Skidaway Island, Georgia - 011506CT metaG (spades assembly) | ecosystem: Environmental > Aquatic > Marine > Intertidal zone... | reverse complement strand
GCTTTGTTAATTTGGGGAACTGGTGTACCAGAACACCCTTGGTGTAATCCTGACTCTTGGCTACAAGCTCATATGATTTGGCATTTGTTGTGTGCAGTGGCAACTCTTAGTTTTTTTAATTTTTACAGAAATGAAACTACTCTATAAAACTTAAGCTGTCTATCCAAGATGAAATTTCTTTAACGGTGTTTCTATAAACTTCTAACGCGTGTTCCTCAGAATCATAAGAAGACCTACTTGGGTCCACAAAAGAGTTATGAATTCTATTTTTGCCATTTGGAAACACCGGACATAATTCATTAGCTGAGTCACAAACTGTTAGTACATACTCAAAAGGCTCATCAATAAATTCATTTACTAACTTTGGATATTGATTGCTTATATCATAACCCTCTTCAGCCATTGCTTTTACAGCATAAGGATTTACTATCTCTTCAGGTTTTGTTCCTGCTGAATAGATTTTATAATCAGGATACTTTGCTCTTAAAAGACCTTCCGCAATCTGTGATCTACAAGTATTTCCAGTACAGATTACAATTATTTTCATAAACTCAGTTTAAATGAAAAATTAAAATATTTTTATGGATACACAAGCTAACAAAGAACGTAATTTCACACAAGCAATGGAAAAGTGGATTATGTATTTTATGTATGCTTTATTTGGTGGATTATTTGTATTAATTTCAATAGAGGAATCTTGGCGTGAAAGTTTAATACTCTTTCCTGTAGCAATTATTACTTTACCTCTCACAAAATGGGGTATGCGTTGGCAAAATGAGAGATATATTAGAAGTGCTCAAAATCAAGATGAACTTGAGGTTGTTAAGAAAAAATTTGAAGAATTAGATAAAAGAATAAAAAAATTGGAGGAAAAATGATATCTGTAGAAGTGCTACTCAGACAAATGGCTTGGGCTAACCAAGAAATCTATAAAGAAGTTGGAAAATTAGACAACAAAGTTCTTGATTATTTTGTTTATGACCCTGAATGGACTGTAAAAAACATCATGATACATATTGTTAAAGCAGCTCATCTATACGGCCAAAGACTTGATGGTGACTCTTTTTCTCCTCTTGAATTAAAGAATGAAGATGGGTCTGATTTAATAAACGAATTAATTGGGGAGCTTGATAGGATAGATTCCAATTTTCTTAAACATGTGAATAAAGATGATGGGGATATAACTTACATGACTAGTCAAGGAGAGCGAACTAGTAAAGTTTCTACAATAGTTTCACAAATGATTTTTCATGCTGCAGAACATAGAGCTCAAATAGTTGCTGCATTAGACAAACACGGCGAAAGGTCAATTAATTTAGACAATTATGATGTATGGAGCTATGTAAACGCTACTAATTAATTGAATCTATAACCCATTTTTCGTATTCAGGCAAAGTGAATACTGGTTGAATAACAGTAATTTTTGGGAGTTTATAAGAGTGTCTTTTTTTAACTATATCAACAACTTCTGTAGTTAAAGAATCTGTTGTGTAGAGAGAAATCTCAAATTCGGCATTTTCGACTAATTGACCTTTCCATTTATAAGATGATTGAATTTTATGAAATGTTCCACATGCAATCTTGTTTGTTTCAAGTAGAAGATTTATTAGCTCTTCTGCTTTCTTTTCTGTATCAATAGTTGTTTGAATTATTATCATATATCTAAATTAAGTTCGTTTGCTGTATAAGACCAAAGTTTATCTCGTAGCTCTTGATTGTAAACTAATTTGTTGTGTCGCATCAGTGTTGGTTCGCCATAAATGCCTATTAGTTTTGGAGCATAAACTAGATCTGCTGTAATGTTTTCATCTTCAATTGCTCGAATAATTGGTGCGATTCCTGTGTTTATGTTTGTAGAGAAATAGGTATAAAAAGACTTTTTAATTTTCTTAACTTCGTATGGTCTTGACTGTCTTGACTTTGTAACACCTGGGTGAACGGCGGAAACTGATATTGATGTTTTTTTTAGTTTATTCTCTAACTCAATTGCAAACATTGATCTAAGTAGGTTTGTGAAGTTGTACCTAGTACTTGGAGAGAATGAATCTTTTGAATGCAGGTCGCTTAAGTTGAATGTTCTTGCTAAATACATAGATAGGCTTGTGACTTGAACAATCCTTCCAGACCTTCTATGTAAATTCTCCAATAACATCAGAGCTAATCTAAAAGAACCAAAGTAATTTACAGCAATCATCGATTCATAACCTTCTTCCGTTAATTCAAAATCTCTGTAAATTAATCCTGCATTATTATATAAAACATCAATCTCCGAATATTCTGAATTAATTTGATTCACAAAGTGATTGATACTTGAAGGTTTTGATAAATCTAATTCCAAAAAAATTGCATTGCTGCCAAGAAACTCTTCGGCCATTTTTCCTTTTGCCGTATCCCTACAAGCTAAAATAACTTGATAATTTTTAGCAATTAAATCCTTTGCAACAGCTAAGCCAATTCCTTTATTGGCACCAGTGATTATTGCTGTTTTTGACATTATTTTATTTAGTTTATTAATACGTATAATTAAAGAAATGTATTATTTACTAACTGGAATTATTGCAGTTTCAATTCTCAGGTATTTCAATTTAATTCCAAAAATGACGAGTAAGTTTTGGACATATGTCGATTATGCATTAGCTCTTGTTGCATTTGTACTTTTGCTTTCAAGAATACCTCCATTCTTTTCTGGTGTTTTGCTTACGGTTATAGCGGTATATGCTTGGAGAAAAGGATATTTCGATAAATTTCGCTAAGGAATTATTTCTAACAGTACATTAATAGGCTGTTCTACCCATAAGTCAAACTCATCAATCATATCATCAGCTGATTTACCAAAATTAGCTTCAAAAGCTTTTTCAAAACCCAGGTTTTCAATTTGTGTCCAAAAGTCAACCCTAAAGATCTCTTCACTTGTGTTGTGAATTAAGTAAGCAACAAACCATGTAAGAATATCGTAGGAGTTAAATTCTTCGTCATAACCTAATTCTCTTAGGCTTTTGCCACTGTTAAGGTATGGGTTGATTGCTTCAGCTTTGTATTCCATTACTCTTCTTAAGTAACCTGAGTCAACATCAGATTCCATAGAGTACCAATACTGTGCCATATATTCTGCCCCACCTTCCATTAAAAAAGGTACCTGGACCTCTCCTCCATTAAAATAAACATTTCTATTACTAGTTCTCCAGTCACCATCAGTGTCTGGTGATTCAGGTATTGATAAATTTGTTTGTTGATAAACATGAAAGTATTCATGCAACACTACTGGCTTATAATCTTCTTCTTCAGGTCCTGGGTATTTAGATGACATAATCAGAGCATTAAAGTAGTATCCAATGTCCTCTCTTATATAATTACTTACTGCAGCACCTCCATCAGTTATATATCTATAAAAAGGTGACCAACCGTTTCCACTTTCATAAGGATCTCCATTGGCACAGTCCCACTGTTTATTCCAAGTTGGATCCTTTTCGGTTCGAACCTCACACCATTTTTCGTCTAAAGCTATAGTCTCTTCTTTTCCAGAGCCAACAATCCATATTTCAAGTGGTCCATAATTTCCCCAATAGCTAATTGCTTTATTTACCCATTCAACAGTTAAATCAATAGTTGCCTGTGAGACGTCTTCTGCTGCGTAAACTTCAGGCTTCGCATCAGTAGCACCCCAAAATATTTTCTTTTCTAAAACAGTTGTAGTTGTTTCTTCTTCTGCTGTTTCTGATTCTTTATTTTCTTTTTGGTTTTCTTCTTCTGCTGTTTCTGATTCTTTATTTTCTTTTTGGTTTTCTTCTTGTGCATCAGAAATACCTTCCTTTGCTTCTAAAGAAACTTCTTCAAAAGAATCGAGGTCTGTCTCTGCTGTGCCACCGCACATTGACAAAATTAGCAAGAGAATTATGAATTTTTTCATTCGTAGTACTTATTATTGTAAATAAGCCATCTAACAGCAAACACAAATATAACAATAGAAAATAACATTGTCATGTTTGGAAATAGATAGAGTAAAGTAATTGATCCAATTATTGTTGCAAGTATCACTAACATGTTAGTTTGACTCTGGTTTAAGAAAGGTTTTGTTTCTCCCTTGAACTAAGTGGTACCTTTCCATTAATGCATCCTTATCTGTCTGAACTGAGTCTGTCAGTTTTAATTCATCCATTAATTCAAATCTTCGATTTTTATAATCTATCTTAGTTGGGACTACCACAGCATCGAGTGCCTTACCAATATAATGAAATCCGCTTTTAATCATCTGATTTGTTTTCATTTCACCCTCAACTGTTAAATACAAAATAAATTTATCTTTTGATTTAAGTTGATCAATAACTTGTTGCGTCGCCCCTGTTGATTTTGCTCTCCAGACTGGTATCCCTCCAAAATTAAGTAGCACTTTGTTCTGAACCTTTCCAAATGGATGTGGTATTCCAAGCTTGTCAGGATTTTTTTTAAATGGGAGTGGAACTACAATTCTGGTAAACATCGACACCGACCCTAGAAAATAAAACTTTAAATCAATCGCTAAACAAACAAAATAAGCATAAATCGCATCAAAAAGAGAGGAGTGAGGGGCTGATGCAATAATTATTCTTTTTTTATCGGGCAAATCGCCAGTTATATCCCAGTTGACTATTTTTAATACCAAACGACCTAGCGGGCCTAAAAATTTTCGAACTTTTACAGGATGGTTTTGAGTGATTTTCAAAAAAATTATTTTTCTCTTTTTATTTTGATTTGTTTTTTGCCGTCTTCTTCTTTAATTTCTATTTCTATTTTGCCTTCAACATCCTCAGTATTAAGATCATTCCAGCAATCAGGACATATTCCAGTATTTGTTGCTGGTAAGTTTTCTAGATTACATAATGCACAATCCATATGTATATTCTATATTAAATAATTAATGAAAGCTGATGAGTAGTTTAATTACTACAACTACTTAGGTTTTTGTAATATCTTTTACTTGTTTTGATAGTTGTTTTAGATCTTTATTGTTGTAATTTACAACCCAAAGAACTACATACGCTACCCCAACTAGGAAATATAAAAATGCATAGCCTCTTCCGGGACCAGTGCCTACAAATGGAGATAAGAAGTCTATATTTGCTGGGTAAAAAGTAAACTCTAGATAATCTCCTAGCGGCCCAGCAATTAAAACTCCTAAAGGCCTTAGCATTTGAGCAATTGTTCCTCTAAGTGCTAATGCTCTTCCACGAATATCTTCAGTAGTAATAGCTAACCATGCCCCAGATGAAACAGTATATTGTACCGTTCCACTAACTCCGCCAATTACGCCATGTATGCACAAAAGAATGATACTTGGCCTTACCGATCCGAGAATTAAACTCAACCCTCCTAATAGACCACAATAAATAGCTATCTTTAAGTTTCCTTGTAGCCAATTCGATAATCGCAGGGAAATAATTGAACCGAAGAGAAAAGCTATTCCTACACTCGATTCGACAATACCAAGACCTTTTGCATCAGTAAAACTTAAAATCATTACTGGGAGTAGTACTGAAGTAAAGCCCCATAAAAAATTACCTATAGAAAAAATAAGTACCAAAGTTAATAGACCCTTTTGTTTTTTCAACCAGTTGTATGCTTCAACTAAATCAAAATAAATATTTTTAATATTTAATTTATTTTTTAACTCAACTTTTTTACTTTTAAATAAGGTGATTGTTGCAATACCAATTAAACAAGTGACTACATCAAAAAGTATTACTCCTGGTAAACCAAAAAATGAGTATATAAAAGCACCACCTATTGGTCCAATTAGAACTGAGATGGCTTCTGCACTTTCAAATAAAGCAGAGACTTTTGTTACTTCGTGTTTTTTTACAACATCACCTAAGAATGCACTCCAAGTAGTCCAATGTGCAATTTCAAAAATTCCAAAAGCTAAAGCGAATGGTATTAATAGAGGCAAAGTTAAAATATCGTTGAGCGCAAGGTAGCCAATTACACACATCAGTGAAGCAATTGTTAAATCAAAAGTAATTATTAATTGTTTTCTTGGAAACCTGTCTGCTAGCACTCCTCCAAAAGGCCCTGTAATCACTCCTATAATTGCAGTTACAAATAATACTGTGGAAAGTGCACTAGCTTTACCTGTTGTTTCAAATATCCATACACCTATTGCAAAAAAAGACATGGCTGAACCCGTCCAAGAAACAGTTTGTCCAAACCAGAGAAAATAGACTTTTTTACTCACGTCTGCATGTTATAAGAGTTTTTATTTATTTAACTAACTCTGTTAATAAACTTAGAAAGCCCTTTTCATTAGATTTTGTTACAACTCTAATATTTTGTTCTTCTTTTTCTGCATCAAAATAATCAACAATGGTCTGACCTCTTGTGATTCCATCTCTTGTATCAACTACAACATGTAACTGTTGGGATTCCACAATTAGTTTATTATCTAGTGCTATTGCCATTGTTATTGGATCGGGTAAATCAAATCCATAAAAACCATACGTAGCGTAGGTAAGTTCAATAAGAGTTTTTTGTATATCAACACAAAAATCTGCATATTTTGTTTTGAGTAATTTCAAATTATTCATTTCTTCATCTTTTAACATTGCATATTTATAAGAATTGTCCCAACCGACCATGGTGATTTGTAAGCCAGAATTAAAAACAATTTTTGCTGCTTCCGGATCTACCCAGATATTGTATTCTGCAGCTGAAGAGACGTTTCCTGTACCATCAGAGGTGCCTCCCATTATGTAACAGTGTTGGATTTTATTCACTACAGAAGGATCTTTCTGAATAGCATTTGCAATATTTGTAAGTGGACCAAGTGTCACGAGTGTGATTTCATTTGGGTTTTCATTAAAAGTGTTCACTAGGTAATCTACTGCATTCTGCTCTTCATACTTTTTATCTAGTGGTTCTATTCCAATATCTCCCATGCCATCTATACCATGAACACATTGTGCCGAGGCAGAGACCGGTGATAGCGATTTAACATGGGAGGCAAATTCATCTAATGTATAAAGCTCTTTGTACTCTCTGGTTAAAGGTTTGTCTGCACCTGCATAAACTTTAACTTCTGCATCACATAGTTCTGCTGTAGCAAGTGTGTTTATAATGCCCTGCTTCAATGGAACATTGCCAGAAACAATTGTAATTCCAAGAACTTCTACTCTTGGATCTCTAAGTGCCATAAGAATTGCAACAGCATCATCTGAACCGGTATCAGCATCAATTATAAATTTTCTTTGTGACATATAAATGAAGTTTAAAGCATCAAACTACTTTTTAAGGAGTTGCCAAACAATTATGGGGATAATAACAAGCATAATTTCCCAAGTATCCCAAAACTTTTCAAGTTGATCTATAAAATTCATTTTCCTCTATTTTTCAAATAATTCTTACCTTTAAAAAGCCAGGCAAAATAGAGTACCCAATAAACAAGAAATAGTATCGACTCTTCTATTCCAAATAAACCTAATAATCCTTCGAGTAGAAAAATTCCAAAGAACAGAATTATTGATCCAAGTAAATATTTTTTATTTATATCGCTCATAACACTTAATATACATTTCAGGTGTCACCTTTTTAATAACTTTTTGAATGCTTTTTATTGGAAAACTCTCTAAATTTTTAAAACGTAAACATGATTTTCCCATATTCAGTTTACCTACTTCCTCTTCAGCTTCCTTGATAAATGATACGTGTAATTTATCATCACAATAAACTCCATGAAGGTAGAGAGCATAATGATGTTTTTGAGATGCTAAAGACATAACGCTTAAAGGTTTTTTGTTATATGTTTCCGGATAAGTTGAAAGAGGTATTTCATAATTAATCATTCCCCAGTCCATAGTTTCTTTTATTCCCTTGGGTAGATTCTTAAGTATTAATTTTCGAACATGTTTAATTACTTTTGCTTTCTCACTTTCGAGTTCATTAATATATTGCTGAACTGTTGTCGCTGAAGAACTAACCATTTTTTTTAACCAAACTAATAAAACCTAAAACAGAACTTGAAATGAAAGTCATTAGAAAGAAATAATTTACAAAGATATTTGAGTCTTCAAATATATACATCAAAGGATAAGAGATGTATGCAGATGCAAAATATAGAAGGTGCTTATTTATTTGCAATTTTTTAATAAATGAGAACTCGATCTGCTTCAAAAGTTAACTCAACTAACTTATTAGGAGTTGCAGGCGTAAAGCCAAGCTCTTCTAATTGTTCTTTTGAAATACCACGTGCTGCAGCTGATTTTCCAGATGCATATAAGTGAGCACCTTTTTCTTTTAATACACTAAGGTGATCTGCAAGAGTTCCTAGACCAACACCTTGCATTTCCTGTGTTGTTGTTTCATGAAGGGATGTCACTCCATCTCCTGCGCAGAAAATAGTGACTTCATTACCATCTTCAATAGCTGATTTAGCAATTAAAAACCCTAAGACTGAACGGCTTGGATTTTCAACTCCTGTAATTATATGTACTAACAATTTATTCATACTCCAATACTAAAACTAAAGACTCGATATTATCTATTGGTTATGAATTTTCTCTCCATGATTAAAACGCTACATGTTATCTTTGCGTTTGCTGGTACTGTTCTCTATTTAACAATTTATGACTTTTCACTGCAGATTTTTGTTGGTGGTGGAGCAACATATAGTACTGAGATGTTCTGTTTTATTACCGGTATACTCGCAATTGTTAACTGGAGTGTGCTTGCTGTTCTTGTGAAAAAAAATGAGTCGCAACTTCAATAAAGAGTGATATATTACACCTGTGGAAAATAAATTATATTTAAATATTGCTGGATATAAATTCGAGCAACTTGACGGTCTTGATGCTCTTATACCTGCATTTCAAAACAAGTGTGATGAACTTGATTTAAGAGGCTCTATTTATCTCAGCCCAAATGGTATAAACTTTTCAATTGCAGGTACTGAAGAAGCAATAGAGTCATATCTTGAGTTTATGGAAGAAGACGAACGATTTCTTAATATCCCACTAAAGAGAACCTACAGTTCAACAAAACCATTTCGAAGAATGAAAGTACGACTAAAAAAAGAAATCATTTCTTTAGGAAGAGATGATATAAATCCAAGAGAGTTAACAGGAGAGTACATCTCACCACAAGAACTATATGCAATGTACGAAAATAATGAAGATGTTATTGTCCTAGACACTAGAAATGAGTACGAAACCAGAGTTGGACTCTTTGAAAATGCTATTGATCTGCAACTCGATACGTTTAGAGATTTTCCACAGGCTATTGAAGAACTGCCAGAGGAATATAAAGATAAACAAATTGTTATGTACTGTACTGGAGGCATTCGTTGCGAAAAAGCATCAGCAGTCATGTTAAAAGCTGGATTTTCTGATGTAAAACAACTTGAAGGTGGAGTTCTTGATTATTTTAAAGAGACTGGTGGGAAGTACTGGAATGGGGACTGTTTTGTTTTCGATGAGAGAGTTGCATTAGACACTAACCTTAAAGAGACAGAATATATTTACTGTTATATATGTAGAGAGCCTTTATCTGCTGAAGAAAAAGCTTCTCCAGATTTTAAAATTAATGAGTACTGTCCATACTGCATAAAGAGAGATTAATTTTTAAGTTCAATAATGTGTAAAAACCCAGAAGTGGTTGTAAGTAGTATTTTATTTTTCTCGAAGTGTTTAACTGATGTCGCACCTTCAATTGAGTTCACTGGCATTATCGTTAGTTGATTATTAATTAAATCAAATAAAAACAATTCATTACTCAAAAAATCTGAAAATACTATTGATAAATTAAAAGCACTACTGTTATCAAAGATTAAATCTCCACCTATGATGGCGAACCTAGAAGAAGACTCACTAGCCTTATGATCATAAAAAACAGTTGGTAGTAAAACTTCATGTTCAATATATTCTTCAAATGAAACGTATTTTTCTGATGAAAACGTATTCATATCTAATTTGTATTCCGTGTCATCTGATATGTCTCTTGATCTTTTAATACCCTCAAAGTATGGCCATCCGAAATTACCTGGTAGGCTCTCATATTTCAAGACATTCAATTCCTCAAAATCATAAAGACCAACATCAAAAATATATAGTGAATCATTAACTTCAAAAAACTTCCATGGATTTCTGAGTCCTAGTGCAAGAATATTTGATAACTGTTCTGATCCTTCTTCTAAGACAGTTGGTAAGTCCTCTGAATATTTAACTATACTTCTTAAAAGCAAAATTTTTCCCAATGGTGTTGAGAGATTTTGCGGGTCGGTGTTTAATCTTGGTGAATCAGAGTTACCTTTAAAATCTCCAACTCCGACTATATAGTCATTGAAATACTCAGACCAAATAACATTGCCTGCGAAATGGACTCTTGAAGCA
>Ga0181557_1006288_pt1 | contig 10353 bp, 9 predicted proteins | sample 011ome_23_FD_148632 | JGI IMG/M metagenome (GOLD analysis project Ga0181557, IMG submission 148632) | Coastal salt marsh microbial communities from the Groves Creek Marsh, Skidaway Island, Georgia - 011506CT metaG (spades assembly) | ecosystem: Environmental > Aquatic > Marine > Intertidal zone >... | reverse complement strand
CCACCACGAAACTGATGCAGAACATGGTGTGGGCGATGATGATGGTGCCCAGGCCTTTGTTGACTCCCAGCTGAAGGAACTGGGCGGCAAGACCTGCACCCAGGACGACCTCGGGCGTGGCCATCGGCAAGAACAGCAGCAATGTGGTCGCCTGGCGGAACTTGAAGCGGTAGCGCACCAGGGCAATGGCGATGGCGGTGCCCATCGCGGTCGCCAACACGGTGGAGACTCCGGCGACGATGATGGAGTTCATAAACGCCGGGCAGACGTCTTGGGCGTCACAGACGCTCGTCCAGTTATCGAAGGTGAATCCGCGCCAAATGATGTTGGTGCGACGAGAGTCGTTGAACGAGAAGATGATCGTGTAAACGATGGGAATCATCAAGAAGGTGAGCGCCATTCCGGCGTACACCCACAGCAGGTACTTTCCGAAGCCTCTCATAGCAGGTCGTCCGTTCCGCTGCGCTTCACATACGCCGACACGATGATCAGTATCGACATCATCAAGATGAGCGAGAGGGCTGCGGCGGCGGGGAAGTTTTGGAGCACGAGGAAGTTCGCCTCGATGACGTTACCCATCATCGCTGTCTCGGTCGAGCCGAGGAAGTCACGGCTGGCGTTGATGTAGTCGCCCGTCGCAGGGATAAAGGTGAGCAGGGTTCCTGAGATCACGCCGGGCAGTGAGAGCGGGAAGGTGATGGTGCGAAACACCGTCACGGGGTTGGCATAGAGGTCTCCGCCCGCTTCGACATAGCGCAGGTCCAACTTCTCCAACGTGGTGTAAATCGGCAGCGCCATAAACGGCAAGAACATGTAGGTCAGACCGAACACCACAGAGAACGGAGTACCCGTGAGGTAGGCATCAGCCGGGATGATTTGGGCGGATTTGAGGATTCCGACAAAGAATCCTTCGTCCGCGAAGATTTGCTTCCACGCGATGGTACGCAACAGGAAGGAGATAAAGAACGGGGCAATCAAAATCACAAGCGCCAAGGATTGCCACAGTGGATAAGGCCGCAGTTTGACACCAATCACATAAGCAATGGGATAGCCCAAAAGCAGGGCGAAGAAGGTAGCCAGGAAGGCATACACAAACGAACGTCCAATATGCGAGAAGTAGGTCGAGACCACCGTGACGTAGTTTTCAAAACGGAAAGCGTTTTGATACTCGCCCATAAACCCACCGGGAACGGGCTCTTGGAAGCTCGTAATCACCAAGGAAAACAGCGGTGTCACAAAAAACAGAATCAGGTAAAGGATTCCTGGCAGCAGCAACCACAGAGCAATCGGGCTCTTCCGCTGCGACGCCGGTGTTGCTGCGGTGGCGGCCGGTGCGGCCGTCTGGAACGCACCGAAAGCCACTAGGCCTCCTCTAATTCGGCTTCGAGCTTTTCACGCTCCTGCACAGCCACTGACCCGGTCGAGGTGTCATCAACAAAACGCTCCTCTTCCGGCGGAGTGTCCGCAAGACCAAAGGCATGTTCCACGCTCCACGAGAGGAAGACTTCATCGCCTTCCTTCGCGTGCTCGCCCAGCGAGGTGTTCTGCGCGAACACGGTCACTTCACCCACGCTGGGTACCTCAACGAGGTACTGGGTGCTCACTCCGGTAAACGATGCGTCCACGACACGTCCGGGACCAATCAGAGTGCGGTTCGCATCGACTGAAGGTTTGGACTGGTGGAGCGACACCTTTTCAGGGCGCACACCCACCGTGATCGTACCGCGGTGTGCGACGGCGCGCTCACTCGGCACGCGAAGTTCGTAGCCACCTGAGGACACCGAGACAACGGTGTTCGTGGAGCCGGTCACCTCCCCGACGAACAGGTTCGACTGGCCGAGGAAGGTCGCCACAAAAGCGGTCTTGGGAGATTCGTAGAGCTCCTCTGGAGCGCCCATCTGCTCAATCTTGCCGAGGTTCATCACCGCGACCGTGTCCGCCATGGTCATGGCCTCTTCTTGGTCATGGGTGACGTGGAGGAAGGTGAGACCCACTTCGGACTGAATGTCTTTGAGCTCCAACTGCATCTGACGACGCAGCTTCAGGTCCAACGCTCCCAATGGCTCGTCGAGCAACAGAAGAGCCGGGCGGTTCACCACAGCGCGGGCAAGAGCCACGCGCTGCTGCTGACCGCCGGAGAGCTGGGCGGGCTTGCGGTTCGCGACGTGACCCAGTTCGACCAGCGCCAAGGCTTCCCGCGCCTTGTCTTCGGCATCGGCAATCTTGCGACGGCGCAAACCGAACGAGACGTTTTCGAGCACGCTCATATGCGGAAAGAGCGCATAGGACTGGAACACCGTGTTCACCGGGCGCTGATAGGCCTTGGTGTCGGTGACGTCCTTCCCACCAATGACGATGCGGCCTTCCGTGGGCTCTTCCAGCCCTGCTACGAGCCGAAGGGTCGTGGTCTTGCCACACCCACTCGGCCCGAGCAGGGCAAAGAAAGAACCTGCGGGAATATCCAGGCTGAGGTCATCGATGGCCGTGAATCCGGGGAAACGCTTGGTGACATTCACCAGCGACAGGTCGGCGCCTGCTTCCGCGAATTGTTTGGCCGATACCTCTCCCGCCATTCTCAGTGCCTGCTGCTAGGCGCCGAGAACGACAGACTGGAACGCGGCCTGGTACTCGTTGTCCTCTTCCGAGGTGAGCGTCTTAAACGCCTGCACCTGAGCCAGCGTGGCGTCGTCGGGGAAGATCAACTTGTTCTCGGCCAAGTCGGGGTCGATCTCCAAGGCGGCTTCGTAGGCTCCCTTGACGGGGGTCACGTAGTTCACCCAGGCGGCGACCTCAGCGGCGACCTCAGGCTCGTAGTAGTAGTTCATCAACGTTTCCGCGTTGGTCTTGCGGGGCGAACCAATCGGGACAACCATGGTGTCGTTCCAAATGGTGGCACCGGACTCGGGGAAGACGAACTTCCACTTCTCACCGTCGTCATAGCCGTTCTCGTAGTTGATCAGGGTGATGTCACCCGACCATCCGATGGCGACCAAAGCGTCCTCGTTCACGAGGTCTTCGGTGTAGGAGTTTCCACGGACGTTACGCACCTGGCCGGATTCGACCTGGGCGCGCAACACGTCGAGGGCGGCGTTGAATTCATCGGCACCCCAGTCGCTCGAGATGTCCACGCCGTTCGCCATCATCAACAGACCGATGGTGTCGCGCATCTCGGAGAGCACCACGACGCGGCCCTTGAGCTCGGGCTTCCATAGGTCTTCGACGGTGCGGATTTCACCAACCTTGTCGACGTTGTAGGCGATACCGGCGAAGCCACCCTGCCAGGGCAGGCTCTTCTTACGACCCGGGTCCCAGTCGGGGTTTGCGAGTGAGTCGACCACGTTGGCCTTGTTGGGCACGTTGGCCTCGTTGAGCTCCTGCACGAATCCGAGCTGGCCCCAGCGGGCGGCCATCCACTCGGTGGGAACAACAATGTCCGCTCCGATGTCTTGGCCCAGCTGCAGCTGGTCGCGCACCTTCGCGTAGTAGGTGTTGTTGTCGTCGTAGTCGACCATGTAGTTGACCTGGATGCCGGTTTCCTCTTGGAAGCGCACCAGGGTGGGGTAGTTCCCGTCGTCATCTTCATCGATGTAGAAGGGCCAGTTTGACCAGTTGAGGGTCTTGTCCGTCGCCGAAATGTCTTCAGCGGCTTCCAGGGTGTTTCCCGAGGCACAGGCAGCCAGACCAGCGGAGAGCGCCACACCACCCGAGCCGGCGAGGAACGCCCGGCGGGACATCTGTGACTTTCTCGCCATCTGAATCAGCTGACGAATTTTCGGATCGTTAGGCAACGGACGGTTCATATGTTTCTCCTCTTCGAGACCCGGGTGACCCCGGACTATTTTCTGATGCTAGGGCATTTCCTGTTTCTAATCGGTTTCTTTTTAGTGTCGGTTATTCGCCGATGTAGCTCATCACGTGCTTGATGCGGGTGTAGTCCTCAAAGCCATACATCGACAGGTCCTTGCCGTAGCCCGAGTGCTTGAACCCACCGTGGGGCATTTCCGCGACCAGCGGGATGTGGCAGTTGATCCACACCGCACCGAAGTCAAGACCCTTCGCGAAGCGCATCGCACGGCCGTGGTCCCTCGTCCACACGCTAGAGGCAAGACCATAAAGAACATCGTTCGCCCACGCCATCGCCTGCGCTTCGTCGTCGAACGACTGCACGGTGATGACGGGACCAAAGATTTCGTTTTGGATTGCTTCGTCTGTCTGGTCAAGGCCGGTCACCACCGTGGGGGTGATGTAGAAGCCCTTGTCGCCCTGGCGGGCACCGCCCGTTTCGACCTGAGCGTGACCGGGCAGCCGGTCGATGAAACCGAGGACACGGTCGAACTGGTTGGTGTTGTTGACCGGGCCATAGAAGGTACCTTCGTCCTTGGGTGAGCCAGTCTGCACGTTCTCGGCGATGTAGGCCTTGAGTTGCTTCACGAACTCGTCGTGGACTTTCTTGTGCACGAGCACGCGCGTCGCGGCGGTGCAGTCCTGGCCGGCGTTGAAGTACCCGGCAATCGCGATGCCTTCGACGGCCTTCGCAATGTCTGCGTCGTCAAAAACGACAACCGGGGCCTTTCCACCGAGCTCGAGGTGAACGCGCTTGAGGTCAGTGGAGGCGGCCTTCGCGACCTCCATACCGGCGCGCACCGAACCGGTGATGGAGACCATCTGCGGAGTCTTGTGATCGATCATCGCGGCACCAGTGGTGCGGTCACCGACGATGACGTTGACGACGCCGGGGGGTAGGTGCTTCGCGCAAATCTCTCCCACCAACAGGGTCGACTGCGGGGTGGTGTCGGAGGGCTTGAGCACCGTGGTATTTCCCGCGGCGACAGCCGGGGCGAACTTCCACACCGCCATGTTCAACGGGTAGTTCCACGGGGTCACCTGGCCGACGACTCCGATGGGTTCGCGGCGGATGATCGAGGTGTGGTCGGCCATGTACTCCCCGGCCGACTTGCCTTCGAGGTTTCTCGCTGCCCCCGCGAAGAAGCGAATCTGGTCCACACTGAGCATGATTTCGTCATCAACAAGGCTCGCCCGCGGCTTACCGGTGTCTTGAGACTCCAGGTCAGCGAACTCTTCGGCGCGCGACTCCATTTCATCGGCGATGCGGAAGAGGGCGAGTTGGCGCTCGCCCGGAGTGGTGTTCTTCCACGAATCGAAGGCGTCTCCCGCTGCCTTGTAGGCGGTGTCGACGTCGGCCTCTGAGGAGATGGGCGCGTGGGCGTAGACCACTTCGGTGGCCGGATCGACCAATTCCAAAGCGTCCTTCGCTTTCGCGTCGACGTAGTTGTTGTTGATGAAGTTCTTCAGCGTTGGAGTACTCATGGGGAATACCCTAAACCCGTTTTCCCGTAATTTCCAACCGGAAATTATGACTTTTTCGTAAGCATTTTTGTATTTTTACTACTGATTCCCTTGTGTTTGTCACTTATCACTGCCAGAATGCCCTTATGGCACGTCAAAAACGGCCCCGCGCGCTGGACGAGGTGAGCAAGCTCATCATCGAACAGCTCCAACGCGACGGCCGACGCTCCTACGCCGACATCGGAAAAGTCGTTGGTTTGAGCGAAGCGGCAGTCCGCCAGCGTGTGCAGAAGCTCACCGAACAGGGCGTGCTCCAAATCGTTGCCGTCACCGACCCACTGCAGTTGGGCTTTCACCGCCAAGCGATGGTTGGCATTCGAGTCGAGGGGGACCCGCGCGAGGTCGCCAAAAAACTCGAAGCCATCAAAGCGATCGACTACCTGGTGCTCTCGACCGGCCGATTCGACATCCTCGCCGAAATGGTCGCGAGAGACGACGAAGAAATGACCGAACTGCTCTATGGGCAAATCCGCACCATCCCGGGCGTGATTGCCACGGAAACATTTACCTATCTAGAACTGAGAAAACAGCACTACAACTGGGGGACACCGTAATGAAACCGACACTGACTGACACGATGAAGAAACTTGTGGGAGCAAAAACCCCCACCCGTAAGCCCCGCGTGGCAAAGAAGCCCGTTATGGACCCGATCCAGCAAAAAGCCAAAGACCACCTGTGGATGCACTTCACCCGCCAATCCGGCATGGAAGAAGGCAAGGGCGTGCCGGTCATCGTGCGTGGTGAAGGCCACCACATCTACGACGACAAAGGCAACAAATACTTCGATGGCCTCTCCGGCCTGTTCGTCGTCCAGGTCGGCCACGGCCGCGAGCGCCTCGCCGAGGTGGCAAAAAAGCAAGCGGAAGAGCTCGCGTTCTTCCCTCTGTGGTCCTACGCCCACCCCAAAGCCGTGGAGCTCGCCGACCGTCTCGCCGACTACGCGCCCGGGGACCTCAACCGCGTGTTCTTCACCACCGGCGGTGGTGAAGCGGTCGAGAGCGCCTTCAAACTCGCGAAGCAGTATTGGAAGCTGATGGGGCGGCCCACCAAGCACAAGGTGATTTCACGCTACGTGGCTTACCACGGCACCCCGCAGGGAGCGCTCGCCATTACCGGTATTCCGGCGATGAAGGAAATGTACGAACCACTCACCCCCGGTGGTTTTCGCGTGCCCAACACCAACCACTACCGCGCGGAAGAAATGGGTTTCCCCGGTGGCACCGAAGAAGAGTTCGGCATCTGGGCCGCGAACCGTATCGAAGAGATGATCGAGTTCGAAGGTCCCGAAACGGTGGCTGCCGTGTTCCTCGAGCCTGTCCAAAACTCGGGGGGCTGCTTCCCACCCCCTCCCGGCTACTTCCAGCGGGTGCGCGAAATCTGCGACAAGCACGACGTGCTTCTGGTGTCGGACGAAGTGATCTGCGCCTTTGGACGCATCGGTGAAATGTTCGCATGCAACGCGTTTGACTACGTGCCAGACATCATCACCTGCGCCAAGGGAATGACCAGTGGATATTCCCCCATCGGCGCAATGATTGCGAGTGACAAACTCTACGAACCTTTCAAGAGCGGAACCACGGCGTTCTACCACGGCTACACCTTTGGCGGTCACCCCGTCTCCGCCGCAGTGGCGCTCGAGAACCTCGACATTTTTGAAGAGGAGAAAATCAACGAACACGTTCGTGAAAACTCGCCGAAGTTCCGCGCCGCACTCGAGCGCCTGCTCGACCTGCCAATCGTCGGTGACGTCCGCGGAGCAGGATACTTCTTCGGCATCGAGCTGGTGAAGAACAAGGAGACCAAAGAGACGTTCAACGATGAGGAATCGGAAGTGCTGCTGCGCGGATTCCTCTCTAAGGCGCTCTTTGACGCGGGGCTGTATTGCCGCGCGGACGACCGTGGTGACCCGGTGATCCAGCTCGCTCCCCCGCTCACCATCGGTGAGAAAGAATTTGATGAGATCGAGGGCATCCTCCGTCGGGTGCTCACCGAAGCGAGCGCGATGATGGCGAAGCTGAACTCACGTAAGTGACCCGCTACTCCCAACTCTCCCTCTGGCTCGACCAGGTCGCCCACGAATTAGTGCCGCGGCCGCCGCTGCAGGGGGTTGACCGCCAGAAAAACTGGGATGTGGTGATTGTGGGGGCCGGGTTCACCGGCCTCTGGGCGGCGTTGGGAATCACCGAGAACTCCCCCAACACCTCCGTGTTGGTTCTTGAGAAGGACATTGCGGGCTTTGGGGCCTCGGGGCGAAACGGCGGCTGGGCCAGCGCGCTCTTCCCGACCGAAACCCACGAACTAATAGCCCGTCACGGCCGGGAAGCCACAGTGGCGTTGCGGGAGGCGATGCACGATGCGGTGGACCAGATCGGATCGTGGGCGTCGCGGCTAGGGATTGATGCAGAGTATGTGAAGGCGGGGTCAACGACTCTCGCGCGCAGTGAGATTGAATTCGCACGGGCTCGTGAACACGTTGAGCACACACACGCACTAGGTATCGACCATCTCGAATGGCGAGAAGCCACCCAGACGCTGAAGAGTCCCGGAGTGCGCGGCGCCACGTGGACCCCCGATTGCGCGCGAATACATCCCGCGAAGCTCATTCGCGGTCTCGCACGGGCCCTGGAAGAGCGCGGAGTCGTTATTCGCGAAAGTAGCGAAGCCACCGCTCTCTCCGCTGGAAAAGTAGGCACCATCCACGGCAGCGTCAGGGCCAACACCATCATCGAAGCCACCGAGGCGTATCGGAGCAGACTTCCGGGCTCTCGGCGCATCACCCTTCCGCTGTATTCGCTGATGATTGCAACGGAGCCGCTCAGTGACACCACGTGGGAGGCCATCGGGCTGGCACCGGGCGAGACCTTCGCGGACTATCGCCGCCTCATCATCTACGGCCAGCGCACGGCCGACAATCGTTTCGCCTTCGGGGGTCGCGGTGCGCCGTATCATTTCGGCAGCCGCATTGCCCCACGCTTTGATCGCAACGAGCACGTATTTACCCGACTCGCGGCGACCCTCAAAGACTTGTTCCCACAAATAGGCTCAGCCCAGGTGACCCACCGCTGGGGTGGCCCGCTGGGTATCCCCCGAGACTGGCACGCCCGCGTTCACTTCGATGAGCGCACCCGCATCGGCCGTGCCGGGGGTTACGTCGGCGACGGGGTGTCGCTCTCCCAGCTCGCCGGTTTCACACTCGCCGACCTGGTCACCGATTCGAAAACGCCTCGGACGAGTCTGCCCCTCGTGGCCTCCCACTGGCCCAAGTGGGAGCCCGAGCCTCTTCGCTACCTCGGCGCGACGGCGGGAATTTGGGGTACCACCCTGGCCGATGGCATCGAGGCTCGAACTGGTCGACCGTCACTAATCGGCAAAATGATTGACCCGTTGACGGGCGGCTAACCGCTAACTCTGCGTGGGAAGCTCCACGTCCACATAGGGCATCCGTGATCGCAGCACCACGACCAGGTCACTCACCAGAGCCACGAGGAGTGAGGCGACGATGGTGAGAAAGAGTGTCTCTCGATGCAGCGCGTCGATATCGCCGACCAGGAAGATCAGCGCGACGAAGGCAATGAATTTCACCATCCACACGCCCAGGACCACAGCGAAGAACCCGGGGGCTAAGACGCTTCCCCCTCCGGCTTTAAAGCCCCACATGATGCTCAATGGGGTGAGCGCGAGGAGGACAAAGCCGATCGCGCCGCCGACAAGCGCCGCGAGCATTCCGGAGAGCTCCGCCACCAGCGCGCCCACCACACTCGCCACAATCACCACGATGGCGGTCGAGACGACACCCCAAAAAAGGGCCCGTCGGATTACTTGTTGAACATTCATTAGCGCACGGGCCTCTCAGTCTCGTCGATGGCGAGTGGGTCGTCAGCAACCAGGTTGTCGGGTGAAAGGGTAATCACGGCAGATCCTAAAAGCCCGATGACGATGATCCCGATGGCGTAATACCACTCGACAAAGAGGAAGAGCAGAGTGCCCACGGCGACCACGGCGGTCCAGGCATACAAAATCAACACCGCCTGCAGGTGGGTGTGGCCCATGTCAAGCAGACGATGGTGAAGGTGCTGACGATCCGCCTCAAACGGGCTCATTCCTGCGCGAAGTCGCCGAAGAACAGCGAGAAGGAAGTCCAAGATGGGGACCACCAACACGGCCAACGGCAAGAGCATGGGAATAAACGCAGGAAGCAACTGTGAGGCACTCACCGTGGCCGGGTCAATTTGGCCGGTGACCGAGATGGCAGTCGTCGCCATGATTAACCCCACTAACAGCGAACCAGAGTCACCCAAGAAGAGCTTTGCCGGGTGCCAATTGAGCGGCACAAACCCCAGCATTCCCCCGAGCAGGATGGCGGTGAAGAGTGACGCGTAGTTGAAGTAGGGAGTATCGGCTTCACCAGTTGCGAGGAGGAAGGCGTAGATGAAGAAGACCCCACTCGCAATGAGCGTGACCCCCGCAACGAGCCCATCGAGGCCGTCAATAAAGTTCACCGCGTTCATCACCAGCACAATCGCCAGCACGGTGAGCACCAGGGAGAGCGTGGGTGAAAAAAGCGTCAACCCCCCGATAGGAATCGACACAATCTGAACGCCTTGCCAGGCGACCAAACCTGCCGCAAATATTTGGCCCGCCAACTTGGTCAACCAATCCAACTCGATGAGGTCGTCCACAAAACCAATCGCCACCACAATCGCCGCGGCGCCCAGCAGGGCCCACACTTCGCGGGGATTGTCAAAAACTTGGTCGAACCAACTCACCTGGGTTGCCACAGCGGTCGCAACGACGAGAGCCACAAACAGCGCCAAGCCTCCGAGCCGAGGGGTCGGGGTCTGGTGGACATCGCGACTTCTAATCGCTCTGGGTGACATCAGTCGCCCACCCACGCGCCACAACAGCGCCGAGGTGAGGTAGCTGGCCACGGTGGCGACGATGAGAACGAGTGCGTAAAAAGTCACGGTGACACCACGCTAAACCCGG
>Ga0181557_1006282_pt1 | contig 10361 bp, 10 predicted proteins | sample 011ome_23_FD_148632 | JGI IMG/M metagenome (GOLD analysis project Ga0181557, IMG submission 148632) | Coastal salt marsh microbial communities from the Groves Creek Marsh, Skidaway Island, Georgia - 011506CT metaG (spades assembly) | ecosystem: Environmental > Aquatic > Marine > Intertidal zone... | reverse complement strand
GCGCGCGCACAACGCGCGTCGCCGCACGCGATACCGATCCCCGAACGACACGATGTTCACCCTGTCGCCATCCTTCGCTCCCGCCGCGATCGTCGCGAAGCCGTCCGCGCGCGTCGCGCGCGCGCGCGCGACGCCCGCGCGCGCTTCCGCCGCCGCGTCGGACCAACCATCGTCCCAATCTAGGGTAACAACGACGCGACGCAATCATCAGTCGCCGTCTCCGCACAAGTCGTGCGTGGGCGATTGGTGCGAAGAGTCCTTCACCGTCGGATGCGTCGACGACTTCTGCGACGAGTCGTTCGTCGAGGACGAGGGCTGCGTCGGCGACTGGTGCGACGAGGCGTACAAAGAGAGCGCCATAGGCGTGAAGATGCCCGTAGCGCCGATCCCGGGGAAGTCGCCCTCGGTGCGCACCGGAAAGAAGTCGACGTCGGCGGCGATGCACGTCTGGGCCGCGGCGAAGAAGAGCGACGACGGATGCGTCGGCGACTGGTGCGACGAGCTCGACGGCAACAACGACGACGGATGCGTCGGCGACTGGTGCGACGAGGGCTGCGTCGGCGACTGGTGCGACGAGGAGAAGAACGACGACGGATGCGTCGGCGACTGGTGCGACGAGTCGTGGAACGGGACCCTCAGGCGCGTTCTATCTCACACTGGTCCCCATACGACCCGTTCCTTAAGGACTTTCTCTCCCGGCGCATCTCTCCGCCCACCCCTCGGTTTCAATCCCGACACACCTCGACGCCTTTTAACTCCCGACTGACGCCTTTCAACTCCACCCCGACGTCGCTTTGTGTGGAATGGAACGGCGCTCAGATCCCGCCGCGGCGCGCTCCTCTCCGCCGTCGCCGTCTCCTCCGCGATCGCGACGTTCTTCTCGTCCCCGCCCGACGCCTACGCGCTCGGGGATGTCGGCAGCGCCGCGCCGAAGTTCACGCTCCCGGCGACCGGCGGCGGGACCGTCGCGCTCGAAGACGTCCTCAAGGCGAACAAGTACACCGTGCTGTATTTTTACAACCAGGACTTCTCGCAAGGGTGCAGCATCGAGGCGGAGCGATTCAACCAGGCGCTCCCGGATTTCGCCAAGAAAGGCGCCGAGGTTGTCGGCGTGTCCATGGACAACATGGAGAAGCACGAGGAGTTCTGCACCGCGAAAGGGTTAGGGTTTAAGCTTCTCAGCGACGGCGACGGATCCGTGTCCGCGTCCTACGGCGCGGATCTCAAGATTCCGATCCTCGGCAAGTTCTCCGACCGACAGACGTTCCTCATCGACGCGTCCGGGACGATCAAAGGGCACTGGCTCGAGAGAGACGGGAGCATGGGGAACGTGAAGACGCCGGCGCACACGCAGCAGATTCTCGAAGCGATCGACAAGCTTTAAGAAGAGAGCGAGCGACGACGACGATATTCTTTTCAATTCTTTTTCTTCTTCCTGGTCACGAGTAAGGTTTAATGAAGTAATACAAGTCATCATCAGGTGTACGTGTAAGTTGTTACCGCTTCTCTTCTATCTAATAAGTTCATCTACCTATCCGGGTGCATCGCCGCCGCGTACTTCTTCTGCATCTTCCGCAGCGCGACGAGCTCCTTGTGCGCCTGCTTCCACGCCGCCTTCCGCACCGCTTTCAACCGCTTCTCCTCCAACTTTTTCGCGCGTCGCACCGCCCGCACGCTCTCCGGAGGCTTCGGCGGCGGCCGCCCGACCCACCGCCGCATCATCGCGTCCTTATCTTCCAACAGCGCGCCCGCCGCGAGGTGCCTCGGGAGATCCTTCGACGTGATGCTCTGCCCCGCTCCCCCCGCAGACGCCGCAGACGATAACACCGACGCGCGCGCGTATTCCGGAAGCGATCGCGGCGCTCCCGCTGCGTGTCCCGTCGCGCGTTGGATCGCGCCGTAGCCGACGCGTCTGGCCTCCGCGGCGCTCTCTTCGCCCCACGTCTCGTCCGTCACGCGCACGCGCTCGAGCTCCTGTATCACCGCCTCGCGTCGCATGTCGATCGCGGCCCACCAGGAGAGGACGCGGTGCTTGGTTTCGTCGTCGAATCCGTCGACGTTTTCTCGCGTCGTCGCGTCTCTTCCGGCGCGGAGCGCCCACGGCGGCGGCGCCTCGTGTTTCATCCACGCCGGGGTCGGCTTCGGCGTCCACGCGCGCGCGCGGCCGTATCGCTCGCGGTACTCCCACTTCATCATCTCGTTGTACTCGTCGAGGCGTTGTTTGAGGAAGTCTACGTACGCGCGCGAGCGCGCTTCTTCTTCTTTGTCGTAGTTTTCCCACCGGAGGGACGCGCCCGCGCGCGCGTACGAAACCGGGGTGCCGTCGAAGTTGATCCGCCGCCGTCGTAACGTTTTCGGAATAGACGTCATATCTTCGTCGTCATCCAAATCCGTCTCGAACGTCTCGTACTCGAGTTCGGAGTCCGAGTCCACCTCCGAAAACGCGCGTCCCCAGTCGTCGCGAAGCGGCGTCGACCTTCCCGGCGTCGGCGTCGGCGGACGCCGCCGCGTCGCGCCCGGCTCCCATCCGTCGCCGCCGTCGCCGTGTACCAAGTCCGAGGGGTCGTGCTTCATCGGCTCGCAGTCCATGCTCGCGATGTGTGGCGGCGTCGCGAACGCGGGTCCGTCGCGCCACCTGAGCGCCGGCCCCGCGCGTTTCTTCTTATCGGGCAGACCGAACGCCAGCGAAGCCTTGGCGACGCCCCACTTTGATTTATTCTGTAGTCGCCGCGACCCGTCGGCGTCGGCGTCGGCGTCGGCGCGAAAGTCACCTCCTCCTCCGTTCACGGCGTCCGAGCGTTCGCGCGTCGCGTTGAACAGCGCTCTCATGACCTGCCGCTCCTTCGCCTTGCTCCCTTTCGCGGCGGCGGCGATCATCTTCTTCCGCAACGCCAAGAACTCGGCGCGGTGCTTGAGCTTCATCGCCTTCACGTCGGCGGGGTGGTACTTTCGGAATCGCCCGTTGATCTTGTCGAAGTGCGTCGGGTTCAGCCGCCGCTTTTCCTCCTCGGTGAGGAAGTATCCGCGCTTTTTGAACGGCTTCAGGACGCGGCGTTTGATGGAGTTCTTCACCGCGCGAGGGACGCGCGCGATGCGCGACCAGAAGCCCATCCCGTCGCGACGACGACGCGATTAATTAATGAAGAACGCGGCACCCGACGGGGATGATTATTAATTCTGCCGCGACCTCCACCGCTACCGAGACGTCGTCATCGCTCGGGAGCGGCGCGTCGTCGTCGTTGCGTCGCGCGAACGAACGGACGAACGGACGAACGAACGACGCGCGAAGGAAGGTCCCACGGCGAGCGCGCGATGTCGTGGGCGCGCGCGACGACGAATGAGACGGAGGGGAATAATTATTCTCGTCGGAATTTCCGAAACAGCGGAGGACGCGGAAGCGGATGTCATCAGATGTTCACGGAGGTGGGGGGCGTCACACGATGGCCGCGCGCCGCGCCGCGCCGGTGCTCGCCGTGCTCGGCGGCGCGTGCGCGAGCTATTACGCGGCCGAGCGCCTCAAGGTCGCGGACAGAGCGCGGCTCGAAGCCCAGGCCGGGACGTCCCGTTCCTCCTCCCACTCCTCGTCCTCGTCCCGGTCCCCGTTCACGTACCCCGAGCTGACGAGATGCCTCGAGGCGCGCGCGGCGCAAGAGCGCAAACTCCGCGCGTACGTCGAGAAGACCGCCCCGCTCGTCGCGACCGCGCGCGCCGCGATCGACGACGCCGCGCGAAGAAACGACGCGGTCGCGTTGCGCGGCGCGCGGCATCGTTTCGCGGTCCTGATGGGTCGAGTGCACGACGAGTCCGACGCGATCACGTGGAACGGCGCGGCGAACGCGGTGAGCCGCCCGGCGTTCGTCGCGAAATACGGCTGCGTCGCGTGGACGGACGAAGCTCTGGACGAGATCGCGTCGCACGCGCCGATCGTCGAGATCGGCGCGGGGTTGGGGCAGTGGCAGCGCGCGCTCACGCGCGAGAGACGCGTCGACGTCGTCGCGTTCGACGATCACAGCGCGCTGCCTCTGCCTAACCGCGTTCATCAGGCGCGTTCTGTACACTGGTTCCCATACGACCGCGTCGGCGTGGTGAACGCCGTTTCTTAAGGACTTTTGCCGTCGTCTCTCTCCGCGCACCCCCCGCTTTCAATCCCCGCCCTCGTCGCCTTTCAACTCCAACTGACGCCTTTCAACTCCACCCCGACGTTCGCTCGTATAGAACGGCGTTCATCACAAAGACGTTTCGCGTCGCATGGTCGGGGACGTCCGCCGCGGCGACGAGAGCGCGCTGCGAGGGAGACGCGCGCGAGGAAGGACGCTTCTGGTCGTGTACCCGGAGGGTCAGCTCTTGCGGAAGTGCGTGGAGCGGTACGAAGGCGACGTGGTGTTGTTCGTCGGCGAGGGTCGCGGCGGCGTCAACGCGTCTTCGGACGAGGCGCGTTCTATGTCACACTGGTCCCCATACGACCGCGTCGGCGCGGTGCACGCCGTTTCTTAAGGACTTTCTCTCGTGCCGCCGCATCAGCGTGCGCCCAACACCCCTCGCTTTCAATCCCCGCCCTCGACGCCTTTCAACTCCGCTTCTGACGCCTTTCAACTCCGCCCCGACGTTCGCTCGCATACGGAACGACGCCCTCAGGCGTTCGACGCGTTGGAGAGGACGCACGAGGTCGTGAGGACGACGGAGGTGAGGCCGTTCCCGGGCGGGTGCGAGAAGCTGTGGACGCTACGGCGCCGGCGAAAGAAGGACGAACGAACGAGCGCCGCGAAGTAGCGCGCGTAGACGACCTATCTTATAGCTAGACTAGCTCTTTCGGTACTCGTAACAACCAGACAGAATACTCTCGAAACGAAATCCCGTCGCCTCAGAGACTCGCTTCGGGCGGCTTCGGCGGCGGCGGCGGCGCGAGCGCGCTCCACACCGCCGCGCTCGCGCGATCTATCATCCCGAACAACGACGCCCCAATCCCGTCCCCACTCCCACCCGCAGCCTGCCTCGCCTCGAGCGCTCGCTTCCGCTGCCGCGCCCGCCGCGCTTCCTTCATGCGCGGCTTCGGCGCCCTACAAAGCGAAGTCGGGGTGGAGTTGAAAGGCGTCAGTTGGAGCTGAAAGGCGTCGAGGTGTGTCGGGATTGAAAGCGAGGTGTGGGCGGAGAGATGCGCCGGGCGAAGTCCTTAAGGATCGGCGTTCACCACGCCAACGCGGTCGTATGGGAACCAGTGTGAGATAGAACGCGCCTAGCCTCCGCGGCGGCGGCGACGTCCGCCGCCGTCGTCGCCGCCGCCGCCGCGCCGCCGACGCCCTCGACGACGCACCGTAACGCTCTCCGCAGCGACTTCTTAAACCGCGCCACGTCTTCGCTCCCCGGCTTCGCGCGCGCGTCGCACAGGATGACGCGGTCGGGCGTCGCCCTCTTCAACAGCTTCGCGAGCGCGGCTGGCGCGCCCTCGAGGTACGCGTCGAAATGCGACGCCCCCTCGAACGCGATCACGTCCGCGTGCGTGAAGACGACGATCGTTCGCGCGTCGAACGCGTCCGGTCCGAAGCGATGCCGAAGCCACTCCGCGGCGTCGAGCTCGTCCGCGGTGACGCGCCCGGCGGCGCTGAACACGAGCGCGAACGCGTCGACGCCCTCCGGCGCGAGCGACGCGCAGCGCTCGATCTCGACCAGATTCGCCTCCACGCCCCCCTCGCGCTCCGCGGCGGCGTCGTCGCACGTCCCCGGGGTGTCGATCACCCACCACGTCACCATCGCGGTCGTCGCGTCTTCCTCGCCGTCGTCCTCGCGCCTCGCGTCTTCGTCGCACGGGATGGAGAGCCCGCCGTCGCAGCGGTGGACGTGGCACTCGGTCGTGACCCCCGCGGCGCTGCGTCTGGAGACGAACACCTCCTCGGGGGATCCGATGGATGCCGACGACGCCGACGACGAAGCCGACGACGACGACGCGCCGAGACGAAGGATCGCGTTCCCCGTGGACGACTTCCCCGTCCCGGTCTTCCCCACGAGCGCGATCGCGCGGTGACGGCGACGCGCGGGGGCGGGAGGGTCCCCCGGGTCCGCGTCCGGCGGCATGACCGCGGCGCCGCGCGTCGACGTCTGATGACGCGGCGAACCCATAGAGTACGAGTACGTTCGGCGGATTCTTCGCGAGCCGGCCAGTGTCGCGCGCGTCTCCGCGTCTCCGCGTCGTCTCCGCGTCTCATCCGCGTCTCATCCGCGTCGTCCGATCCGACGATCGTCATGGCGTCCTCCGCGATCGCGTCGACGTCCGCGCCGCTCGCGTCGACCGCGCGACGAGTCGCTGCGAAGGACGCCGCGATCGATCGCGCGCGCGTCCGCGTCCGCGTCCGAGCCGCCGCCGCCGCCCGCCGCCGGCGCCGCCGGCGCGAAGCAGCGCGTCGTCATCACGGGCAGCACGAAAGGCTTGGGCCTCGCGCTCGCGCGCGCGTTCTTGAGCCGCGGCGACGGCGTCTTCATCACGTCCCGAGACGCGGAGAACGTGCGCGCGACGGTGGCGGACCTGCGATCGCGCTTCGGCGACGCCGCGGTCGTCCACGGGCACCCCTCGAACGTCGGCGACGCGTCCTCCGTGGCCGCCTTAGCGGACGAGGTCGTGAAGGTCTTCGGCGGCGTCGACCTGTGGGCGATCGTCGCGGGGAGCAACGGGTATCGGTACGAGAACCTCGACGACGCGGACCCGGCGACGATCGCGGAGGTGGTGACGACCAACTCGCTGGGATCCATCTTGTGCACGCGCCAGGCGATCATCACGATGAAACGCCACAACGACGAGCGTTCACCGGGGCACATATTTAACATGGAAGGCGCCGGCAGCGACGGCGGCGCGACGAAGAAGTACGCCGCGTACGGGCACACGAAAGCCGGCATGGCGCAGCTCGCGAAGACGATGCGCGAGGAGCTAAAGGTGAGACTGGTTCCCATACGACCCCGTTCGCGTGGTGAACGCCGTTCCTTGAGGACTTCGCCCGGCGCATCTCTCCGCCCATCCCTCGGTTTCAATCCCCGACCGCGTCGCCTTTCAACTCCGACTGACGCCTTTCAACTCCACCCCGACTCCACCCCGTCAACCTCAAGGGGGAAAACGTCGCCGTGCACACCATATCCCCGGGCATGGTGTTCACCGAGCTGATCAGCAGCGGGAGGTACGCGTTCGGAGGGCAAGGGCGGATGTTCGTGAACGCGCTCGCGGAGGACGCCGACGACACCGCGGCGGTGATCGTCGAGAGGGTGAAGGAAGCGATCGCGGCGGCGGATGCCGTGGAAAAGACCATCGCCGTCAAAGTGTTGACGCCGGACGTAGCGCTTAAAAAGATGTTTAATCGGTTCGTGCGGGGGGTGAATAAGGACCGGTGGTACCCGGAGAAGGACGAGCGCGACGCGTGAGCGCGAGCGAGCGCGTTCGCGAGCGCGCGCGCGCGCGTGATTTATTAAAACGGATGGAATGTGAACGTTACGTCGTGTCGTTGCCGACATTTAATGCGCCTCGACGCTCCGAGGGCGTCGCGTAGTCCGTGAGCAAGCAGTGCGATCCGTCGTCGCCGTCGTCGGAGGCGAGATCCCAGAGCGCGAACACCTCGTGCCTGGACGCTTCGAGCATTTTACGCGCGAGGAGCGCATCGGAAGCGTTGTCACCGAACCAGTACATGTAGTACCGCACGCCCGGTCTCAGCGCCGCGGGCTGGTTGTAGTTGTACGTGTACTCGCAGCCGGGTGTGATGTTCTCGAATCTGTCTACTTGTTCGTGGTAGAAGGACTTGCACGACGTGATGTGCAACGCGTCGAAATCCTGCTCGAGGTTGAACGTCATCGTCAGGAGCTGACCCGCGCGCTCGACCGCTCGCGCGCACTCGCGCGACGCCGACGCGAAGTCCGCGCGTTCCGTCGTGTTCAAACGCGCGAGGATCTCGTCGGAGAGAACGCTCTCGGGGACGCGGGCGAGGTCGCCGAGCTCATCGCGTCCCGCTCTCGAAGTCGACATGCACGGTGAGCGCAGCGGCGTCGCGGCGTCGCGTCGTTCTATGTTCTCGCAGGGCGCCGTCAGATCCGACGAAACGCTCGAATGATGCGGACTGAGGGGACGGTACCTCACGCGACGCGCGCGGCGCGACGGAAACGAACGCGACGACGCACCTCACGCCGCGGCTCGAGTCCACTCGGGCGTCGACGTCTCCGCGCGAACGTCCGACTTGGATGCGGCTCGAACGACGTCGTCGCGCGCAGCGTTTTGGGCTCGGAACGCTCAGATCCTCGTCACGGCGTGTCCAGCTGTTCAGTTCCTCGGAAAAGCGCCAGTGCAGCTCCGAGAGAACCGATGTTGCACTTTTGCCCTCGCCGCGCCGCCGCCATCCGCATCCGCCGCGCGCGATGAGCCGCCTCGCGGGCGCGCAGGGCGCGGAGAAAGTCCTGAGACAGACGTCGAACGTCCGCGCTGACGGCAACTTCGAGACCCCCGGGGCGACGTTCCAAGCCAAGGCGCCGTCGCGCTCGAAGAAGCGCCCGCGACGCGGCGCGGTGCGATTCTTCGTCAACAACAAGACGAAGATCGGCGTCCCCTGCTTCCTCCTCGGCTTCGCGACGTGCGCGTGGCTCAACATCTTCAAGCCCAAAGTCGTCGTGAAGAAAGTCCGGAAGAAAGCCCCGAAGCTCACGATATCGGAGCTCTCGGACGACGAGGACGACGAGGACACCTCCGCGGCGCTGATACCGCACGCGTTCGTCCCAAAGGTGGACGAAGAGACGAAGATGGTGCTCGTCGTCGACGCGAGCCTCGAGATGGGCGCGGGGAAGGTCGCAGCGCAGTGCGCGCACGCCGCGCTCGGGGCGTACCAGGCCATCGAGCACGTGCCGAGCCAGCGCGCGTCGCTGAAGCGCTGGGAGAGCGAGGGGCAGAAGAAGATTTGTCTGCGCGTCGACGGCGCCGACGCGCTCGCGGCGCTCGCGGGAAAGGCAAAGGAGAAGGGGCTGGCGCATTACGTCGTTCGAGACGCGGGGAGGACGCAGGTCGCGGCGGGGTCGAGGACCGTGCTCGCGATCGGGCCCGCGCCGGAGATGGCGATCAACGAGATAACCGGCGGGCTCAGGTTGTTGTGATGAGCGCGATGGTGACCACGCGTTCGTTCGACGCGCGCGCGGACCGATGATGAGTCAGCGTCTGGAAGAATGGCTAAATTTTTGCTTTGTCAAATTTTAAAGCGAAGAAGGGCGGTGTGCACCGGCGCCTCCGTCGCGCGTTCTATTCGTTTCCCGTCGTATCTATTCTTCTTCTTCTTCTCTTCAACGCATCCAAATGAAACAAATCAAATGAAGAGATCCTCGCGGTCCGCCTCCGCGACGTCTTCCGCGCCGCCCTCCGCGCCGCCGCGGTCGCCGCCGCCAGCCTCCGCGCCCGAAAACTCCAAAAAGTGCGTCGGACGGTGACTCTCGTGGTAAAACTCCTTCGGGTTCGCCAAACGCAGCGCGTACTTCATCGACGCGGAGTGCTTCACGCCCTGGAAGTTGTAGTTCCAGCTCCCGCCGTCCGGGACCATGAAATACCCCAAGAACCTGTCCGACAAGAGCATCTGCACCTTTTCGTAATGCGACGGCGCGTACCCCTGCGGGTTGGCGCTCGAATCCTTGTTCGCGCGACCCCACTCGTACCCGCTCGGAGTGAGCTTGTACGCCGTCAAAGAGCACGACCCGGGGGTGAAGGAGCACGTCAACACGATGCACTTCTCGCCGTCCCACGACCGGTTCCCTTCCAGAATCTTCGCGTGCGCGCACACGTCCCCGGGCGGGAGCTGCGGCGACTCGTTCGGCTGGGTGTGCAGCCACCCGAGCGGCTCCAAGTCTTCGAGGTAATCGTGCTCCGGCAACGTCTGCGGCATGTTCACCCCGGCGTGGTTCCCCCACTGCGGCGGCATCACGACGCATCGAATTTCCTTCACCTGCGGGTTATCCGGCGGCGACACGCCGTACATGTACCCCGCGATCTGCGTCCGGAGATCCGCGACGGTGATAAACTTCTTCAGCACGTTTTTCGGCAGCACGTACGTGTACCCGCTCTCTTTGATGTCGTCGCTGTTGACGTAGATGTGATTCACGCGCAAGTGCAAGTTCGACGCGCTGATCGCGCGCACGCGCCAGTCCGTCTTCGAACCGAAAGTCGCCTGCTCGTACGGCGACGTCGTCGTCACGATGAGCTCGTCGCCGTGGACGTTGGTCGTCTTGGTCGTCACCGCCGTCATCCCCGCGGCGTCGCCGCCGGCTTTTTCAATCTCCGCGATCTGCTGCCGCTGTAAACTCGGCGGCGTGATCTCCGCGCCGAGGATGATGTCTCTGATCTCACTCTGCGTCAGCGCGCT
>Ga0181557_1006281_pt1 | contig 10361 bp, 8 predicted proteins | sample 011ome_23_FD_148632 | JGI IMG/M metagenome (GOLD analysis project Ga0181557, IMG submission 148632) | Coastal salt marsh microbial communities from the Groves Creek Marsh, Skidaway Island, Georgia - 011506CT metaG (spades assembly) | ecosystem: Environmental > Aquatic > Marine > Intertidal zone >... | reverse complement strand
TAAGATTGATGCGATAGCTAATCCAACCACTGAGGCGGGAGTGCCTTGGTCATAACCTAGAAAGGAAATCATATGACTGAAGAAAAAAAGGTCATTACGATTGACGATGTGGAATACACTGAAGATCAACTAAGCGACACTGCAAAGATGTGCATAAATCACATCAATTCGCTAGACCAGAAGATCGGATCTGCGCAGTTCAACTTGGTGCAGCTTCAGATGGGCAGGCAGGGCTTCATGGCCGAGCTGAAAGCTGCCCTTGAGCCTGACGCGGAATAGCCGCGCAGCATAGCAAAAACGCGAGGGGCAGCAAAACGCTGCCCTTTTGCGCATCAAATGGTCATGTGCTACACTGCGGCAAGCGCGCAACACCAACGAGGCAACGATGGCTCTGATAAATTTGGAAGTACCCGCTGGGGTTTACCGCAACGGCACCGACTTGCAGAGCATGGGCCGCTGGCGCGATGCTAGTTTGATCCGTTGGATCGACGGCACAATGCGCCCCGTTGGTGGCTGGCGCACAAGATCAAGCACCGCAACAAATGCTATTCCGCGCGGCATGCACACTTGGATCGACAACAGCAATGATCGTTGGATTGGCACCGGCACATACAACAAGCTCTACGTGTACAGCGAAACCGGCACCCAATACGACATCACGCCAAGCGGCCTGACGGCTGGCCGTGAAGACGCGGTATCGTTTACTGGCTACGGCGGTAGCACATACGGCAACTATGCCTACGGCATTGCGCGCCCCGATACCATTCGTATCCAGCCAGCCACGTCGTGGAACTTGCAGAGCTGGGGTGAATACTTGCTGGCCAATAACGAAGACGACGGCAAGGTTTACGAGTGGCAGCTCAATACTGGCACTATTGCCGCGCAAGTTGCCAACGCGCCAATTAACAACAGAAACATAGTTGTGACGGCAGAGCGCTTCCTATTTTGCCTTGGCGCAGGCGGCAACCCGCGAAAAGTGCAGTGGTCTGACCGCGAAGACAATACAACGTGGACGCCTGCTGCAACAAACGAGGCTGGCGATCTTGAGCTGGAAACGAATGGCCAAATTGTGGCTGGAATGAACGTGCGCGGCCAGACGCTTATCCTGACAACGACGGACGCGCATGTGGCGAACTATATTGGCCCGCCCTATGTTTACGGCATTGAGCGCGTTGGGTCTTCATGCGGTCTCGCCGCTAACCTTGCATATGCGACCGTTGACGCTGGATGCTTCTGGATGGGCGTGCATGCCTTCTACGCCTACACTGGCGGCGGTGTGCAGGAGATCCAGAGCGACGTGTCAGATTACGTGTTTAACGACATAAACCGTGGTCAAATCAGTAAGGCGTTTGCCATGTCGAACGGCAACTATGGCGAGATATGGTGGTTCTACCCGTCTGCTGCATCAACAGAAAACGACCGTTACGTCACATATAACTATGTAGAAAACACATGGTCTATTGGCACGCTGGCGCGCACTGCGGGTGCTGATCGCGGAGCATTCCGTCAACCTATGATGGCAGATCCGTCGGATAAGAAAATATACGAGCATGAGGTTGGCTTTGAATATGGCAACCTATCGCCATTTGCAGAGACAGGCCCAATCATGCTTGGAACTGGCGATAAAGTTATCAGTGTCACGGAGATGATCCCCGACGAGAAGACGCAGGGCGACGTCAGCGCCACGTTTAAAACGCGCTTTTACCCCAACGGCACAGAAAGATCATACGGGCCGTTTAGCATGGCTAATCCCACCAGCATGCGCTTCACGGGGCGTCAAGTGCGGATGCGCGTTGACGGCGCAAGGCTGTCGGATTGGCGCGTTGGAGTAAATCGCTTGGACACTGTTGCGGGTGGACGTAGATGACGCAGCAGTACCGCGCACCAGAGCCGCAGGGCGATGACTGGAAGTCATGGGCGCGGCGCATGATGCTGTATCTTGGCCAGACGCGATCACCGCTTGTGCAGCAGACGGGCGGCGAGAGCGCGGCAGAAGACGGCGTGTTGATGTGGGATCGCATAAACGAATACCCCGTTGTCAGTAAGAACGGCGAGTGGCGGCAAGTTGTGCTGGAAGACGGCCACGCTGACTTTATATTGACGTCTGACGTCACGCCTGTTGCCGCCAACACGGCGTACAAGCTCACATATGATGCGCCCAGCGGCAATGACGGCATCACGCAAGGCACGCCAGCGTCGCGGATCGTGTTCGAGGAGGCGGGCCAATACGTCGTATCGTTTTCCGCGCAAATATCATCAACGTCAGCCAGCACGGTTCACTTCTACTTCTGGCCCAGCGTCAACGGCACCAACGTGGCAGACAGCGCAATGACCACTGCGCTGCACCAGAACAACGCCACGCTGGTCACGTCGCGCACGCAGATATTTACGCTTGCAGCGAATGACTACTTTGAAGTCAATTACATGATCGACAGCACGCAAGGCTTTTTGAATTACACCGCAGCGTCCTCGCCGGTGCCAGCAATACCCGCGTCAACTTTAGCGATTACGAGGCTTCATGGATAAAGAGCTTGAGAGATGCCGCGAATGGATTGAGGCCGCTTTGGAGTATTCCGGCGGCACGCATGACTTCATCGACGTGGCCGAGGGTATATACAAGGGAACGATGCAGCTCTGGCCTACGCCGAGGGGGTGCATAGTCACCGAAATAGTGGTATATCCGAGAAAGAAAGTTTTAAACGTGTTTCTTGGCGGCGGCGAGTTGGATCAGATTTTAGAAATGCATGAAGATGTGATAGCATGGGCAAAAGCGCAAGGATGCTCTGCGTTGACCATGACGGGCCGGTTTGGCTGGAAGAAACCACTGAAGGCGCATGGCTGGGTGCCACTGCACGCCTCATATGTGAAGGAGTTTGAATAATGTCAGGCGGCAAGGGCGGATCAACATCGACAAGCGTCGAGATTCCAGAATACATTGAAGAGGCTGCGCGCCGTAACTTGGCAAAGGCCGAAGGCATTAGCCAGATTGGCTATGTGCCGTATTTTGGGCCAGATGTTGCCGCGTTTACGCCGTTCCAGCAGGCTGGCTTCCAGCAAACCGCTGACGTTGCGTCTGCGTTTGGATTGGGAACGCCAACAACGCAAGCTGATATTATGGGCGGCATGCCAGAGCCAACGCAGTTTGCTGGCGGTGTACGCGGATATAGCGCAGCTCCATTGTACCAGCAGGCCGTTGACGAGCTTGCCGCGCAGCGCCCAGCGCAGGCGCAATACATTGAGAGCTTTTTCATTGATCCCGTAACAGGCCAAGCCGGAACACGCGTGCAGCCTGCTGTTGATTACAGCACTATGGGTACGATCGCAGACATCCGCGCAGCAGATCGCGCAAACGAGTTGGCGATTGCACAAGCACAGGCGGCTGCTGGGCCGCAAAATGTTACATATGAGACAACAAGCTTTGCGGCTAACCCAAACTTGGCTGTGCAGCCAAACGACCAAATATTTAATATCGCGCCGCCAGAGGTTCAGATTGCTCAACAAATAATGACGACTGACCCAACAAACCCTGATTATAATGAGGCTTTCCAAACAGTTTACGAATACCAAGCCGCGCAGGCAGCGCAAGACCCGACAGGGCAATCAACTGGATTTGGCATAACGCCGGAGATTATTGATGCTGCGGGTGTTGATGCATTTTTGCCGCCAACAGTTCCCAGCGACTACACATTAGACCCCGCAATTAGCGCAGCGATAGATGAAATTGGCTACACGCCGATAGAGGGAAGGCCACTTGCTGCAGGCGAGCAGGCAATATTGGGCTTAGAGCCACAAGAATACACAGGCTTTATAGATATGATTGATGGCGGCGGCCCTAATGCGGCTGGCGGCCCATTCGAGGGCGGCGGGCTGCTGTCTGATGTTGGCAACTTTATTATGGGTGGCGGCATAACTGGTGCCGCAATCGGCGCTTTAGAGGAGGCGCTTGGTATTGGCCAAGCAGCGCCCTCCGCACCAGCAATAGACCCAAATAAGAAAACTATAAGATACACGCCTTTAGGTGATGGAACTTCATCGTATCAGTTATTTGACGCTGCTGGCAACTTGCAGCAAAGCGGGAACCAAGCCGGAGACATAAGTACAATGTTTGGCGCAGACACGGCAAGCAAGTACAACATAGTCGAAGAGGCACCGGCGACCCCACCGTCGCCTGCCGACACTGGCTCTAGTGATGTAAACGCAATAATGGAAAGTATATTAGGGCCAGCGGTAAGTGTTGGCGACCCGATGTTTGCAGGCGGCGCGGCTGGGTTTGTGGATCCAGACTTGCCAGCGCCAATTATTGTGCCGCAAAGAGATGATAGTTTTAGAAATGAACCGATTTCTTTTGCGCCTACCACTGGAAGGGCCACAATCGCCCCTCCATCAAAGCCCGCTAGGCGCGGTGGCGGCGGTGGCAAATGATTTACAAGATAAGTAAAGGAGCAGCATAATGGCTGGACAAGGTGCAAAAGGCGGCGGTCAGGTAGTAGCGCCAACAATGGGCGCAACGCCTACATTCGGCATGGCCCCGATTACGCCAACAGCGCCGCAAGTCGCAGCGCCTGCGCCGCCGCCACTGGCCCCGACGCAAGATTTCAACGTAAATCTTGCATCCGCTGGCGCGTTACAGCAGGCGATGGGAACCGCGCAAAGCGGGCTTGGCTTCACGCCGCGCCAGATCGAGGCGGTCGGATACACGCCAGCACAGATTGCTGGCACAAGCCTCGCGCCATATACCAACCCGTATGAGGCGCAAGTCGTGGAGCAATCTCTGGCTGATCTTGAGCGCGCACGCCAGATGCAGCAAAACTTAGGCGGCGCGCAGGCAACACGCGCCAGAGCGTTTGGCGGTTCACGCCACGGCATTGCTGAAGCGGAAACCAACCGCGCCTTTGCCGAGCAGGCGGCGCGCACTGCGTCAGGCTTGCGCCAGCAAGGATACCAAGGCGCAATGGGTATGGCAGGCCAAGACATCGCAGCGCAAAACAGAGCCGCGCAATTCGCAGCCCAGCAGGCGGCGTCGGCTCAGCAGCAAAATCTGCAAGCTCAGCAAGCCGCAATGGGTACGCGCTTGAGCGCAGCGAGGCAGCTCGCCGGACTTGGCCAGCAGGCATTCGGAACAGGGCAGGCGATCCAGCAGCAGCAGATGCAGCAGGGTCTCATGCAGCAGGGATTGCAGCAGGCGCTTATCGACGCGGCGCGCGGCCAATATGCAGGCTACACCGGCGCGCCTTCGGCGGCGCTCGCAGCGCCATTGGCGGCGCTTGGGGCTACGCCAGATCAGTCAACGACAACAGAGTCAATGCAGCCGGGATTGTTCAACTATCTACAGCTTGGCGCAAGCATGTTTCCGAGGTAACACATGGACTACCGCCAAGCAGCCAGAGACGCGGCACGCAAATACGGGATAGACCCCGAAATGTTCCTGCGCCTCATACAGCAGGAGAGCAGCTTTAGGCCGGACGTCGTAAGCCCGAAGGGCGCGATCGGCCTCGGCCAGCTCATGCCTGCCACGGCGCAGGAGCTTGGCGTAGACCCGACAGATCCGCTGCAAAATTTGGAAGGTTCCGCGAGGTATCTGAGCCAGCAGCTTAAACGCTTTGGCAGCCCAGAGCTTGCGCTGGCCGCGTATAACGCTGGGCCAACGCGTGTGGCTAAGCTTGGCAGGGTGCCAAATATTGCGGAAACGCAAAACTATGTGAAGACGATTTTAGGAGAAGGGCAAACCACGATGGCAACTCCATTCGATAGGGCGCGCGAAGAAGAGCTGCGCCAGCAGATGCTGGCCACCGGCATGGCACCACGAACAGCGCCACGCGCGCCACTGTCAGCGCTTCGGCAGGATCGCCCACAAGCAGCGGCAGCGCCGCAGCAGCGTAGAGGCGGCTTCGGCGGCATCATGGATTACCTTGGAGCGCCAAGCCCGACGACGGGTCTAAGTAGAGCGGAGCAATTTGCTGCGGCGCTCGACCCGCTAATTATGCCGGAGCTGCGTGCTGGCGAAGCGATCAGGGCGCGCGGCGCGCAGCGGCAGGCGGCTGCGACAAAGAACAAGACAGTCGAGTATCTGCGCAGGATGGGTTACGATGATTATGCTGACGCCGTGGAGAGCGGGTCAATCGGCGCAAAGGATATTATGAATGCGCTGGTTAGTAAGTCGCTGGAAGCGCCAAAGGACACAAGAACAGCAGGAATGAAGGAATATGCGGAGGCCGTTAAGGATGGCTTTAAGGGTACGTTCCTTGACTACAAGACGGCCATCAGTAAGGCTGGAGCAACAAGCATTTCAATGGGTAAGGGGCCAGATGAATTTGCTAAGTTGGACGCAAAAACGTTATCTGAAGTGGCCCAAACTGGCGCGGCTGCTAAAAGAAATATTGCTCGCATAAATCGTCTTGAAAGTCTTTTGGCAAATGTTCCAACAGGTATGACGGCAAATCTGAAGCAGCTGGCGGGCAACTTTGGCGTCGCAACAGAAGGGCTTTCCGACATTCAAGCGGCTCAAGGTTTAATCAACTCCTTAGTGCCAGAGCAGCGTCCGGCTGGTTCTGGGCCAATGTCTGACGCTGATTTGGAGCTGTTTAAGCAGTCTCTTCCTAGAATTGTAAACCAGCCAAACGGCAACCAAATTATCATCAACACAATGCGGGGCATCGCCCAATACGACGCAATGGGTGCAGAGATTGTCCAGAGATATAGAAGCGGAGAAATAACAAGCGCAGAAGCGTTTGCCCAGCTAAACAGCCGACCAGATCCATTTGAAAATTTGCAAATGCCTTCCGCTGATGTCGGGGGTATTGAAATGTCTGAGGAAGAAGCGCGCCGCATATTAGAGGAAGGCATTTAAAATGGCTGAAATGACATACGCCGAAGCCTCCAATATTCAAGCGGCAATCGCCGCCTTGGAAAAGCTTGAGGCCGCCGGAACGATAAGCGAAGACGGTCAGAAGGCGCTGGACGCTGCACGCAAAAAGCGCAAGCCAGCAAGGCAGGCTGAAATTGAAACGATCGCCACATATCGCGGCGCGCAGAAAGGCGTCAGCTTGGGGTTGGCCGACGAGATTGCTGGCGCATACCAAGCGGCAAACGAGTTGCTCCGCAAGCGTGACATCGAGGGCGCAAAAACAGCATACGCAAAATATCGTGACCTTGTTCGCCAGCGCGACGAGGCGGCGCAGCTTCTGGCCCCAGAGCAGTTTGCCAAAGGCGAAGTCGCAGGCGGCTTTGCGGGTGCAGCAGTACCCGTCGGAACGTCTATGCAGTTGGCTAGAGGATTGGGAACGGCAGGGAAGGTTGCAGCTGGCGCAGGCACAGGCGCGGCGACAGCAACGCTGCCAGAGTTTGCTGGCGGCGAAGGAGGCTTCGGGCCACGCATGGCAGAGGTTTCGCCGATTACTGCGGCAGCAGGAGCAACAATTGGCGCTGCTGCGCCCGTAGCGGGTCGCGTAGCTGGCGCTACAACCAGAGGCATTCAAAACATAGTGCGCGGCGGCGAAGAGGGGTTTAGCGGAGCTGCGCTGCGCAGAGTTGGCCGTGCGCTGCAGAGGCCGCAGGTTGCTGGCCAAGATATTCAAGCGTATTTACGCTCGCTGGGGCCAGAGGGAGTAGTCGCAGACATTGCAGGATCACCACGCAGCATGGCGCAAGGATTGGCCACCATGCAGGGCGAGGGAGCAGACGTCTTGCGCAGGCAGCTTGAGCAGCGCGCAGGCGGCGCAGGAGAGCGTGTAGAACGGGTTATGTCTGAGCGTATCGGCCCCGCGATTGCGGCGTCTGAAGAGCGTGCAGCGCAGGCTATGCGCAAGTCTTCTGAGCTTGGGCCAATGTATGATGCTGCCATGCAGAGCGGCGCAGAGTTCGACATCAGCGCGTTGCGTTCTGGCTTGGTTATGATGGCAGACGATGCAGCGGCTAACGTCAGAAGCGGCTTAAACGCCGTTTTGCGTGATCTGGGCAAGGAGGGGCCGGTTTCGGCGTCTAAACTGCACAACGCCCGCAGCGCCTTGGGTGACGCGATTACGTCTGCCAGAATAGCTGGGCAAAATAATAAAGTCAGGCAGTTGATGCCCATATTGGATGAGATGGACAGGCGTCTTGATGAAATCCCAAACTACGCCACAGCGCGCGCCGGATATGCCGAAAGCTCACAGATTGAGCGTGCGGTGGACAATGGGCGGTCTGTGTTTGCTGGCGGCCCGACATCTGCGTTGTCGCCAGAAGACTTAAAGGCAATGCTTGATAAAATGAAACCGCTTGAGCGTGACGCATATGTGAAGGGCGCGAGAGAATACATTGCCGCCCTTATGGGTACATCAAGAAGCGATGCGGCATCCGCGTGGCAGCAATTTGACAAGTCTTGGAACCGCGAGAAATTGCAACTTCTGCTTGGCAAGCCTGACGCGGATGCGGTCACGCAGAGGTTGTTTGCCGAAAAAGAGTTTTCCGGCACGCGCGGCGATGTTTTGGCCGGATCGCAAACTGCATTCCGCGAAGAAGCCGCAGAAAGTTTGGCCGACATCAGGGAGCCAGACAGCATGCGCAAACCTTCACCCATCGCGCGCGCCTATCAGGGAATGTTTGCTGATCCTGTGAACCGCATGATCGACGAGGTGCTTTATGGGGCCAAGCGGTCAAACCTAAATCGCGAGATTGGCGAATTGCTGTCGATGCAGGGCGCAGATCGTGACAGACTGGTGCCTGTTCTGCTACAAGAGGCTAAGCGGCTTCAAGACCCAACACGCGCGCAGCAGATAACAGACGCGCTTGTGACTTTCGGCCTGACAACTTACGGCGCAACACGCGGAGAATAACATGCAACCACAGCCAAAAGATCGCCGTGAAATCGAAAGCATCGTGCAGAACGCGATCAGCGAGGCCGTTGACTTCGTTGAGAGCGAGATCAGCGAAGACCGTATTAAGGCGCAACGCTACTACGACGGCGAGGTTGATATTGGCCACGAAGACGGGCGCAGCAAGGTTGTGTCAACGAAGGTGCGCGACACGATCCGCTCTGTAAAGCCAAGCCTGATGCGGATCTTCATGTCCACTGCGAGGCCGGTAGAGTTTATCCCGAAGGGGCCAGAAGACGTTGCGCTGGCCGAGCAGGCCACCAGCTACATCCAGCACGAGTTCACGCGCCTAAACGGCTACCGCGTGCTAAACGACGCCTTCCAAGACGCCATGGTCAAGAAGCAGGGCATCGTGAAGGCGTATTGGCACGACTACCCCGTGGCCGAGATATACACCTACACCGATTTGTCTGATGATGAATACACGTTTCTGATCCAAGAGGATAACGTTGACGTGATCGAGCATACGATGGAAATGTCGATCGAGGTGGACGAGATGGGCATGGACATCGAGCTTCCTGTCCATTCGGTCAAGATTAGCCGCACTGAGATGAAGGGCGAGCTGCGCATAGAAAGCATCCCGCCGGAAGAGTTTTTCGTAAACCGCGACTGCCGGTCATTTGATGACGCATATGTCGTGGCGCACCGCACAGATATGCGCGTCGGTGATCTGGTCGAGATGGGCTTTGATTTTGACGTCGTGTCAAACCTGACGCCAATAGACGGCACAAACGATATGTCTGGCGCAGAAGTGCTTGAGCGCCAAGGATACGAGGAAGACCTGTCAGACGAAGACGAGTTAGACCCAGCCATGAAGCTTGTGGGAATTACAGAAGCCTACATGCGTATGGATGTGGACGGAACCGGCGTGCCGGTGCTGTACAAGTTTCTCTGCGGCGGCACGTCATACGAGCTGCTAGACTTCATGCCGTGCGACGAGATCCCGTTTGCCAAGTTTGAGATCGACCCAGAGCCGCATAGTTGGTACGGACACAGCCTGTCTGAGCTGGTGGAAAACGATCAAGATGCAGCAACGTCTATTCTGCGTGGCATCTTGGATAACGTGGCTATGACCAACAATCCGCGCATTGGGATTGTGGATGGCGCAGTAAATATTGACGACGTGCTGAACAACGAGATCGGGTCACTTGTCAGAATGCGCCAAGCCGGATCTGTGCAGGATCTCAGCGTGCCGTTTGTTGCTGGCCAGACGCTATCTGCGCTGGCATATATGGATCAGCTTACCGAGCAGAAGACGGGCGTCACAAGCGCCTCTGTGGGGCTTAATCCTGACGCACTGCAGTCCACCACCAAGGCAGCCGTTCAAGCGTCTGTGCAGGCCGCTGCGGGCCAGACAGAGGTAATGGTGCGTAACTTGGCCGACGGCCTGCGTGACTTGTTCGGCATCATGCTGCGCCTGATGAATAAGAATATGGACGAGCAGAAGATGATGCGGATGAACGGGCAGTTTGTGCCAGTTGATCCGCGTGTCTGGGATACGTCTATGGACAT
>Ga0181557_1006276_pt1 | contig 10366 bp, 13 predicted proteins | sample 011ome_23_FD_148632 | JGI IMG/M metagenome (GOLD analysis project Ga0181557, IMG submission 148632) | Coastal salt marsh microbial communities from the Groves Creek Marsh, Skidaway Island, Georgia - 011506CT metaG (spades assembly) | ecosystem: Environmental > Aquatic > Marine > Intertidal zone... | reverse complement strand
AGAAACAATTTCAGATGGTGGAACTACATTGGCACAAGTTAATGACAAAAAGAAAAAACTAGATGACGCAAAAGAAGCTGCTACTGAAGAAAGTGCTGCTTGGAAAGCGGCTGATACAGCTATAAAAAATGCAGAAGAAAGTCTTACTCTTTATAGAGATGAAACAAACCCCAAGACTAAAGAGAAAACAGCAGACGGAACATTGGACGCTGCAATAGAAGACTTAGAGCAGACTATTGAAGAACAAAAAAGAATTAAAGCATTAGAAAAAGGCAAAGAGTCAGGTATTGATGCCACAGAAGCATTAGCTATTGAGACAGCTCAAAAAGCATATGATGATACCCTAGAAAGCTATAACGAAGGTGTTGACCAAGCAGCTGAGTTAGCAAAAGCCAAAGAAGAGCTTGAGGAACTAGAACTTGCCTCAAAGTCAGAAACTTTTAGCCCAACAAATGCGTATGCATCTAAAACACCAATAATTGTTGGCTCTTACGTTAACGACGTTGGTTCTGCTGTTGTGCTAAATTCACCACTCTACAATATTTCTTCTATTGGGATTGAAGTTGTCTTTCAAGTTGATGCTACCGATCAGGAAACAGTTTCACTTGGCGACAGTATTGAAATAGAACTTCCTACAGATGAAAGAGTCCCAACAGTCATTACCTTCATAGACCAGGTTGTAACTCAAACTCAAGCAGGAGAATTTATAGAAGTTACTCTAGAAGTTCTTAATCCAGAAGAGATTGAAGCTTACGACCAAGCTCCAGTAAAAGTATTTGTTACAACTGAGATTTCTGAAAATGTTCTTTATGTTCCCGTCAATGCACTCCTTGCTTTAGCAGAAGGCGGATATGCTTTAGAAGTTTATGACGGAGCGCTTGAGACGGGAATATTTGAAGGTGAATCTGGTGTAGACACTAGTTATGTTGCAGTTGATATAGGAGTCTTTACTGACGGATTTGTTGAAGTAAAAGGAAATATCTCAGAGGGTCAAATAGTAGTCGTACCAAGATGAAAACCAGTACAAAAACTGTCATCTCTATAAACAATATCTCAAAAGTTTATGAAGGCCCCCCACCAGTAAGAGCTTTAGATGGTGTATCTATTGAAATTAAAGAAGGAGATTTTGTTTCAATTGTTGGCCAATCAGGTAGTGGAAAATCTACATTCTTAAATATGATTGGATTGCTAGACAACATAACTGATGGTTCTATTGAGATTGAAGGAAAAGACGTCTCTAAGCTCTCAGATAACGAGCTCTCAAAGTTTAGAGGTGAAAAAATTGGATTTATATTTCAAAGTTTTTTTCTATTACCAGGACTAACTGCTCAGGAAAATGTTGCTGAAGGTCTTTTATATCAAGGTATCTCGAGATCAGAGAGATTAGAAAAAGCAAAAGAAGTTTTGGAACAAGTTGGTCTTGGTGACAGGTTGACTCATTTTCCTAAAGAATTGTCCGGTGGGCAACAACAAAGAGTTGCTATTGCTCGTGCTTTAGTGCAAAACCCTGCATTCGTACTAGCTGATGAACCAACAGGAAATTTAGATAAAGAATCCGGCATCAACATACTCAATATTTTGAAAGACCTAAATAATCAAGGTAAAACTGTAATAATGATTACCCACAACCAGGAACATGCAAGCATGTTTAAAAAAGTTATCGAACTAGTTGATGGAAAAATAGTAAATTAATGAAAAGAAATAGACTTAAGATCAAAGACTTATTTTTTGTAGCTTTGTATGGAGTTAGAGCAAGAAAAGGAAGAGCAACACTTACCTCAATTGGTATTGGTATTGGAATCGCTGCAATTGTTGCAGTATCTGGAATTTCAGCTTCAGGTAGAGCGGATCTTCTCTCAACACTTGAGTCCCTTGGTACCAACTTAGTTAAAGCATCACCCCAGGCTGGTTTTTTTGGAACCCAGGAAGAACTTCCAAAAGGAGTTTTGGGTATGGTTGAGAGAATAGATCCAGTTCAAGAAGTTACTTCTACAACTCAAACAGACCTTCTAGTAAGGAGGAGTAATTTTATTTCGGAATTTGAAGGTGGTGGTATTTCAACAATTGTTACCAGTTCTGAACTGCTAGATGTTATAGGCGGCAATTTAATTGATGGTAGGTTTATTGAGGACGGACTCTCTGATATTCCAGTAACAGTTTTAGGTAACGTAACTGCTCAGCGACTGGGAATTAATAACTTATCTAAACCTACAAAGATTCTGATTGAAAATGAATGGTTTGGTGTAGTTGGAATATTAGAAGAGCTTAAAATTCATCCAGACTTAGATAGATCTGTGTTCATTGGATATGGTGTAGCAAAAACATTATTTGATATTGATGAAGAGCCAACAACAATTTATTTACGGGCTAACCCAACATTTATTGAGGATGTTGTTGAGGTACTGGCGCCTTCAATGAATCCTGAAAACCCAGATCAAGTTGAGGTTACGCGTCCATCCGATGCACTCGAAGCACAACAGGCAGCTGAAGAAGCATTTACAAATCTACTTTTAGGACTTGGCTCAGTTGCACTCCTTGTTGGCGGTGTCGCCATTGCAAATGTTATGGTTATGTCAGTTTTAGAGAGAAGAATGGAAATTGGAGTTAGAAGATCCATTGGTGCAACTAGAAGAGAAATACGATATCAGTTTTTATTAGAAAGCATTGTTTTGTCAGGTATAGGTGGTCTTGTTGGGGTCCTGCTCGGAACAGGCATAACACTGGGTTATACTAATTATACAAATATTGTATTCTCAATACCTGTATGGCAAATATTTGGAGCAGTACTATTAGCATTATTAATTGGAGCTATTTCTGGTGTATATCCAGCTATAAAAGCATCAAAAATTCAACCAGCAGAGGCAGTTCGAAAGTAAAAATCTTAGCCTTTGTAGCAGTATTTGCTGCATGCACTATTGGAGGAGAAGAATCACAAGGAGTTGTAACTATTGAATCTACAACTGCTACAACAGTTGTAGACGAGGAAACAACTTTTGAAGAGGGTGTCCTTGAATTTGCTCAATGTATGAGAGAAGAGGGTATTAATTTTCCTGACCCAACATTTGATATTGATGGAAATCCTGAGTTCGACAATTTAGAAATTGAAAATGAAGAAGAATTTGAGAGTGCTTTTGAAAACTGTGAAGATATATTAAGAAATGCTCTCCCAGAACAATTTGATTTAGATCCAGAAGTTGAAGCAGCTTTAGTTGATGCTTCATTAGAGTTTTCTCAATGTATGAGAGATCAAGGGATTGATTTTCCAGATCCTAAACCTGGAGAGTTTGGATTCTTTGCATTTAGAGATGCTGATATAGACTTTAGTTCAGAGGCAGTGCAGGATGCGTTTGAAATTTGTCAGCCAGAAAATCCTTTAGAAGATTTAAACGACTAAATACCTGATTGAAAATATTCTGGGGCAGTAACAGCAATTGTTAGCCAACATTGCTCTTCTAATTCTGGGCAATCAGTTTTTTCAAAAACCCACGTAATGACAAAATAATTATTAGTTTTAGCAAGTACTTTAACTTCATAATGCACATTTGTTTCATTTTCATACGTCACTTCGTATGAGTATTCTTTAAGATCAATAATTGAGTCGTAAGGTTCACTGACTAACATTTGTGCAAACCTCTCTTTTGGCCCTGTTATTTCCTTATTGTTCTCATGCGCAAAGCCCCAAATTACATCAACTGCTTTTTCTGGGTTATTTGAAAAGTTTTTATAACTTTCGAATATCACATTCAGTACATCTTCTGAATTTAAAGATTTTGATTCCTCAATTACAGCTTCACTGCCTGTACAAGAAATTAAGAATGTAAGAAGAATTAAAGTTTTTTTAACCACCGATGAGAGAAATTACTAGATACAGATGTAAAACAAATGCAATAGCTAGGAATCCAAAAAATGATTTCTTTTCAACTTTATTCACAATCAAATACTAGTAAGGTTTAAATTTATACCTAAATTAACTTACTTATTTGCTTGTTCGTAAGCTTGGCTATAAAGAATTAACGTTGGAGCCCATAGACCTACATAAATCGCGAGTTGAGAATCATCTAAAAATATATAAATGAGCACAGACGCTATTACTGACACCATGCTTGCGTATAAACCGAGTTTTACCATATTTCCTCTCTTAGTTTAATTATACTATGTAATTTTGTTATGATGAAAATATGCTAGACACATTAACTTCATCACCGTTGTTCTTAATCCTCTTATTTCCGGTTGGAACATTAACTATATTTGTCATCGGATTAATCCGTGTTGACATACAAGACTTAAGAGGAAAACAAACAGCTGGTCAAAAACTTGCTTTAGAAGAAGAGTAGGAAACTGTCTTACTTGACTGTTTATATGTAATTATGGACAGAGAAAACCTTGAAAACCTAGATGAGGAATCACTATTTCAGATTCAAAATACAATTTCTGAAATCATAAAAGAACGAAACTTTAAAAAAGGTGATATCGAAGCAATTGTTGATGATTCATTTAATGTTGCGTTTCCAAAAATTGACGGGCTAGGTTTAAACCCATGGGTTGAGGGATCAATGCTTGTGTGTCCTGGAGCAAGAATAGACAAATCACAGACAAAACATATATGCAAGTTTGTTGCTGTTGGTGATGATTGGTCGTGGGAGTCAAGCAATATGATTAGTGATGTAATCAGAAGAGACCAATCGTCCAAAAATTTTAGACAACATTCTATTACTTTGATCTCACCTTATGAGGGCATGACCGTAGATGTCATTATGCAAAAATCACAAAACGGCAAACACTTGGTGGATAGTGTAGAGTCATTTATTTTTTCAAATGGGTCACTAGAAAAAACAATGTCAAAATCTTCTAGATCTAGAGAACATTAAATTAAGACATAGGTCAACCACTTATGAAAGTGTGTTTGAGTGATTTTCAACGCATACACGTGATTGACCGAATAGATTCAGTATAATTATTATTTCACAACCTTGCAAGATTGTGATATATATTTCACAAGTTATATATTCATGTGAAAATATAGGTAAAAATAGATTTCTTATCTTGTTATTTATGTAATGAAATAGGGAGATAAAAAACTTCTCATAAACTTCGCGAAATATTTTGGGGGAAATTTTCACAGGTCACTGATAGCAAGCTGGGAGCAATCCCGGTTTGTTTATTAAAAAACTATTAAAGCAATTGCAAATATAAGACAAGCTACAAATCCGTAAAGAGCAATTGCAACAGTATAAAGTCGATCATCTTTTTTTAACTTGATTACACACAAGTTTGTAATCAAGTAATAAATCAAAATAAAAAAGGAACTTAGCTTTATAGACCCAACAACATCAAAACTATAAATACCTAATATCACAGAGATAAGCACAAAGCCTTCTGAAAAGTAAGCAGAGTTAAATTTTTTATGAATTTTTGAAAAAGCTTTTGGAAGCACCTTGTCTCTAGAAAGAGCAACATATATCCTGCTAATCCCAGGCATTAAAGCAAGAAATACAGAAACCATAGCAATTGAAGATGCAAAAACAATTAAAAAAGAAAATTCTGCAAATCTACTCACATCCATCGCTACAAGAAGAGGTGCGTTTGAGTTCATTATCAATTCTGGGCTGATAATTGAAAGCGTTACCCAAGTAACTCCAAAATATAACAAGATTGTTATTCCAAGACCAGTAAAAATTGCTGTAGGGATTATTTCTTTAGGATCTTTTATCTCCTCTCCAAATGTAGCAAGTCTCGAATATCCAGTAAAAGCAAAAAACCATATACTTGCAGACAACAAAACACTATCAATTGAAACACCTTCAAAGATTGGAATGTTTAAATCCACATTTGGTGTTGAGATTATTGAGACAGCATAAAATAAAAGTAATCCAAAAATTATCCAAACAAACCATTTAGCAATTTCTGCAGTTTTGTGGATTCCAGAAAAACTTAATAAAAACACTAAAACACACAAAATAACACCAATTTCTTTTCCATACATAGGAGAAAGATAGTTCCCTACTGTTAGCGCTATTGCAACACAGCTAATTGTTTTACCAATAATGAATACCGAACCAGCAATAATTGCATACGGTCTCCCGAGTACTTCATTTGCATACAAATATGTACCACCAGTTTTAGGAAACAGCGACGAGAGCTGGGCTGAAGATGAAGCATTTGCTATTGCTAATGTTGAAGCCAAAAGCAAACCTAGGACGGAACCGTAAGAACTTATTTTTGCTGTAGGGGCAATATTATTAAACAGTCCAGCTCCGATCATTGAGCTTAACCCTAAATAAATAGAACTTTTTAAAGTAAGTGTACGATTGAACTCTTTGTTTTCCACAGACTTATTTTATCTTGTGTGACTTAATTTCGTAAATACCAAGAAACCTTTGGGTTTATACTATTTATATGTTCAATAAATTATCGCCTGTTGTTATTACAGATGAAAAAGATAGAAAACTGTTTATCATCGCAATGCTCTGGTTTTTTATTGGCGCATGGATAGATTCGAGCGCTCACACATATTTAATCGATGATATAGAAACTTTTTTTACACCTTGGCACGGTGTTTTATATTCGGGTTATGCTTTTTCAGTTTTAGTTGCAATGTATGTAAAAAATAAAATGAAAGACTACAAGTTTGATGTCGGAGTATTAGGTGCAGTTATCTTTGGAGTTGGTGGGGCATCAGATGCTGTGTGGCATACGTTACTTGGTATTGAAACAGGCGTAGAGCCACTCGTTTCTCCATCACACCTAATGTTATTTCTTGGAGCATTTTTAATGTTGGATTATGTCTTTACAACAAGACCTAGTAAAGACCAGCTAGACACAGCATCAGTTGTAGCGGTATCAACAATCTATGCTTTGGTCATGTTTATCACGCAGTTCCTTCATCCATATTTACAGTACGGAGTGTTTTTTGGTTACGATGACGCTTTTGCGGCAGGGACTTTATTTTTTCAATCTATGCTTGCAAGCATTGTATATGTTTATGCGATACGATTTAAAATGTCATCAAAGCAAATGTTCTTACTTTATTTTCTTTCTTTTCTGTATGTATCAGTGCATGCTTCTTTAGGAAACATAAGACTAATGCTGTTGATTATTGGCATAGGAAGTCTTTTTAGTTTCGGGGTATTTAGAGTAACAAACTGGTATTACACCACTGATCATGATCGAAAAATACAAGTAAGTGCAGCTGCAATTGCTTCACTATATGGATTATTTTTTGTTTTATACCTACTTATCAACCAAGCACAGAGCGATTATGAGTTAACTTGGAGGTTTTATGGACTTGGCGGTTTAGTTACTACACCACTTTTATTTGGATATATGGTTGGAAACTTAGGTGTTAGCCCAAGCACTGGTGAAGTTGTAGAGTGAGCTTATCTTAAATTTCTCAGGTAAATAAACCTATTTAACTTCAATAAAGCCTTTTTTCGTAAACTCTCTGATTTGTATCGCAACTGATTTATTGCAATATCGCTATTATCACTTAACGAACTCACACTTACTGGTTTGCCAATCTTTATAGATATATTTTTATCTCTTTTATTAAATAACTCGTTTAATTGTGAAACATCTCTAAGTTGTTTATTTACATAAGAGGCAAAATAAAAGAACCAAGAGTTTCTCCCCTCTACATAGACTGGAATTAACGGGAAATTATATTTTTTTGCGAGTGCGATTGGAGTTTTCTCCCAAGGTCTATCCCATAAGCCAAAAAAAGTAAGTCTAGAAAGGCGACCAGAGGGGAAAATAATGCCAGGCCTTCCGTCACCAAAGAAAACACTAAGCCGTTCAAGTGTTACTTTATTTGCAGAGTGAGTTTCTTTTTCTTTATTCCAAACAACAGGTGCTAGTAGGTCATGGAAAGCACCCAACAGATATACAAAAAGTTCATTTGCAAAAAAGAAAAGATCATTACGGGCTGGATAAATTGTATGATATAAAGCAATAGCATCTGCAGCTCCCATAGGGTGATTTGATACAATTAAAAACTTTCCATCTTTTGGTATATTTTCAAGACCTTCAACAGAAGAGTTACTTGTATACTCACTGCCCAACCAATTAAAAGCCTCCTCGCCAGTCATGCTCTGGATATGATCTCCAACAAAAACAGTTTCATCATATCTAAGATATTTTTTCAATAAGGTGTAAATAGTCTTAGACAGGAAGCTATTTTTCAACAACCAAGGGTTCCTCTCTTTTATGAGTTGGTAGATCTTTTCTTCCATTAAGCCTTAAACCTACTTTTTCTTCCCTTAATTCCATCAAAACAGGAACGAAGCCTTTGTATTACCTCTTCCTCAGAACCATCAAGATTTAAACTTTCTAAAAACTTTAAAGTGTCATGTTCATAATCGATTTGTACTGGCATCACTTCAGCCTCTAATTCTTTGGCTAAATATAAAAAACTACTTCTAAACCTTGTAGCATCAAACCTACCCTCCGGAGTAATGATTAATAAAAAGTTATCTCTTTCCAGAAGCTCTTGAACTACAGAATCGTACTGACCACTATTTCCTTTTCTGTCCACAGGGATAGCACCAAATTTTCTAAACACTATTTCTTGTAACCAACCAAGTGGCCAAGGGATGCCCTGTTTGTCTATATCTTTAGGTTTTACAAAAGGGTTAGGAATTTTTCTCATAGTCCATTTTGCTGAGAGGTAGCACACGTCAATGTCTAAAGCTAAAATCATCAAGATCATTAAGTATTCGTCTTTTCCAGATTGATGAGGAGCAGCAGCCACTATTACTCTTTTGTTATCTAGAAAAGACCCTTTAGCCTTTACGCTTTCGAACAACAGAAGAAATCGTGCAAGGTGTTTTAAAAAGAACCTCTTTTTTCTTGGAGTTAAAGAGCTTATGGTTACCTCAGGTAAAACTTTTGTATAAGGCATAATCTTTTTTATAATTTAAAGATTATTTTAGTATGTTTGTTCCTCGTCACTGTCAGTAAATGAGACATTATTGAACTCTTTAAGCCTAAAAAAATGCCCGCCAGAGATACCAGATGACTTTAATGTAGTGTGTCCTGTATGTCTTGGGAGAAATTTTCTCCATGTCCAGGCATAAAGTGGCATGTTTAAAAAATATGAAAGCAAGACAGACATAGTTCCAGCATGGGAGATAATCATAAGCTTATTAACACTAGATTTACTTAAATCAAATCTTCTATCATATTCAGCATCTAAAGAGACGATACCTCTACTACTAAGTTCCTTTTCTAGATTAGAGACTATATTTTCACTAAAACTCTCCATATATTTTCCATGGTTACCTTCAGCCCACTCCTCAAATGACTGGGAGTTACGTTTTGCGAAAAAAGCCTGTACTTCCCCTGCTTCTTTTCCATACAGTGCTTCCTCTTCATCATCCTGCATTTCCTGTAACCACCCGTACACATGATGTGACTTAGCAATTTTTTTCTCTTCAAATGGTGCAAAAGTTTCTTGAGCTCTTTGTAACGGTGAGACCCATATTTCATCAAAACTATTTTCTTCAAAAATAGAAGAAGACTTTTCAGATTGCAATTTTCCAAGTGAGGTTAAACCCGGATTTTTTGTATACACATCTCCTGGCATCCACTCTGGCTGGCCATGTCTAATCAATACAATTTCCATACAAAAACAATAGCTAAATTAGGTTATTCTGATAGCTTAAGAGGAAAATATATGAAAATTTATCGTGATAGAAGTAGTTTGTTTCTTCCATTCTTAAGAGGGAGTGTGCTTACATATGTTGGCATTGACAACATTATTACTGGTCCCTTTAGACAATTAATGATTAAATATTTCAGACTCGGAGATTTTGGATCTAACGCAAGGGAAGAGTATTTATATTATTTGCTATTATTTTTCGGTCTTTTACAGCTACTTATAACACTACAAAGTGTATTCCAACCAGTAATTGAAATAATAGACACCAAAGTAATACTTCGAACTAAAGAGAGGACGCTTTCTGTTATAAAGAATACTTTTGACCTTACTAATTTGGAACTTGTTGAGGATAATTTCTTACAGTTTTCATTTGGTGAGGAAATATACAACGTCCAAGCAGACGACGTCTCCATCAAAGAGATTCAAGAAATATTTATGTTCTTTAATTTCTACGAAGAAGAATAACCTTTAAAAAAATAGTAATATAATTTTGTAATTTTATTAAAGGAGAAGTGTGTTTAATTTAAACGAAGGTGACTTAAAAGTAGCAAAAAACATTTGGAATATAGTTATTCCATTGTTTCTTGCAGCTCCAGTTATGTATTTTGCTGGAATTGAATTTCCATTTGGATTTTTCAATGTTGTTATTGCATTTGCAATTTACTATGCATTAAAACTTTGTACAGATCAAGAGAAGGCTTTAATGACTCC
>Ga0181557_1006268_pt1 | contig 10377 bp, 4 predicted proteins | sample 011ome_23_FD_148632 | JGI IMG/M metagenome (GOLD analysis project Ga0181557, IMG submission 148632) | Coastal salt marsh microbial communities from the Groves Creek Marsh, Skidaway Island, Georgia - 011506CT metaG (spades assembly) | ecosystem: Environmental > Aquatic > Marine > Intertidal zone >... | reverse complement strand
GGTCTAGCCCAAACGAAGAAGGCGAAATCGTTTTCAAATCGCTCGAGAATGGCAAGAAAATATGTTCTCCATTAATAGACGAGGAGTTCAGCGATCTCGTAGTCGAAGAAGGAAACGACTACAGCGGCGCTCTCACGTCCAAAGCAGAATGCGAGTGGTTCAATCAGCTCACGAAAGTTGGTCTGGAAGCGTCGAAAATGCCCTCAACGTGTGTTCCCGATGACCACATATTTGCAACTTTAACAAACGATTACGACTGGGACATGTATATGTTCGGTTTGCAACACATCAAAGATGAGAAGTGTTTCACCGACCGCCTCGTGATATTATGCCTCGACGATGTAACCTTCTCGAAATGTGAAGCTGCCGGTTTCAAGCACTGCGTAAAATATATCAAATCTATGGCGTCCTCGATCTTTATGCAGAATGATTACAGGCAGATCGTTTGGCTGAAACCGAAAATGGCGCTGGCATTCCTAAACGCCAAACTGACCGTATTTACCTTGGATTCGGATATATTATTCTTTCAAGTCCCAGATTTGGCTAAAATCAAAGAGTTACATCCCGAAGCCGAGCTCCACTATCAGTGGGAAAAAGTCAATTATACGGCACTCTACGAAATGGAGAATCCGAACGAGGATTTCGAAGAAAGCGTTATGCACGAAGGGTACAACTCTGGCCAAGTCTTGTGGATGCCAACCGCAAACGTCATCAAAGGCACTTTAAGAGCGTTACTTCGAGGTAAAGAAGCTGGAGGCTCAAAGGTGTTGGAGCAAACTCATACTCAGGATGGAATGAAAGATGCGGGCGTGATCACTGCCGGATTAAGTTTTAGATATGCTGGAAACTGGGTATATGCAGACACAAAGAACTGTGTGGTGAAAACGAACGGCCAAAATTGGATCTCATACCACGCAACGTGGGTGATAGGCCTCGAAAAGAAAATGGAGGTCCTAAAAACAGTCGAAGAAGCTTGGTCGCAATTACGTTCTGGAGAAAGTCAGTCTAGCCCAAACGAAGAAGGCGAAATCGTTTTCAAATCGCTCGAGAATGGCAAGAAAATATGTTCTCCATTAATAGACGAGGAGTTCAGCGATCTCGTAGTCGAAGAAGGAAACGACGAGAGCGGCGCTCTCACGTCCAAAGCGGAATGCGAGTGGTTCAATCAGCTCACGAAAGTTGGTCTGGAAGCATCGAAAATGCCCTCAACGTGTGTTCCCGATGACTACATATTTGCAACTTTAACAAACGATCACATGTGGGACATGTCCATGTTCGGTTTGCAACACATCAAAGATGAGAAGTGTTTCACCGACCGCCTCGTGATATTATGCCTCGACGATGTAACCTTCTCGAAATGTGAAGCTGCCGGTTTCAAGCACTGCGTAAAATATATCAAATCTATGGCGTCCTCGATCTTTATGCAGAATGATTACAGGCAGATCGTTTGGCTGAAACCGAAAATGGCGCTGGCATTCCTAAACGCCAAACTGACCGTATTTACCTTGGATTCGGATATATTATTCTTTCAAGTCCCAGATTTGGCTAAAATCAAAGAGTTACATCCCGAAGCCGAGCTCCACTATCAGTGGGAATATGTTGATTATGAAGCACTCTACGAAATGGAGAATCCGAACGAGGATTTCGAAGAAAGCGTACGACACGAAGGGTACAACTCTGGCCAAGTCTTGTGGATGCCAACCGCAAACGTCATCAAAGGCACTTTAAGAGCGTTGCTTCGAGGTAAAGAAGGAGGTTCCGGCGATAAGTTGGAGCAAGCTCATACTCAGGATGGAATGAGCGATGCGGGCGTAAACACTGCCGGATTAAGTTTTAGATATGCCGCAAACTGGCAGTGTTCAACGAGGGGCGTTTGTTCGGTGTATACGAAAAGTCAAAATTGGATTTCGTACCATGCGACGTGGCTACAAGGCCTCGAGAGTAAAAGGGCCATCCTGACGAAGGTGGAAGAAGCCTGGTCGAAACTCTCTTCCAAACCTGCGAACGCAGAGGATGATGCGAATGATTCTCCTCTTGCGCAATGTGCAAAATCTTTAAAAGCAGAACATACAGGTTTCGGAAACACCTTCCTAGGCGACGGTATGAAGACCGAACTAGACGCTGCGCGCGGGAATCCAGGCCGCGAAGGGGGATGCCCAACTGGGCGTTTGTATTGTAGCGCGTGGGAACCGTTGCACTGGGGGAGCGACGAAGATTACACGTCCTTTTGGAACACGGTGTCATCCAACGGTGCGCTGAAAGAGCATCTTATCGTCGCGGCAGAGCTGGACGAGCAGTGCGCTTTTGACCCGAAAACGGGAATCGAATCCATCGAACAAGATGTGCAGAAAATTGCCGCAGTTCACTTCAGATGCTCTGACGTGCCTATAAGCTACACTCAGGATTATCCTGTGGCACCACCAGAATATTCTTCGTTCGTAGGAAAGAAATTCCGCGAGTGGGGGATGAAACGTGTTGTCCCTATACTCTGCGTCGAACATGGCTTGGAGGAATCAATTCGAGACGACCGTCAAAAGCAGTGCGAGGAATTGTTCAATTTACAACTTAACATTATCAAGCGCGAGATGATAACGAATGATGAGAACGTTCATTTCGACGACATCACCTGTTTATCCGAAAAGACGACACTCATGGCAATCCGCGACCTAGGCGCCTCTGCTATCCTCGTCCCTTCGTCGTTCACCTTCCCGGCTGGGTTAGCTCGAGAAGATGGCAGTAAATTCATCATGCCGCACTTCGGTGTCCAAGGTGTGAGCCCTGCTGACGTGTTGCTTCAATCCAAAATAAACGATGAAATCATTCTGCGCATGCAAAGCGTAGCAGATGCGATGCATGTGACTGTATTCTGCCCCCGGTGCGGTAACGACATCGCGGACACTCCTGAAGGCGCGACCCAGTGGAACATCGACGTGTGGAAGCCACTGTTGGAGAAGTACGCATCAAAGAATTGAACTCGTCGTATGCATTCAAAAGAGCTCTGATTTTAGTAGATTTTAGATTAGAACGCGAGTGTATGTACAAATAAAACCGCACGCAAAATAAAAAAGAACTACACAAACCCGCTCTTTCTGAGCGATCATCATGCGCGAGAAAAAGAGGAAGGAGAAGAAGAAGAGGAAGAAAGAAACGAGCAAACATCGGAAGACGACGACGACGACTTTGCGATGTCGATACTCTTCGTTCAACCATCCCAAACACGCCGCTTTTTTTTCCTCCTCTTCGTCTGATGATTTCGTGCCGACATTTCTCTCCTCGATTGAACTGTTCGCGTTTTCAACTTCAAACGAGAATTCTCAGAAGAACGAGGCGAACGAACAGGCATCATCGGCAGCAAAGATTCTTTCGATCGATGCCCTAGATCGTGCATCTTTTTCTGTGATTCGAAAGTGCACCATGGCGGATGTTTTGAACGCGCATTTTGTGCACGAGTACGTGAAAGAAGATGAAGAGAAAGAAGGGAAGAAGAAAAAAGAGTTGAGTTTACTCTCGATTGGCGACGAGGAGGAGGATATTTTCTCCATCGCTCGAGGCCGGTTCGAAGCGATTTTGAGCGAGCGTCTGTGCGAGAGACTGGGCGTGTCCGGACCGCTCTCTCGAAGTTCTTCGTCTGAGAGAGAAGAAGAGAGGAGACGGAGAGTCGTCGCGATAAACTTACGGAGCGATAACTTTGTACCCGGGCGAACGACGCACGACCGCGTGACGGATAATGCGAGGAGGGTTTTTCATCGTCAAACTTCTTCCTCTGGAGGGAAGTTGGGTAACATAGCTGGTGATGGTGGTGGCAGTAATGTGCTCCTCGCGCACTTTGAGGTTGGAAACGAAGCGATAGAGATTGAGAGGTCTAGTTTTGCAAGCGGCGAGAACGCGGTTGAGATTTCGAGTCGGAAAATTGAAAAGTGCACAGGAGAAGCGAAATGTGAGAAAGAGGAAAATAGGTTGTTTGAACTCGTTGAATCGTTTCGGCGGTCCGTGGAGAGCAAAGAGAGCGCCGCGATAACATCTGGTGAGCACGAGGAGACTTTACGGAAAATACTCGAAATTGTAAGCGTCGCTGCTTTGCGAAGTCGGCAGAAAGAGAAGAAGGAAGAGGCGGCGAAGGAGTCTCCGTCTGCCTGTCGCCTTCATACTGCACGATGGAGCGGGTTTTTAACATCAAATCACCTCGAGCGAGCGCTCAAAGCGACGAATGAAATGATCGAGAAGGACGATCAGTTTGAGTTTTGCGTTGTTTGCGCCCACGCGTTTCCGAATCAACCTTCTTGTGAAGCATTGCAGACAACCACGAGAACGAAGAAGAAGATGATGAAGATGAAGAACAGCAGCGATAGGAAACGAAAGCAACCGTCGTCGAGCGTTGAAGGAGAATGCGAAGAAGAACAAGAGGTCGAGATTTTGGCGCCGAGGACTTGCGCTTTCCTCGTGATGCAAAATCAGCGATACGTGAGTTTCCTTCCGATAACGTGAGAGATAGATACAGTAGGTAGAGATGAGATTTAATATAGTCATAGATAGAATGCCGCGTATTAGCTGTTATACATTTACACGATTGAATTATTATTACGTTTATCTTGATGTTGTTATATGTTATTGCTTCTGCGAGAGGAGGAGCGCTTTCACACTTTATTCGTCCACAACTTTCATTTTCAAAGTTTCTTCACTCGCTTTGTTCGCCTCTTCGTCGCTGTTCGTCGTCGTCGTCGTCGCGATCTTCGCCGCTATCGTCGTCGGTACCTCTTCTACGGCAACCACTTTTTTCACAAACTGACCGCGAACTCTTGGTCGAGCTTCCGCCAGCCGTTTTCTGCTGGCATATCGAACTTTCTTTTCGAATTTACGCTCCTTGCGCTTCTTGAGAAATCGAGCGATGGCCAACGCTCTTCGCTCGGCACAGGTTGAGGCGGTGTTGACGTTGTTGACGGCAGCGTTGGTATTGTTGGCAACAATGTTGTCCAACTTCACTTGCGCCGCAGATGTGTTTACGAACGGTTGGGCCGGCTGCTGTGGCGCATAGTGATGCTGCTGATGTTGGTGTTCTAACATTGTCATCGGCGCCTTCTCGACGGCGGATGCCAACGCTTGCACGAATGAATTTACGTATTCTTGATTTTGTTGAAAGTACGGAAACATGCCCATTCCGGCGTTACTGTGTATGCTCGTTGGCGGTGGCGCTCCATTCAAGGAGGAAGCAAACATGGCTGCTGCAGCCGCGGCGGCGGGATTGAATCCAGGAGGCATTTGCATTTGATGCTGTTGCTGTTGCTGCTGAGACATCGCCAACGACTGCATCAAATTTTGATACGCTTGCGCGTTAGCTTGCACCGTGGCCGGATCCTGTGCCGCCCCCATGAAGTTCTGCTGTTGAAGGTGGAATTGCATTTGCATTTGCATGAATTGCTGCTGTTGCATTTGCATCTGGTACTGCTGCTGCTGTTGTTGTTGTTGTTGTTCTTGTTGTTGTTGTTCTTGTTCTTGTTGTTCTTGTTGTTGTTGTTGTTGTTGTTGCATCTGGTACTGGACCAAGAGTTCCGCAGCTTCCACATCTTTCGCTTCAGTCATCGCCGCCTGCGGTGAAGTACTTTTCTTTGATAATCTCGAACGCGCTGCTTTCGTCGCATTCTTTCCGCTCTTCTTCTTACCATCCGGAGTCATATCTGCTTTCGCGCCATCATTCAGATTGGGAAAAACCATCGACATCGGATCAATCGGTAACGCTACCGTTTCCACGCCAACGTTTTTGTTCTCGTTTTGTTTGATGAATGATTGAAACGCCGAGCGCGACTCAGACCGGCGTAATTTGACGCGATCAGAATCGTTCGTATATTCGTTACCATCGTTGTTACTACCTTCGCCTTTATTGTGTGAATGTGGCGGTAACGCGAGTTCGAGAACAGCCGTTGGACCGCCGTGTGCGCGCACGAGTTGCACCGACAAACCCGAGAAGAGTTTCTTTTGTTCCGAGTGCAATATATTCGTCACGAGGTCTGAAGTCCTTCGCGCCGAGGTTCCTGGTCCTTCTTCTTGCATTGGCGCCGTCGCGAGTTCTCGAGCAGTAACAGTAGTAGTAGTAGTAGTTTTCATGGTCTCCTTTTCCGACGAATCTTCTTTCTTCTTTTTCTCCTCTTCTCCTTCTTCTTCGTTTCCGGAGGATTCTCTCCCACCCCCGGCTCCAGAACCTTCATCTGATCCGCAATCTGCATCTCGCATTTGATTTCGAGTCCAACGGTCGGCCGTTTTCGATTTTTTCATCTCTTCCATTTCCTTCGTCCCTTCTTCGTCGAGGACTCCGAGACCGCCAGATTCTTTCACCGCGAGTTTGAAAGTCGATGGATCGTCCGAGCCGCCCGAACCTTTCTCCTCAGAACCGCTGTTGTTGATGATGATGATGTTGTTATCATTATTACTATCCTTATTATTATCCTTATTATTATTATTATTATTATTATTGTCGTTTTTACCGTCACCATTCCTCGTCGTTGTCGTTAACAGTAAAGACGAACTCGACGAACTCCCGTTCGACGGTAACCTATGATGCGTCCCGACCATGCTCCTACACACATCCTTACTCAGCGGTTTCTGCAAAAACCCCTCCGCACCAATCGCGTGCGCTTTACTCTCATCCAAAACTTCCCCGGTAGCTTCCAAATGATCGCTCACCGACATGACAATTATCGGCACCTCTTTCAATTTCGGATTCTTCGATAAAATCGAGCACAACTCGATGCCGTCCACCTCCGGCATCATGATGTCCGTTAAAATCAAATCAATCTTTTCGTGATAATTGTTATCTCGTAATCGCTCTAAAGCTTGCTTCCCGTTGGATGCGTTCGTCACTATCGCTCCGGCTTGCGTGAGCATGGACGTTATGATCAAGGAGGTCGGGATGTCGTCCTCGACCAGTAAAATTCGTAATTTTTTCTCCTTTTCCTCAGTCGTTTTCGTTGACTTCTTTTTCTCCTCCTCGTTTTGGGGAGAAACGTCGTCACCATCATCCGTCGTCGTCGTCGTCGTTGCCGCTGTTTCAGTCCCTCCTCGTTCGAGAACGACGACGATCTCTTTTTTTTGTTTCGATGATCTCGTCTTGATCTTTGCTTCTTCGTTCGCAGCGACCGAGTGACCGCCCATCCTCTTCGTCTTCTTCGTCGTAGTCTTCTTCTCAACAAAATCATCCTCAAACTCCGACGTGTCGTCACTCCGTTTCCGGATTGGAAAAGGAGACTCAAGATTCCTCTTTTCTTTTCCCTCTTCTTTTCCAGAGGAAGATCTGTGCGCGCGCGTCGATCGCCTCATGGTATATCTCTCTCTTTGTTTACGCGTGTGTGTGCGCGCGCTGTCTCTCTGCACTCCTCGTGACCTTCTTTGTGTGATTAGAGAATGTGTTTCCTCCTTCCCCGTAAAGAGCGGTTTTTTCTTGAGATATTTATGAGATCTTTTGCACTTGAATAGAAATTTGAGACGCAGAGGCATCCTGAAATGCACTTTTTTCATCGCGTCATCAAAAGCAGTTTTGTTTTTGTTTTTAATATGATTCGTGATTCAAGCGTGAATTGTTTGTGGAGATGTTGTGTTCCCTCTACTGTTATTGGGAATTTTACGCGAAGTAAATCGTGATGTAATAGCGTTCATTATATTCGTAAAAATAAGTGTACAACTTTGATAACACTCTCTTTTAACTCTTCTTCTTTTTTACGTGTTGTTGTGTCTTCTTTTCATGCGTCGTCGTTCACATCTCTCGTGTGCGCTTTTAACTTTTCGAGCAAGTGTTCGGTTTCGACTTTCGAAACGAGCAAGTTTAAGCTCGTTTTGCCTTTCCAACACGTGATTGCGAATTCGGATCGAGAGCAGTTGAGTTTCTGAACGTCCTCGTCGCGGAGCAAACAAACGAGCGAGCCTTGGGAGCAACTTTCGACGTGTTTTCGAGTTTCCGCGTCGGTGAAACTCGGTCGCGGAGTGAATTTGGAACCGTCCGGTACCGGTTCGTTTTCAACCAACGCCAAACCTCTCAGTTTGAGGATTTGGAGGAGTTCGGGGATGGTGATCGTGATCGCTTGTTTTGTCATGAACGGCAAAGTTAGGAATAAACCGTCTTGGTTTAATCGGTAGTTGCACGAGCTCAAAACTTTCGAGTCTGCGCCAAAGTAAGAGTCTTTATCGTCGTTTAAGTTTTGTCGTTCGAAGACTTTTAAACCGATGGCGGTTATGCGTAAACTTTCCCTCGTATCGGCGGCGATGTACTGTCGTAAATTTGGAGTGACATAATACACGCGTTTCGGTTTGCTCCCTGCCGCGGTTCTCGTGACACAGTTTTTCTCGATTTGAAGCGAGTGAATGCCGTACTTTTCGTTGATTGGATCGACGACGTCCGGAGAATTCACGGGCGCGACCCCGTCGAACCCTTTCCTACCCGGTCTCGATTGGTCTTGACCGTGCGCGTTGAGGAAGAGTAACGTACCATCTTGCGGGTCGCGAGAGTACTTCTCTTTCGGCGGTTTCGGCTGTTCCACGGTTAAAGAGAGCTTAATTTGATCTCCAGAGTCACCATTCGAGGACGAGGACGGGTACTCGAAATGGCACTTCACTTCCGCCATGCCTAAACCTTTAAATTTCGAAAACTCTCTCGTTTTCGACTTTTTACTCTCGTTGCCGTTCGCCTCGTTTTCGATTTGCGTCTCAATCTCCGGATCCAATTCTCTCACCTTATCGAAAACGGCGACAAAGAAACCACCGGTATCGGAGTGGTGCGGTAAAATTCTCACGCAATTTTCAATCGGGATGGTATCTAAAAACTCTTTATCCGGGAACATGGAACTCGCGACAACTTTTTCGTTGTTCTCGTGCGCTTCCTCCGCCGAATTCCATCGACGATTCGATTTCCCCCAAACTTGCCAATCTCTCAACCCGTTCGATCGTTTCAAGTTCGGTAACTCTTTGCTCACGTCTACCAACGTCAACGCCCCGTTCGTCGCTTTCATCAGCGACATCACCACGGCTTCGTTTTCAATCGGGTTCAACGAACACGTGGAATATACCATCCTCCCTCCAACTTTCAAAATCTGCGCGGCTCTCTTTGCGATTTTGATCTGCAGCGAGTGCAGACCATTTCCAAAGCCGCCGTGCCATCGAGCCCAAATATCCGGCGCTTTCCGCATCGTGCCATCTCCGCTACACGGCACGTCACACAAAATGGAATCAAACTTAAAATCATCCTGAGCGTTCCCGGGTTCACCTTTAATCACAGGAAAGTTCTGCCCCTCGTGATTCGTCACCAACAAGCACGGCGAATTCGCGCGTTTCGTTTGGTGCGTCAACAAATTACAGCGCTTCAAATCAGCATCGTTGGCGACGACAAACCCAGTCGGCATCTTTGCGGACAACTCTGCTTTTCCTCCCTCCGCGTCCGCGTGAAAACTCCCAAAGCTCGGATCGTAACTCTCAAAATCCCTATGCAACGCCTCTAAAACTTGGAACGTTTTCGATCCAGGCGCAGCGCACATGTCCAAAACCTTATGGTGCGGTTCAACCTTCAAAAACTGCGTCGGTATCATCGACACGACTTCTTGCCTCGTGATCGAACCAAACTCTTGGCCGGATTTGAGAAACTCGTGCAACGACTTCAACTGCGGCACGGATCGTAACTGTAACCTGGAGTAACTAAATTGCCACGCCCCAGAGTCTGGATACCACTCCACCGCTTTCGGTGGTTTAATATCTTCCAACCCTGCTCCGGATAACGTCGCGAACTCGTTTTTCACTCGTTGCTTGATCCGCGCGGCAAAGTTCCCAACCCCGTTGATTCTAAAACTGCTCGGTAAATCCGTTTTCAAAACGCGCATCAAGTTTGCAAAATCCTCGTCGGACGAGCATATCTTTTGCGCCGAGTAGTACGCTTCGAAGTGCTCGTTTTCGCGGACGTATTCAGTCGCGCCGTATTTCCCTTCGCCGTTGTTCTTTTTGCCTCCTCCTCTTGCCGGTCGTTTCCCTTTGGGTTCTTTGTCCCACGAATTTGAGCGATTGGATTTCTTAAAGTCTCGCTTTTGGATTCTTTTGTTGTTGTTGTTATTACCATCGCTCGGGTTTGACTTGCGCTTCTTGTTGTTGAATCCCATCTTTATACCTCTCTCTCTCTCTCTGCGTTCTTCTTCTTTGTTTCTTTGGATGTATGTTTGGAGAAAACGCTCGGGTAAACGAAGTTCCTGAGAGGAATTTTTGGCGGCTTGGCGGCTGTTTTTATGAGAAGAAAAAGAGAGAAAAAAGAACAGAAAATACTAATACGGAGATGAGTAGTAATAGTACACAACTTTATGTTCAAGTTCTTTCTGTTTTACAAATACCCACCACTCGTGAAAATCCCGCAGACGA
>Ga0181557_1006263_pt1 | contig 10387 bp, 6 predicted proteins | sample 011ome_23_FD_148632 | JGI IMG/M metagenome (GOLD analysis project Ga0181557, IMG submission 148632) | Coastal salt marsh microbial communities from the Groves Creek Marsh, Skidaway Island, Georgia - 011506CT metaG (spades assembly) | ecosystem: Environmental > Aquatic > Marine > Intertidal zone >... | reverse complement strand
CTATGGAGGAACGGCCAGTGGAGTAATGGCGGCATTGGCGGCAAAGAAAGAGGATGCTAAAGTTATTTTGATTGAGCCAACCCGATATCTCGGAGGTATGACTGGTGGAGGGATTCACCACCTGGATTGGGGTAAGGGTAATACGGTGGGCGGATCGACTTACAAGATGTTAACCGAAAGTTTAAAGCAGGAAAAAAGAGCTACTCATGGAACGATGTTATTGGGCATTGGAAACAAAGAGTATCGGGAGCGTTTCAGAAAGGCGATAGATACTGCAGGGATCAAGGTGATCTACGAACACCGTCTTGGGAAAGTCGAGGTTGGAGGAAAGACAATCGAACACCCAACCCGGCAAAAACCCATTGCTTTGGGAGAGAAATTTTCTTCAAAGAAAAAAGAGCATTCTATCCGCTCAATCATCCTCGACTATGCACCGGTCGATGAAACCGGCTGCCCTCCCCCACAGCCCAAGAAGCGTGATGTGATCAAGGTTTCCGCAAAGGTATTTATTGATTGTTCCTATGAGGGGGACTTACTGGCACAGAGCGGTGCGAGCTATACCTGGGGTCGTGAATCACGCGAGCATTACAATGAATCCCTTGCCGGGGTGCGGCCCAGTCTGTGGGTTCATGATATTGATCCTTACCTTAAACCGGGAAATCCAAAGAGTGGATTGATCCCATTCGTTCAGGACAGGCAGATCGGCCCCTTGGGAAGTGCGGATGATTTAACCATGGGGTATTGCTTCCGCTACGAGTTCGACAAGAGCGGGAAAGGCATTCCGATTCCAGAGCCAGTGGATTACGATCCGGCTGAATTCGAACTCTACCGCCGGGCGTTAAACGGGAATCTAGATATATTCTCAAGCCGCAAAATGCGCTACACCCTCAACCTAAAGGAAGCAAAGAAGCACCCGTTTGTCGGCGGTGCCAACCTCAACCGTAACATCATGGCCTCCACAGCATACGGATGTAATGTGGATTACCCGAACGGTGACTGGGCAACACGCTCACGGATATGGAAATTTCACCAGGAGTTTCTCAGCAAAATTGTACACTTCGCTAAAACGGATCCATCCAGCCCTGAAAGCTTACAAAACTATGCAAAGAGACTGTCCTTTAAGCGTGGCCCCTTTGATGAAACTGGAGGCTGGCCAAGCCAACTCTATGTTCGCGAGGCCAGAAGGATGGTGTCCTCCTATGTGGTTTCGCAGAAGGATATTGCGGGAGAAACGAACCCGGCTCATCCAGTTGGTCTGGCAGCCTATGGAGTGGATGATTGGCCCTACGCAGTGGTTGTGGAAGATGGCAAAGTTGCGGTGCAGGGAGGTGAGTTTTCTATCATCTACCTGGATGGAGGAAAATACAACGGCAGTTATAAAATCCCCTACGAATCGATTGTGCCCACTAGGGGAGAGTGTGATAACCTGATCGTTCCTGTATGTGTATCGGCCAGCCATATTGCCTTCACCTCTTTACGGATGGAACCCGTGTGGATGATCCTTGGGGAATCCGCTGGCGTGGCGGCTGCCCTAGCTGTTGATGCTAGTATTCCTGTGCAGGATGTTCCTTACGAGCAACTGCGACCCAAGCTGGACGAGCTTGGCCAGAAGCTAGTTCGTGGCGCGGATGGAAAACACAGCGACCAACCCAGGGTGTGGAACTCACGCAAGCAATGGAATGCGCAAAAGAAGGGATATGAATGGCTCTTTCCCCATATCGACAAAGATTCAAATGGAAAAATTTCTTCGGAGGAATATGTCAACTTCCAGAAATTCAAATCGAAAAATGAGAATTGGAAGGAAGTCCTAAAAAAAACTGAGCAATAAGGCTGAGCCTTCCTCAAACAAACCCAATATTGTACTTGTTTTTGCCGATGATTTAGGCATCGAAGCTCTCAACGCCTACGGTGGACATGGTATTAAGACTCCTCATCTTGACAGGATGGCGAAAGATGGAATGTTGTTTACTCATTGCTTTGCCAGCCCTGCCTGTTCCCCTTCGCGGGCGGAGTTACTTACAGGCACCTACCCCATTCATAATGGGATTCAACATGTTCTGGCAAAGTGGGAGGATAAAAACTATCTCGATCCCGAAAAATTTAACAGCTTTGCCAATCAGTTAAAAAAGGCGGGGTACGCGACTGCTGTTGCCGGCAAATGGAACCTATCCTGGCTGGCACGAAATAATACAGTCAACGCCTTCGGGTTCGATGAATATTGCCTATGGCAAATGTATGACCGAAAAGGAGTAAAGCGCTCCCGTTTTTATAAGCCCTATTTTAATATCAATGGATCGATTAAAGAAGAATCCATTGCCGACCGGTTTGGCCCGGATGTGCTCGTCGACTTCGTCATCGATTTCATGACAAGAAAGAAGGACGAGCCCTTCCTCATCTACTACCCTGCCCTTTTAGTTCACACCCCATACATTCGTGTTCCAGGTAGCCCAAAAGTAAATTCAGTGCCCGATGATCAGCAAAAAAACGGCACCGAATGCTTTCCGGAAATGGTTGAGTATCTGGACAAGAATGTGGGCAGGTTAATGAACACGGTCGATGAACTTGGCATAGCCAAAAATACAGTTTTTATTTTTTGTGCGGATAATGGCACGCATGGCCCGGTTACATCGGTCTGGGGAGATAGCCGAACCAAGATCAAAGGAGGTAAAATGACTATGACCGATCGTGGTTCCCGGGTACCCTTACTCGTAAGCTGGCCAGGGAGGATCAAGCCCGGTTCGCAATGTGACGATCTCATTGAATTGGCTGATTTCCTGCCCACCTTTCTTGAGCTTGCATCAGCCCCCGAGCCTAAGCAATCGATCGATGGAACAAGTTTTTTACCCCAGTTACTTGGAAAAAAAGGCTCACCCAAGGAATGGGTTCATATCGAATATGGAAAGAACCGGCAGATCCGAAACAAGGAATGGACCTACACCAATAAAGGAGACCTGATCAAAGTAAACCAACTTGGAGAGCCAGAAAACCGCCCAGAAAAGTTATCAGACAACATTGGAATCCGTGAGGATATGAAAAGTATTTTACACTCAATCAATTTGAAATGACATGAGGATAAAAAGTAAGCTTGAAAAATTTTTATATCAAACAACCACACTTTACGCTCAACAAGGGTCTTTTTTTTATATAAACACTACATTCTATTATAAAACTTAAACCTATGAAAATTCTCATAAAAGCTTACCTAACGATCACATTAACCCTATTGGGCCTCTCTTCCATAGCATTTTCTGCAAATAAGAAAGTTGTCTTTCTCGCTGACGGCGGGAAAAACAACGAAAAGCATAACCATGTCGATGGGAATGATATTTTGGCTGCTGCCCTCGAAGAAAGTAAACTGGGGTTTGAAACTGCCCAGTACAAAGGCTGGCCAACTGACCCCAAGGCCTTTAATGGAGCCGACTCGGTGGTGATGTTCTGTAACGGTGGCAAAAACCATCACCTGGTGATGAAGCACCTCGACCAGTTTGAAAAGTTGATTGATGCAGGTACCGGGTTTGTGTTCATGCACTATGGTGTCGAGGTACCGAAGGGAAGAGCTGGCGATTTGATGCTCCGGGCAATGGGAGGCTATTTTGAAGAGCACTGGTCGGTCAATCCCCACTGGACCGCAGATTTTAAATCCTTACCAAAACATCCCATCACCCGTGGAGTGAAACCCTTTGTTCAGGAAGATGAATGGTATTACCATATGCGCTTCCAGCCTAATATGAAAAATGTAACCCCAATTCTTTCTGCCCATCCACCCCAGTCCACCATGAACCGCCCGGACGGACCCCACTCCAATAACCCCCATGTTCGTAAATCTATGGCAGCCGGAGAAATCCAACACATTGGATGGGCCTACGAGCGCCCCAACGGGAAAGGACGTGGGTTTGGAACCACCGGTGGCCACTATCACAAAACCTGGGCAAGAGATGACTGGCGTACTTTGATTTTAAATGCGATCGCATGGACCGCAGGAGTTGAGGTACCCAAAGAAGGGGTGCCATCCATCCCCACTCTCAATATCGCATTCCCCAAATAATTGCGTTAGGTCGTTCTTCAATAGGGATACGACTTAACTCAGCATTCAGCTAAACCGAACCATCGCCTGGTCGTAACCGACTTGGCGGGTGTAAGAAGTTTCTTTCTCAATTCGGGGTACACAGGAGTAAAGTTCGATTGCTTGCACCTTTTGGCAGAGCATCTTCAGCAAGGTGCGAATCACCAACCGGGCATGGGGTGCACCTAAACAATTGTGTGGGCCAAACCCAAAACCAATATGTGGGTTAGGTGAGCGGTCGAGCAGCACTTGATCAGGTTTCTTGAAGACACTCCCGTCCCGGTTGGCGGAGGGCCAGCACAACCCAACACGGGAGCCCGCAGGGATTTCTTGCCCAGCCACCTTTGCCGCATGCGGACAGGTTCGGGTAATGGCAGTAAGCGGGCTGACATAACGGACAAATTCTTCGCAGGCAGGTAGGATCAGTTTTTCATCGGTTCTCAAAAAATTGAGGGCTTCCGGATGCTCGCTCATATAAACCACAATACTGCTTACAACATTGATGACCGTATCCTTCCCGCCGGCAAAAGTAACATTGGCAATCCCCTGCTTTTCCTCAAAGGTTAGCTCTCGCCCACGAAATTCCGCCTGATTGAGAAAACTGAAAAAGTCTTCCCCCGGTTCGCGTTCGGCTCGGACAAATTGCTCCGCGGTGTATTTCTCCAAACCAGTTCCCTCGCTTAAGGCATGCAGTCCCCAGGCCTCCCAGAGTTTTGCCTCCTGCTCTGGCATATTGAGCAGACGGGTTAGGGCACGGCACTGCAGAGGCAAAGCGAAATCATGAACAGCATCGATTTCGCCAGCATTCAAAAGGGATGAAACCATCGAACCGATCAGTTCCTCCATATTGGCAATATAGGCAGGGTCGAGCGGACGTTTAAAGATCGGCTCCAGCAGTGCACGATAATCGGTGTGATCGGGTGGATCCATCTCGATAGGAATCTGCCGCATGGTGCGCATGTTCTCTTCGGTATGTGGAACCACCTGAAAGGGATGGTCGCTACTGAAAGTCTCCCAATCCTTCACCGTTTTACGAAGATCTTTCAGACGGAGAATAAACGGTATCGATTCACCATCGAACTCAGTGATTTGAAGACCTGAATCCTGCCGATTCTCGCGAAAAGGATCTTGGCTAATAGGCATAAAAAATACTCCTCAACTTGTGTCCAAGACTTTGCAACCGGGTATAGGGAAAAGCAGGGTTAAGGCTTTACCGCCCAGGCAGGGCCAGGCAGTTGATCTTTGGAAATTTCAGGATGAGAAAGCAAAAAATTATTTTCATCGATAAGATTAAATACCACATGGGTTGCCCGTTCAGGAATGGAAGCGGTGACTTTTCCAACCTTAGCCTCAGGGTCCCGGGCAATCTTTGCCGCTGCCGGAAACCAGGCACTGTCCGGGTCATTTCCATTGAGGGAATAAATCAGATCTGCCCGTATGAGCTTGGCTCCTTTTTCACGGTATTGAAGATGCATTTCCCGACCCACCTGTTGCATGCTGGTCACTTGGCAGACCTTGTCCTTTCCTTCGATAGATATCCGCACACAATGAGGGTTGTAATAAGTCATGCCTGCCCCCCATTCCTGAAGAGCTTCCAATAATTCTTCCTTCATACGCTGGGCAAGTTCGGGCATCTTGGCACTCAAATCATTGGCCTCCTCCCAATCAATCCGTTTCCGCCTGGAGTCGTACAACTGATAAAGCTCAAGGCGGGGACGCTCCGGCATGTGATTGTAGATCAATTTATACCCATCCTGTAAAATCGTGGATTGCTGGCAGTACCCGTTGGGGAAATGCCAAAACATGGTATTTCTTTTCTTTCCGGTACGCGGATCTATGACCAAGGCTGGGTCCTGTGGGTCCTGGGTCAGCAAAGCACTTAGATCACTGCCATCGAGGATTTGATTCTTTTTATTGGGTGAGTTTGTTAAACTGAGTAGGGTTGGGTAAAGGTCGAGTCCATTGATAACCACTTCACTTTGTACCTTGGGGGAAATCCCAGGACCCGAAATCAGAAAAGGTACCCGCACTCCACCCTCCCGGGTATGAATCTTTCCCTGATCCAATGGATAGTTGTCTGTATATATCTCACCAGGATGTCCTTCCATTCCTCCATTGTCTGAGGTAAAAATCAAATAGGTATTTTCAATAAGCTTATGCCCGGGCCATCTTGGGTCTTCGGTGGTTTCAAGAAAGGTTAACATCTGGCCAATGTAGTAATCCAAAGTCTCAACCATCGCACAGTAATAGGGATTACGCTGCCCTTCCAAGGTCCAGCCTTCCGGATCGGTGGGATAGTCAACCCCGAGCTTTTTACAGTATTTTTCCAAAAGGGCCTTACTCCGGGACTGCAGGGGGGAATGAACCAACCAACTGGCATAGTATAAGAAAAAGGGGGAGCTTTTACTTTTTTCGAGAAAGGTAAGGGCTTCTCCTGTGACATGATCATAAGGGTATCCATTTTCATCCAGTCGGTATGGATCCCTGGGTTTTTTGGTGGCAAAGTCGGCCAATCTGTTTTTCATCGGATTCTGCACACCCCGGGCCATCTGGTTTTTGGGGTAGTGACTACTAAAGTCAAAGCCTTGGTCAACGGGCTGGGGAAATGCATGGTGATTAATCGCCACATGCCACTTCCCCACATGTCCCGTGGTGTACCCATTATCCTTTAAGGCTTCGGTAATGGTATATTCCTTGGGGTCCATCCCACCACGGCACCACGGGGCGATAAAGGAATTCCCCCGACGGTGAAAGGGAGCTGGTGGTTTACCTGAAGCCACCGTTGTATTCATGGTCCGTGCCGGGTGTTTTCCACTTAAAATGGCCCCCCGGCTTGGACTACAAACCGGAGAAGGTGAATACCCATTGAGGAACATCACCCCTTTCCGGGATAGCTTATCCATGTTTGGAGTCTCATAGGGGGAAGGTTCATCCACATCATAACAGACCACATCCTGCCAACCAAGGTCATCAATAAGCATGAAGAGGACATTGGGCTTTTCGGGGCGGTCCGCACAAAGGACAGCTGCAAGCGTTAATGATAAAACTGAAAGGAAATGGGTGGTTTTCATAAGGATTAATTTTTGGAAAATCAGTGCTTATTGAGTGGGGGTTTTGACAAAATCAATACGGGTAAATTTATTTAGGCCCGGTACGGAAACATGCAAGACATCCCCCTTCACTTTGTAAGGACCAAGTTCAAACTCTTGAGTATCCTGATCCTGCCCGGTGTTAAGACTGATATTTTTAGTCGTCACCTTTACCCAATAGGACTGTCCCTCGGTAAAGCCTTCCCCACGGAAGTCACGCTTTGAATTTTCATGATTAAAACGCTTCCCCGTTTGCACGGTCGCAGGAATTGCAACATTCACTGGTTTATCCCCGGTGCCACCGCTGGAATAAACCAGGGTGGTAAACTTCTTTTGCGTACGATTCCAGGTGGATACCCGGTATCTCTCATTCCCGGTGTAGCCTGGGCCGGCCACGGCAATATCATTTCCTCTCTCCCCGGCCAAGGCATGCCTTATGACTTCGTCACGGCCACCGCCCGCCTGAGCAAACCACTTCCATACATAGTACATTAAATGATTGGGGTCAGGTGGGTTAATATAATCAGCAATGGTGAAAATCTCTCCCTGACCATCCGCTACCTTAAAATCATTATCTCGGCCACGAAGGGAAACTTTTCGCGTGATCACGCCGGGCCCCCCATCTGTGGCATCAACCACAAGATCAGGTCGCAACTTCCTGACCCTTCCGTTGTAATCCCTTCTTTTAGTCAAGCCCATCGACCAAGGGCTTTCATTATCGGTCCATAAAAAGTTCATCACATTCATTCCACGCTCCATGCACTTCCCCATTAATGTAAGGGTTTTATGAAAGCCATCGACTTCATCTTTTTTGCCGTCTCCGTTTACATCCGCACTCAACTCCATGGTTCCCAATTTCCCGTCATCCCAGTTCACCCATGCTTCCGCGGAGACAATTGGTTTCAAGGGGTAGCCCTCCCGGTCAAGTTTGGAGCGAACCAGGTCATAATTGCCCCAGGTGGAAGTAATAAAGCTACCATCCATCATCCCATACCCATCATGATGGTCCGAGACATTGATATTTAATGAGTCCACCAATCCAAGCAGTTTTTCATTGGTAATCAGGCGCTCATAAAAATCATCCACCGCTTCTCCCCCAATCCCTTTTAGACCCTGCAGTATCGGACAACCCTGGCAGGGGGAGCATCCCGAAGTGGAGACTAAAACCGGAGAGCTTGGCTTGGCATCATACACTTCCCGAACAGCTTCCGCTCCCTTGATAAAAATTTCATTATGAAGAAAATCCACATCTGCTCCGGGCATAATGCTTTTCAAATTGGTTTCATGCCCAAGCTGATAAGAATGTACCCTGCCTTTAAAGTGAGTAGCTAAGCGGGTCATAAAGGCATTAAAATGATTAACTTGCGGGCGCTTACCCCCGTTGGGTGCAACCTCAGATGCCCATCCCGGGCATCCAAAGAAAACAAATTCCACTTTTAAGCCGGCTTGATTACTGGCGGTGACTACTTGGTCGAACATCCTTAAACCTGGGGAAGGATTTTTTTGATAGTTGGTATGAGCAGGGGTGGGCTCAACTTGCTGCCAGGCGACCCAAAACATAACATAACTGCTTTCCTCAGCCAGCATGGGCCGGGTCAGTTCATACTCGTTATTAAGCGGACGGGAAGAGGAAGGCTGCCAGCGCACTCCCACTTGCATATGATCAGTCGTCCATTGATAAGCTGATACAAAACCTGGAGTCAGGAAGCAGATAGTGAGGCTGGATAGGAAAAGTGTGAATGTACGCATGAAGTCGGTTAGGTTTTGTTAAAAAGAAAAGAAATCAAACCAAGGAAAGACAAAATGAACAAGTATTATCAGGCTGATTATCACAGATTCAAAAGAGAGATACTTGGCATTTCTCCTAGGAACAAAATGAAATTATTTTACTTTGTTGACAAAATAAATTTGCACTCTCCTTTTTTGGTATAAAGATGAGGGCAGATGAGTTTAGTCACCCGTATCAAAAACGAAATAGGCTCGCGCCTGGAAAGAAGTGAGGATCTGCAAATCCCACTTACTGTTCAGGGATTGAGTGAACATTATGGAGTAAGTTATACCCCTGTAAGGAAAGCAATTGGGGAATTAATCGGGGTCGGATTGATCCGCAAAAAAAGCAACGGCCGACTGGAAGCGGTTCCTCCCAATAAACGCACAAAGAAATCAAACTTCCTGACCAAACAGGAATCTGAAAAGAAACCAGTAGAAAACATTACCAAAGAACTGGTGGAAATCAGTCTTGGGGGGGAAGAGTGTTTTGTTCGGGAAGAAGCCACTGCCAGCAAGCATGGCCTGACCCGATCGACCCTGCGTCAAATCTTGCAACGCCTCGCCGGGGAGGGCCTCCTCGAACATGTGCCAAGACGAGGATGGCGGGTAAAACCATTCCGTCAGGAAGATATGGATGCATTTATTGAAGTCCGCGAAGTAATGGAATTAAAGGCCCTGGATTTGGCCAAGCCCAAATTATGTTCCTCGGAGTCCCAAAGGAAACTTCGGCAGATAAGAGAAAATAACCAGTTGGCTAAAGGGAAGAAAAGTCAGGCAAGAATTGATAATTCCTTACACGCTTGTCTTATCGATCTGGCAGCCAATCCATATATTAACGATTTTTTCAACCGGCACGGTCGATATTTTACCATTCTATTTAATTGGGAAGGAGAGAACGAGAAAGCAGCCTCTGAAGCAGTTACCCAGCATCATGAAATTATTGATGCCTTGCTTGCCCAAAACTGGTCCTTGGCAAAGAAGCGACTTTCCCATCACTTGCATAGTAACCACCCAGTGCTCAGCAACCTCAGGGGAATTAAAAAAAAGGGATGAATAATCATTTAATTCAATTCATCGGTTTGCTGGTTACAGCGTCATTCGTCTTTGCCGAAGAAAAGTCGGACTTGATCATAAACGGATCCGACTGGTTCGATACAGAGGGCCGTAAAATATCCGCCCACGAGGGAGAACTGGCACGCTTCAGTGATTATTTTTACTGGTATGGCAGCAGTTACAAAAATAATCCACAAGGCAAGTTCCGTATGACAGCAGGCCCGGTATGGAATGGTGTGCAGGTATACCGCTCGAAGGATTTGGTAAACTGGGAATATCGCGGAATATGTCTACCCCGCCCCGAAAAAGGATTTGGTAAACTGGGAGCCACAGGAAGATCACATATACTCTATAATAAAAAGACCAAAAAGTATGTGATGTGGTATCGATGGTTCGTGGCGATGCCTGCATC
>Ga0181557_1006251_pt1 | contig 10400 bp, 3 predicted proteins | sample 011ome_23_FD_148632 | JGI IMG/M metagenome (GOLD analysis project Ga0181557, IMG submission 148632) | Coastal salt marsh microbial communities from the Groves Creek Marsh, Skidaway Island, Georgia - 011506CT metaG (spades assembly) | ecosystem: Environmental > Aquatic > Marine > Intertidal zone >... | reverse complement strand
GACAATCTCTTAACCTCCACCAGTGCGTTGTGGTCGGCGATAAGTTTATGCGAAGACTTGAACTTGGAGATAAAGAAGCACGAAACAAGTGGGCAAAGCTACTTCAAAAAAGAAAAGCGACTGGAGAGCCTTATATCCTTTTTAAAGGCAATACGAACAAAAGCAACCCAGAAGCATACAAAAAAAATAGTTTAAAAGTGCATATGACTAATATCTGTAGCGAGATTACCCTGCATACAGATGAGTCGCACAGCTTTGTTTGCTGTTTATCTTCGGTTAATTTAGATAAATATGATGAATGGAAAAATACGAATTTAATTTACGACGCAACTTGGTTCCTGGACGGTGTGCTAGAAGAATTTATCCAGAGGGCCAAGAATATGAAGGGATTCGAGAACTCTGTACGCAGTGCGGAGAAGGGCAGGGCACTTGGACTTGGTGTCCTTGGGTGGCACAGCCTATTACAAAAAAATGGAATTGCTTTCGAAGGTTTATTAGCACAATTCAAAACGCGAGAAATATTTTCAAAAATAAAAATTGAGACAGAAAGAGCATCAAGAAAGCTAGCGGAGGTTTATGGAGAACCACTTTGGTGCGTTGGCACAGGGCTCCGTAATACACACCTAAGAGCTATAGCACCTACTGTATCAAACTCAAAATTATCAGGGAATGTTTCACCAGGTATTGAGCCTTGGGCTGCTAATGTATTTACGGAACAATCTGCTAAAGGAACATTTATTAGAAAAAACAAAGAACTTAAAAAAGTATTAAGAAAAATTGGAATCGATAATAAAGAAACTTGGGACAAAATTTTGGCAGATGGTGGATCCGTTCAAGGAATTAAACAACTTGATGGATGGTATTATGATAACGGAGGAAGACTTAATAAAGAAGAGGGAGAATCAGTAAAGAATGTATTTAAAACATTTAAAGAAATAAATCAGTTAGAACTTGTAAGGCAAGCGGGTATACGCCAAGATTATATTGATCAATCTGTATCATTAAATTTAGCATTTCCTTCAGAAGCGCCGCCTAGGTGGTTAAATCAAGTTCATATTGAGGCATGGAAGCGTGGAATTAAAACATTATATTATGTGCGAACAGAAAGCGTCTTACGCGGCGACATTGCTGCTGCGGCTATGGATCCTGATTGCTTGTCTTGCGACGGCTAGTTGTGAAGATGAAGAAGATTATTGCATAATAACGTTGACGACTGTATGGGATGAATCAACAAATACTTATGTTACAATAGAAGAATCTTATTGCGAATATTATTAATTAAATTTTATATTATGACACTTAAAGAAAAAGTAAAAAAGTTAGAAGCTGAATTGCTTGAAGCTAAGCAAAAAGCAGCTGATGTTATTTTAGACACAAAAGATAATGTGTTTACACAAAAGGAACTTAAAAAAATTAGGTTTCTTGAAATGTGGGCAATTGCCGGTCCGCTTGTTGGACTAGGTATTGGATTACTATTTTAAATAATTAAAGGGGTGCTACTTAATTGTAACACCCCTTTTTTTATTATACATTGCCAAATCCGCCTTCGCCAGTATCTAGCATAAATCTTGATGCTGGATTACCTTCGTTCATTGTTGGATCTTCTGGAACATCTGATATGCCTTGAGCAATGTGATCTTGATTTAGCTCAAAACCAACTCTGTCGCCATTATCATCTGTTTTCATTTCACCCTCACTTTTCATAATTTTATCAAGGTTTTGTGCACTTCTGCCTTTTATTCCGCGAAGTTCATCAAATCTCGCCATAGCCTCGCCTCTTGGTAATATGCCTTTGCCCTCCATTTTGTCAGCATACCTTTCACGCTTTGCATCAATTCTTTTCTTATATTCGTTATATCTTTGTTTTTTCTTTTGATTACGAATTTGAATTTTTTGCTTTTTTTCGTCGCTAAGTTCGTCAAAGTTTGCACGTCTTTTTTTAGCATAAGATGCATCATAAGCTGCCTCTTGTAGTTCAAGGGGTTTACGCGTTGGTTTGGGATCTTTAAAAGGGTCTCCCCCTATAGATTTTTGTAATCTTTCTAATAAGTTTTTCATATTATACTTTTATACCGTTAGCAGATTTTTCCCATGGTAATTGTTTAGCGCCTTCCATGTAAGCGACACCATCATACATTATTTTTTTCCCTTGCAGTCTAGGATAAGCTTTGCCTTTCCAATAAACATTTTGGTTATCATAATTTAACTTTCCAGATTTCATATCAGCTAAATGCTTTTTTTCATGAGCAATTACTTCTTTTTTCTTAGCTGGTGATAAACCTTCTTTTACTTGAATAGTTCCGTCTTTGTGAGCTTTGCCTAAAATACCTGGTTCTAAAGCGTCTTTTTTATCAAGAGGCGTATTTTTATCACTAAAAATTCTTTTTTTCCTAATTTCAACCAAGTCCACGTCTACCGAGTAAGGTGACCACCCTAAACCTAATAAAACATTTTGCCAAGCATCATTATATTCTGTGCTCATTGCGTTTATGTTTTCTAACTTTTTAAATACCCTATCTGCAGGTATATTAAGGATTCCGGAAACATAATTAGCTTTTGCATAGTTTTGATAAAAAGGGCTGTATTTATATTGTCTCCAGTCTTGATACCTTTGTGCTTCTACAATATCACCAATTTTTTTACTAATTGGAGGAGATATAGTTAAACCTTTTTGTATTAAAGCTAAACTTCCATTATAAACTCTTTCACCTTTTTGCCTTTTTTGGTTTTGATCATATAATTCCATACCAAAATTCTTAAGAGCGGCTATTGTAGCACCCGCGTACCCCATTCCCCTTAATGCACCGTCTAAAATACTATTAAGCGCATATGTAAGTTTCTTTTCGTCGTCTTCGGTAACCTCATCCTCATCATCCAAAAACATAGAAAATAAAGCACTTTGTAATGCAGTAAATATAAGGTTTTGTGCTACTCCGTAATAAACTAACTTAGAAGCATTTGTTTTCCAATCACCTCTTCCATTAGCTAAATCCAACGCAGCTTTCTTAGTTAATCGAGCATATTGCATAGGTGTATTGGCAAACGCTAATATAAACCTACCTATTTCAGAAGCTTGTTGTCTTGAAACTTTATCAGGCCTTGAAGATTGCTGAGATTTTTCAGCAATTTCTTGGAATTCAATCATTGTTTGCTTTATAGCATCAGACTCAGAAACACCTTCTTTTAATAACTTATTTATATTATTGCGATACCAACTTGCTCCACCAAAAGCAATAGCAAAGCTATCACCCCATTGTGTTGGCAAAAACCCTGCCTGTAAAAGCTTTTTATGAGATTTTAAAAACCAATTGTTAGGCTCTGAATTAGCAAGATCAGCAGTGTTTATTTCAATTTTTAAACCGCCACGTCTTTCTAATAAAAAGTCAGAGTTAAATAATACTCCAAAATCTTTAGCAAATTGAGGTACATTAGCCATAGCTTTAGCCATCATGAAAGGATTATTAAAAGTCCAATTCATAAAGTTAATAGCAGATAACTGTTGCAATATAGCAGATCTGGTATTAAAAGCCATAATGTTTGCTACCGAACCATTTATCCAGTTCATAGCTTGATTAAACTCTTTATCCTTACCTTTTTTGCGGTTGACCCCTGTTTCCATTCTTTCCAAAACATTTTTCAATGCATCAGTAAAATCATTACCATGCATTTGCAAAATTAGTTTCATGTTTTGATCAGAAAATATTTGATTTTTATTATTTATAAACTCAGTTAAAAATTCTTTTCTTTGAGCTTTATTAGAAACATTAGCTAAATCGGTTTGAATGCTACCACCTAGCCAATCCGGCGTTATAGGCGGATAGCCTTCTGATATTTTTGTTATTTTAGCAAGATCATCAGCAAAAGCTTTTAATTCCGGATTACCCTGTACAATACTGATTAAATCCGCTTCGTCTGCTTTGCTTATATCTAAATCATATCCAGCCCCATTATATAAATAAGCACGAACCGCTTGTTCATTATTATATAAGCCATTAATAACTCTTTCTTTTAATAAAGCTTTATTTTTATATTTTTTCTTTAATGCTTTATAGTCTCTAGCTAAAGTTACCTTTGCAGTTTCATATGCGCTTATACCTTGCGCAAAAGGTGTCATAATATTATCTTGAAAAAATTTCATTTGAGATTCTCCGAGCTTACCTTTGCTTAAAAATGTGTATAGCAAGCCTTCAAAATCATCTGCGCCTGGCGGAACATATATATTAAATCTTCTAAATATTGATCCTTTAGTAGGTTTTTTAGATCTTAATATATTGTCCATACCATCCTCTAAAGATGGCGACTCAGCTTCTTTAGCTATTTGTACTTTCTTTTTAACGCCTAAGTCAGTAAGCATTTTATTAACAGCCGCTACATTTTGAGGCGCATCATCAGCAAAGAACATATCATTATATCCTTCAGAAACTTTTTCAGCCATCCAATAAGCTTTAGCACCAGGCGTACCGTCACCTAGTCCCGTTATATTTTCTAAAGGTATACTAATACCTAAAGCTGATCTCAAAAAACTTTGTATTGATTCAGCTGCCGCAGCCGGGCGCGCGGTTAATACAAATACATCACGATCGCCTTTTGCTTCTGTTAACTTTTTAGCTAATACAGCAAGTGGTCCTTTTGTTCCTTCTTTTACGGTTGCAAATTCAGAAAAATCAAATTGTGCTCCAAGCTCTGCAAGCTCACCAGATTGCTCCGCAAACTCTGTAGCTGATAAAGTACCAGTTGTTCCATCTGGAAGTAAATAAAGCACGTTAGATTTGCTCTGCGCAAGCGTATCATCAAAATCAAATACTCTTGCTTTTTTAGTTGGCGCTTTTTTATTCATTGCAACCGCGCGGGCTTTACTTAAAACACTTAATTTATTATTAATTTCATCAGTGCTCAAATTATTAATATCAATGCCTAGCTCTCGCAATAATTTTTCCCCCTCTTTCCTTATATTTTCTTGGGCAGCAGCAACACCAGCTTCATTATATATAGCTAGCCTAACTTTCGCAGGAGTCATTACATCCTCAATTTCTTGCGTAGCAAGCTTAGCAAATTCAAGCCACTCACGCTCGGTCATGTATTTTTTAACGCTTTGATAACCAGCATCTATTGCTTTAGCTAAACTTTTACCCGCTTTATATGTAGTTTTAATTGTTCTTAAACCACCTACAAGTACATTTAAGCTAACATCTTTTGCTGCTAATAGTAAAAATGGATCAACAGCCAACCCCTTAGTTCCAGTAAGCTCTGTAAGCTTAGCTATAGCTCGGTCAATAATAAATTCAACTTTGTCAGTTTGTTCAGCAATTCCTTCTTGTTGAACCTTTAAAACATCAGGGGTAATTTTTCCATCAAATCCAACATTAAACTCTTCTGCAACTGATTTGCCGTTTCTAAGTATAATTTTATTAGGATCAATTCCTCCTCTTACATTGTTAACGTTAGGATTAAAATATCTTGCCCATATATTATCAGTCATCAACCACCCAGAAGGAGTTCTTGCTTTATAATTAAAACCTCTTCCATCCGGCCCTTTGCCAGCAAGCCTGCTATCAAATTCTTTTAGTAAAGGCCCTTGAAAAAAGTTTTTCTTAACATTTTTAAAATCTTTTTTAATATTTCCGTTTATAGCAGAACTAAATAAATATTTAGCCACAGCCGAGGCTGGCAAAGTATGCTCCTCATCGAATAATGGTTTATTATTTTCATCATACATTTTACCTATTGCGGTAAATTTAACAGGAGACGCTTTTCTTACAAAGTGACCTTGCCAAGATGAAGTAGACTTTAATAAAGCAGCGACTAAAGCTGCATTTTCTTTATTAATAGCACCATCTTTAACCATAAAATTTTGAAAAATAGTAAAAATGTCTTCTAAAGCTATTAATTTATTGTCTTCATTTTTAATCCACTCTTTATCTTTAAAGTTTTCTTTTAAAGATAATTGTTTTTTGCCATTTACAATTTTTCCGTAAGCAGTTTTTTGTTTTTTTATCCACGAATATGACTCTTTTTCTTCAGCAAAAGGACCGTTTTCTGCAACCCAAGCCTGTGCTTCAGCAACATTCATAAAAAATACATTGCCAGACCTCGCTCTTTCTACACTTGGTCTTTTACCTTTTGGTAATTTTTTATAATCTTTTTGTAAAATTAATTTACCGTCTAAAGTTTTTACATACTCTCCTTCAAAAATTTTAGGTTTACTTACTCCATTAAAATTTAAAAAGAAGCTAGTTGGTAGTAATTTTGTTAATCCGCTAGATTTTAATTTACTTAAAAATTCTTTACGTTGAGTATCATTATTTAAATCATAATCTTGGTAGTCAAACTCACCTGCATATTTGCTCCAATCTTTATCGTATGTTGCAAATTCATTTTCAGAAACGTTAAAATCTTTTTGGAACGGAGACAAATTAGCTGCTACATCAGCTTTTAACTGATTTAAATCTACAATTCTATTTTTTAAATCCTCATTAGTATTGAGTATTTTAACAGCTTGCGATGCCGCTACAGAAACCGTTACAGCCTCTTTAAATCTATTTTGCCTATTTGATCTAGCTTGTTTAGCCAGCGATGCATCAGTAAAGTAATTTACAAAGTCATCTATATTTATATTTTCAAACGCAACTTTTTCAAGTTGGCCATCTTTAAATATAAGCATACCTGCCTCTTCAAACGGGTTTGAACCGTCTTTACCACGAGCCATTCGCATACCTTCTACTGTAAGTATATCGTAAAATGCTTTTGGATTTGATTTTAATTTTTCAGTAAATGCTTTATTATTTTTAGTGTCTTTACCGATAAAGTCGTAAACCTTATCTTTAAATTTAGTAATGAAACCGCTACTTATATTCTTTTTAAAAGATTTTGAGTCTACGTCGTAATTTTTAAGTAATTCTTTTTCAACTTCAGAACTATCAAATTCAATACCTAAAGCTTTTGCTGAATCAATTTGTTCTTGAGCTTGATCGGCTTCCATTTCTTGGTTCATTGTATCAGAAACAATATCAGCTGCTTCTGAAATACCTGAATCAAAAACTTGTTTCATTTGCTTATTAGCCATTCTTTGAGCTCGCAAATTTTCTCTGCTACTTATAAATTTATCTAAAGTTTGCTTTGAAGGATCAAATTCAGTTTGAATTAATTCAAAAATTTCAGATTGAACGTCGTTTTTAAAATCATCTCTTGAATAATTTTCTTTAGCAGCATCAGGTGCTCTATCATATAATCTTTTTGTAATAGCTTCTACTATGCCACCAGACGCTTCTCTAAATTCTATTGCTGCTCTATTTTTATCAACTTCAGATTTAAATTCACCACCTTTAACTCTTTGATTAGCCTCGGTAAAATATTTATCATATATAGACTGAAGTTTGCTAAATTCTTTAGGAGCAGTGGCTAATTTAGCTCTTTTCGCAGTATAACTATCTTTTGCTTGTTTATATAAACTATCATATTGCTTTTGAGTAATTTGTTTATTTTGTAATTGAGACAAAAGATCTTTACTTTTATTTACAAATTCAAGACTAACAGCTTTAAGCCCAGTAGCGTTTATATTTGTATCAACCATTCCCATTGCGGCAGGAACAGAATATGCTAGCTGCGCTTGTCTATTTTTTATTTTAAGATTAAGCATAGCTAACCTTTCAGGGTCTTTTACACCCTCCTTTAACTTTTCAAGATTTGTTATTTCATTAGTTAAAAGTTCAACTCTTTTATTTAAATAAAAATCTTGCGTTAATCCTTTAGCTTGATAATTTTCTAATGTACTTCTTTCTAAGCTAGGAGCATCATATACAGCTTCGTTAGCAGATTGAAGTATAGTATTTTTTCTTTCGGCTAATTCATTATATTTTTCATTTAATGGCTGAAAAGCTAGCTCTTTAGCATCTTTACCGCGCACGTTTGCATCTATTTGCCCTGCTTCATTTCTAATTTTACCTATTTCACCATTAATAGTTATTAGCTCTTGTTTTTGTTCTTCTGTAAGATTGTCAATGTTATTTAAGTCTTTAGCTAAATATTTTATTTGTTTAGCTTTAACTTCATTAACCGCATTAGCTAAATATTCTAATTGTTTTCTATCAGCAGGATTACCTTCATTTAGCTTGCTCATTTCCTGATTCAAGCTTTCTATAACTTGATTACCGCGTGCTATTTCTAATTCAGTATCGCGGGATCTAAAAGGATTAAATACCTGTTTGAATATTAGAGGTGCTTTAAATATTCCTGCACTCATGGCCGCCCCTGATGCAAAGGCCTCCATTAAGCCTCTATCAAGACTTATATCTTTGTCAAGCATAAAAGCATCTACTAAATTTTCAGATGCTTGCGCAAGAACTTCAGACCCTCCTTCTTGTGCAATATCACCAGCAACACCCTTAGCTGTTACTCCTTTAACATAATTCCTAACTGCATCTTTAAAAGAAGGTGATTTTTTAAAAGCAGATTTTAAAACATTTAATTGATTAAATGTAACTATTTCGCTTAAAGCTTCTGCAGTACCTACAATGGCAGGTGCAGCAAACAACTGACCTTTTGAATAAGATACCAATGGATTTTTATCCATTTCAGCCATCATTTCTGCATATTTATTACCTGCTGTAGTTGCACCCATAGCCCATAAGCCAGCCGTACCACCTGTTGCAGCCAGCGTGCCAAGTATAGGCAATTGATTACCAACTAAATTGCCAAACCAAGTTACAATATCGCCTAAGCCTTGAAGTTCTTCAATAGTTTTATCTTTAGATAATCCTCCTCTTAATTCTTCAGCTGCACCAGATAATAGCTCACCTAGTTTTAATCCAGATTTTTCAAAATCTCCTAAATTAATATCTTCTTTAGTTATAGCGTCAATACTTCCTTCAATACCACTAAAAATATAAGCAGGAATATTTACCGCACCTGCTGCAAGTTCGTATGTTGACGCTATTGCTCTACCCATTATATTTGAAACTTCCCCGTAATCTCTTCTTATAATATCATTAATTTCATCTGCTGATTGAGATTTTTCAATAGCTTTTTCTAATTCTTTATCAGCATTTTTAAATTCTTGATTAATATAAGAAGCTTTACGTAAAGTATTTTCTTTAATAGATTCATATTCCTCAAGCTCTTTCTGATCTTTTAAAACTACATTATTTAATCTACCAATATAGTCTTTTAGCTTTGTGGCTTCTTCAGCTATAACTTGATTTTTTATTAAAGCGTTTTTAGCATCAAGATTTCCTAATTCGGATAACCCTTTTGCTTTTTTACCTTCCTCCTTTAAAAGCTCTACTCTATTTTCAGATTTTTCAGCAATGTCTTCAATGTTTGAAGAAAACTTTTTATTTTTTACATCTTTAATATAATATTCTTCGGCTAAGTTATAAATTTCATTGTTAGAAATTATTTCATCAGCCGCTTTATTTACTTTTAAGTCTTCTTCGGCTTTATCTAAAAAAGATCTTTTATATGCATCTGCTTCTAATAATTGTTTAGAAGAAAATTCTCCTGTTTCGGGATCAGGCATAGCCCCAAATACAGTTGTTTTAGGACTTTCATAATAAGCTTTAAATTCTTCTTTAGCAGCTTTTTCTTCTTCTTTGTTTAATACCTGCGCTTTAGCTTCTTGCCCTGTGGCCGTTAAAAAAGGATCTTCAAAATATTCATTAACAAATTTTCCTTGCTTAAATTGATACTCAAGATATTTTTGTAAATCCTCTTCTGTTTTTATATTTAAAGCTTTATTATCAAGCAAATCTTTTTTGCTTACAACATATTCCCCTTCAAAGTCAAGATTACCTGGTATTGTTCCCTTTTTTGCTTTAAATATATATTTTTTGTCAGCTTCCTTTTGCTTTTCTTCTATTTCTTTTTCTATGTCTTCAGGCTCGCGTAAATCAAATGCAGCTATTTCATCCATAGATGTTGCTTGTTTAACAGTATTTTCACCAAGCATTTCTGCTTTTCTGCTATCAATAGCGGCTTGCACTTCTTGCTGAGATTTGCCCTGGGACTCTAGCGACTGGGCTAATGCAACTAATTCTTGCTTTTGTGCTTCTGTTAGCATATTATTCAATTCCGTATTTTTGTATTAAATTTTTTCCTGTAAAGTCTAAAGCATCTAAATAATCATCAATTGAAGGTTGCGTTTTAGTAGCTTTATTTGGTACACCCAGTGCTGCTAAATAGTTTCTAATAAACTGTTCGCTATCGTTTAAATCTTCTTTAGATATTTTTATAGTTTTACCTCCAGGTACATCCATTGTAAAATTATTAGGATCAACCGTGGTTTCAGTCATGCCCATTTTGGTTTTTGTAATTTTTGCAGGAACAATATTTATTCCTGTGTCTTTAATTATATCCTCATAATTAAAAGGCTTGTTAGCTGGACCCATGATACCTTGCTCAAAAGT
>Ga0181557_1006226_pt1 | contig 10439 bp, 3 predicted proteins | sample 011ome_23_FD_148632 | JGI IMG/M metagenome (GOLD analysis project Ga0181557, IMG submission 148632) | Coastal salt marsh microbial communities from the Groves Creek Marsh, Skidaway Island, Georgia - 011506CT metaG (spades assembly) | ecosystem: Environmental > Aquatic > Marine > Intertidal zone >... | reverse complement strand
TACAGCGAGTAAAGATTTTCCATCTCCAACATCGATGCAATTGAACGCGTCCATACATAACCGCAACACGGGCAAGTACGCGATAGCCGTCAACAAAATGACAAATTTCGAAACAGATGCTTTCACCTTGTGTGCTCTGTGAAGCGCGTACATGACAAGATCACCGCTTTCGGATAATTTCCGTTTCGCGGAAAAGAGACGCGATTCAATAAAATATCCGCCCGCTTGTTTATCGTATCGAATCGATCGTAAAAGAGACTTGTACTTCATCGACGCGAGCGAATATGCGAACAAAGACACAACGGCAATCACCGATGGTGTGCCCAAAACTCCACTCCAAAAGACCTTATGCCACGTGACGTTTTTGAAGCACTCCAAGCCAAAGATTTCTACGCCAAAGTTTAAGACATCAAAAATACCGCTCAAGTCAATGATATCGGTCGGCCAGGCGAACGGCATCGAGAGCGATATTGAAATGTATTGCAACGTTACAAAAAATGACTTCAAGGCTGATATCATGACAGGATCTAGCAAATCTGAAAAAAAGAAGAAAAGCAATATCGCGAAGGTCGTTGCGAGAGCCGCTGCTGCATACGCGATAAAGTTTTGTTCGCACGATTTACACCTTTCACCAAACTTGTAGTAATCTTCTTTACAGTTTGCGCAGAGATCGTCAGTGGCTCCAGCGCTGCAGCTGTTTCCAAAACCCGGGCAACGAATCGGGAACGGGCACTCGCGAATATCAGAACACATGTTTTCAATAGTTGCCCAGGTTCCCGGAGTGTTAGAACACGTGCAGTTTCGCGCGACGCGCTCGTCGCCGCGTTCTAGAGAACACGTAAAACCAGGTAAAACAGTGCACGAACCAGAACACCCAATGTGACCGTTAAAGTCATTACTCCAATCGTCACACTCTTCTCCAGGATCCAAAATTCCGTTGCCGCAGGTTGGAGGAGGTGGGTTTGGCGGAGGCGGACTTGGTGGGTTCGGTGGAGGATAAGGCGAAGGAGGTGGCGAGGGAGGCGGACTCGGAGCGAGCCAGCCAGCGTTGACATCCGTGCACAAAGATAAATCCGTCGGAGTCGTTGAAGCTGCGACGCACGAATACTTTGAAATAAATTCCGTCGCACCGTCAAACATGGTGGAATACGTCGTCGCAGCGTCAGTTGGCCAACCGCTGATATCCTGATTGAAAGCCTTGGCGTTGTAAAACATGTACGAAAAATCACGATTTTTCGCCGTGTTCCAGTTTGATATTTTCGAATTGAAAAAATCAGTGCTCGAAAACATGGAGCCCATGTCCGTGACTTGCGAAACGTCCCAATTTCGTAAGTCGCCGTTGAATTTCGTCGCGTCTCTGAAAGCATCCCCCATGTTAACCACAGAGGAAACGTCCCAAGTGCTTAAACTCGCTATTTCAAAAGCTCCCGCGTTTCGAAATATCGAACGCATGTCTGTCGCCGAAGAGACATCCCAGTTGGTGATGTCCTGATTGAAAACGGAAGCGTCCTTGAAACAGTTGGAAAAGGACTTGACCTTGGAAACATCCCATCGAGAAATATCAGAGTTAAAGTTTGACGCGCCGTTAAACGCGTAATTCATCATCGTTACCGACGACGTGTCCCAATTCGACAAGTCCGAAACGCACGTCGAACAACTGCGGAAGAAACTCGTCAAAACCTTATTTCGCGAAGTGTTCCAACCGGATATGTCCCCGTTGAACGCCGTCGCTTTGTAGAACATCTTGTCCATAGAAGTGACCGAACTCACATCCCATCCAGAAATATCCGCGTTAAACGCCGAATTAGAAAACATGCTCACCATGGAATAAGCGCCGCTCACGTCCCAATTCTCCAGTCCGAGGCCTTGAAACGAGTCGGTGCCGTAAAAGGCCTGATCGAACGACCACATTTTCGATACGTCCCAATTGGAAAGGTCCTGGTTGAAACTCTCCGCGTTGTAGAACATCGCGCCTAGGCTACCGATACTCGACACGTTCCAATTTCCTATGGCTCCGTTGAAGTTTGTGCATCCGTAAAACATTTGATACACGTTCGTTACCGAGCTCATGTCCCAGGCGTTCAAATTTTGATTGAAATCGTCGCATCCAGTGAATGCTCGATACATGTCTTGCACGCTCGAAACGTCCCAATTGGACAAATCCGCGTTGAACGTCTCCTTATTCCCCCAACCTTGATACGAAAACGTATCCGACAAAAACATGTTAATTTTAGTGATTTGCGACACGTCCCAATTCGGCATCGTTCCGTACCCGCTCGACGTTCCGTAAACGGTGCACAGGCCATCGACCGGTGCTTCCGAGAGGCAATTATCGATGGCATCGATGAAGGTCAAATCCGTCAACGGCGTTACCGCGCGCGCGAAGAAGAAGAAGAAGTTCGCAAAGGTGGATATAAAAGCAGAACAACGCGAAAGCCAAGAACCGAACCATCTCTTCTGCACAGGTTTGGGAGCGCAGAGCGATCGATGGCCCGCGTGTAATGATCGTTTTGTTAATTGTGCAGAAGGGAATCTGCCAAAAACGTTCAAAAGGTCAAAATAAATCGTAAAGGGACTTTTTGAAAAAAGATATTTTTTGTGAAACCCTAAACGCTCTCGTAATAGATCCAAAACAACAACAACGACACAAAGAAACGCACTAAAAAGGGAACGACGACGACAACGACGACGACGAGGATGTTGTTCTCTCCCGTCGTCCGCGCTCGCGTCGGAGCGGTTACGAATAACAACAACAACAGAAGAGCGGCCTCGCGCGGAGGAAGAGTAGGAGGAGAAGAAGCGTCCTGTTCTTCGATTTTTCCGGGCACTTTTGGAAGAAGAAGAAGTAGAAGCGCGAGGGGATTTGGTGGACGAAGAACAGCATCGTCGTCGTCTTTATCGTCGTCGTCGTCGTTTAAAGTGTTCGCGTCGCTCTCCGAGGAAGAGAACCGGGCGCAGATCGCGGACTGTAAAAAGTACGTCTCCGATTTAACGCAGATGAACATGAAGTTGCCCCTGATACGTCGGTACGTGGCTGGAGCGAAGAACGATTTGAAGTTGCTCCAAAGCTTTCAAGATATGCTCGCGGAGAAGAGTTTGACGGAGGAAGACGAAGACGAGGAGAAACGGCGAGAGAAAGTGTTGCTGATGTTGAACGATTTGCGGTTGGAGAAAGCAGAGGAAGAGCAGTTTTGGTTAGAGCGAGGACAGGATAAGGTGACGAGTTCGTTGACGGATAACGCGGTTGGTCTGACCGAGGACGATAAGGTGGAAGTGAGTCGGATGTTAGCGACGGGGACGATGTTTGCGGTGCAAGGCGCGGTGTGGAACGCGATTTTGTTGCTGTTGACGGTGGCGGGCATTTTATTGTTCGTGGGGAGAGGCGACGTGAACGTGGCGACGCCAGGAGCGACCGGCGCGATTGGATACTAAAAACTTTAGTTTATACTAATTTTGCATACTAGAACGCCTTCAAATCTTAAAAGTTTTCTATTTTCTCTTAAACCAGCGCGAAAACGCTCGCAGCTTCTCTGCGGACATCCGGCGAACGATCGTCCTCCAAAGCGCGCTTAATCATAGATTCACACGAATCTCTGAGTGCGTTTGAGCCGTTCGATTCTGCTTTTGCTCGCGAAAGTAGCGCGCCGACTGCTTTGATCGTTTCAATTCTGAGCGCAGCCGGCGCGCTGTTACCTACTTCGCTCAACGCTTCGCTCGAGATGCGCAAAAAATCGTCGCTATGTTTTTCACTTTCGAACAATGTTTTGTTGGAAGAAGCAAACAAACCTCGAAACATTCGAAACGAAGAAACTCGGATTTGCCACGGCTTGCCAAGTGGCGAGTTTTCTAAAGCGATGCGATAAAGGGCAGAGTGCACGTTCGAAGAGGCAACGCTCAACTCACCGACGACGCTCAAACATTCCATGGCGCGTTCCGTGAACACCGTTTTCGATTTGTTCTTTTCGAACCGTTCCGCCTCTGCGTCGGCTCCAGCATCTACTTCCATTTCGTCGTCATCGTCACGCGTCTCACTCGTTCCAGCATCACGTCCATCTGCAATACTGCTCACGCGTGCGGCAAGATTCGACACGAGCGCTTCGATGAAATTCTGAAACTTTTCTTCCTTCAGGAAAGACGAAGGTGCGACGTTCTCCTCCTCGCCTGGACCATTCGCCACTAGCTTTTCGAGAGCGTTCTTCAGTGCTTGCACGCTCGCCGCGGCATACCCGTCATCTTTACTCTCCACGCATTTCGTCAAGCGATTCAAGGCTTCGAAGGACGCATCTTTATTACTTCCATTTTTTTCAACCATTGCCATGGAAATCATCGCTTTCAACGCGTCCCCTAACGCAATCGTCAAATCACTTTTACCTTTGAACGCGCGATTCGAGCGTAACTCGCTCGAAAGCGCTTCTAAAATGTCGCGCATCATCTTTTCTTTATTTGCATTCATTTCATCTGTATTTTTCATGGACGCATCTTTGGTACTGAAACTCGCGCTTTGCATCGCCGCGGATATCGTTCTCGCCGCTCTCGATTTGAGAGAATAGTTCGACCCTTCCAAGTGTGGCTTCAAGAAAGACTTCCACAGATTTGGAAAATGTTTGTCGATGGCGGAACCTCCTCCGGCGGCGCCGGCACCACCTCCGCTCAACTCTTCCCACGCGCTCTCCCAACACTTCGCGACGGATGCGTTTTCATCGAACGTTCCGAAATAAGCCAACGGAAGCAGGTCGTCCTCGAAATCTTTCAAGCACTCGACACCTCGAGAATCTTTTGCCATTTCAGAGATGATTTCGGCCGCTGCTTCGCGGCTTGAACTGTCGCTGCTGTCATCGTTGGCGAGTTTCAAGACGTCTGCGATTGTTTTCTCTTGACGTTTAAGCGTGGCAAAACGTAAACACGTCGCGAATGTTTGGCAGTATTGCCGAAAGACGATTTTTGAAGACGCGCCGCCCGAGGACAGGACATCTGGTGAGGCGAGTAAAGCTTCGCAAATTTTACCAGAGAAAAAACCTTTCGCCGCATCCGGTCGACGCGCACACAGGCGAACGCAGAATCGTCCCGCGCCAACCTTTGTGTTCAAACCTAACCCTCTCTTAAAAATATTTGTAAACACCGGCGCTAACAATTTCGTTTCCTCTAAATCGACGTGTTGTATGAACGCATCCAAGGCATCCGAAACGATCGAGTTTGAACTCGCTTGCACGCGCGCATTTTGAAAGTTTTCGACGACAGAGTTGTTCCCGTTAGCGTCCGTATCGTTTCCGAACATCGCGGTGACTCTTTGTTCGTAATAGTTCAACCGCGTATCTTCAAACGTGGAAAGAGCCTCCAACAACGCCTCCACTGCCGTCACGCAGTGCGGTTTCAAAGCCTCCGCGGGAGCTTTCTTCAAGATTTCACACGCGACGAATAGCGAAAGCTCCCTGGCGACTGAGGAGTCTGATTTTAATCCCTTCTCGAAAAGTTGCGGAAGGATCAAAATGCAGGCCTTCTTTGCGATGTCTCTCTTTTCGTCCCGCGTGCCAGAAGCTGAAGAATCCCCTATTTGATTGGCATCAGTCAATCGCAACGACAAGGACCGCAACGTCTTCACAAACATCATCCCTCGAATTCGAACTGTCTCTTTTATATCATCTGCAACTCTAAAGGCAATCGTCCAGGCCTCAGCAAGTTTTTTCTCGACGATATCAAAAGTCTTACCGGCACCTCCACTCGAGAATAATTCAGCCAACGCTTCCGCGGCGGACTGGCGCACGCGCCATTCGCGCGAAGAGCAATCGAGAAGGAGCCTTTCACAAATCTGGTCGAACATTTTTACCGATAAATCAGAAGCGGCGACTGTTTTTGTAACATCTTCACCATCACTTTTCTTTTCTTTCTCAGCCGCCACGAGGGTTTGCCAAGCTGCCTCAGCGGTTTCGCGCATGTTCAAATTGACATCTTTTCGTAAACGATATAACCGAGGGGCGAGTTGTTCGCTGTGCGCAGATAATGAAATACCCGCTTTCTTGGCAATTCTAGCGATACCAGCACCCGCAGAGGCGGCGCGATTAACTTTCTTCTGATGGTTTGAAATTTCCATGAATTTATACAACAAGTCCGGCTGTCCGATATCAGACACGACCGAACAGAGTTCTTTGTAAGTGCTCAACATAGAATCACCTCCGTTGCTACCACCACCACCGCCACCGCTATCGCTCGCAGTTTTTGTCTTATCTTTTGCTTTTGCTTTCAATGCGTCGTCGCCAGTCAAGTTCAAACCGTCTTGAAACACAACCGTATCGCCCTCAACTTTTGACATCACGCGTTTCTTGCCTTTCTTGCTCGTTTCACCACTCAAAGCTTTGGTGAGACTTTCGAGCAAATTTGCTTTGCTCGCTTCGTCTCCTCGATCATATAACGCGGATAAACCCGTCGAGGCCATTTCTTGGGTAGTGGTATTTGTATCCCCGAGCGCCGATAGGAGCGCGTCGTGCGCATCGTCGAAACGGGACTCGAGCAAAGGGATGGCGTTCACCTTCGCACCATTCTTTCCATTGAAGTCGCTATCGCTCGCATCGTTCGCGTCGTCTGAAATAATTGATGCAGAGGTGATTGTCGGGTTCACAAGAGAGCACAGAACAGCCGTTGCGCCACATCGAATCTCTTCGCGCGAACTGAACAAGAACCCCACCTTAGACTCGCTTTCCTTACCGTCATCATCAAATAGGTATTGCAATATTATTTCGCGAAGAACGTTTCGGTTACCAACGGTAACGTCTGTCGAACCATCGTCGTCGATCTTCGCAGGATCTGTCGCATCGGTATTGATATCCATACATTCGGATGACTCTTTTGAAGATTCAAATAATTCATCAACCTCGCGGTCGATGTCCCGGACAAACGGCGTCAAACTCGCATCGCTGCCATCCTCGCTCGCGGCATCGGTGCTCATAACAAGATCGCGCTCGCCATAAAAACCAAACTTTATAGAATCTGCAACTGCAAATCGAACGTCGTCTTTCTTGACCGTAAGTAATGAAAAGAGTTTTTCAACGAGTGGTTTCACAGCATCGAGCGATGGTGCGATCGTGACGTCGCGGCGTAGTGCGCACCCAGCGGCAAAAGCAGCCGAGGCGGCAACTTTAGGAGCAGCGAGAGCGCGATCCATTGCTTGCGATAACGCAGCGATATCATCATCGGATATTGCGAAACTGTTGATTGAAGAAAACAATCTTCCTAAACACTCGCATCCAGCAACACCTAGCAAGACTTCTTTCGAAGGCGCGTCCGTCCGAGGCACGTTGAGTACAGCCTTACGAAAAATACATTTCGCCATTTCGTAGCGCTCCGGCGTGAATAAACTCGAAGAATTGACTTCTGTCGATGACATGGATATCAGCGCACTCAAAGACCGTAAAGCACCGTCAGCAATCTCCGCACGTAAGCTTGCGGCTGCCGCGGTGTCGCTTTCGTTCAAAGCGACTGCTTTTGAAGCCGTCTCTAAGAACGCGGAGACGAGCGATTCGACGTCGCTCTCTGTGAATAAGTTCAATTTGAGCATCGCTCCTATGAGATTTGCAGATGCCTTTCGCGTAATCGCGTCGTCCGTGGCGGAGAAAAACTTCGCAGCTCGGAGGTAGTATTGATAATTATCTTCGATCGAGCCAGAAGAAGAACCTTTTTCTTTGTGCGATGAAAATAGAACGTCGCGAAGTTCAATCAACGCGAGTGACGCGAGTCTCGGTCCACTCGTCCTGAGTAAGCAGTGCTTCAAAAACCGACGATAACTTGCGTTGGTGGACGCATCATCGTCGCTGTCTTTGTTCGTGTGGAATCGACGACTTTGTCGAAGAAATTTCAAGAGCGCAAACATCGCCTTTTCCGGCAAGGGAGATTGGTCGTCTTCTCTTTGCGGATCTTTCGCGAGGAGCGCATTCTTTGCTTCCGCTCTATCGAGCATGCGCGCGACGGTTGAATATATCTCCCTTTGGCCTTTCTTTCGCAAAACAAGCGCCGAGCGTGCGGCGTCTCGAATGTCCAGTTCAGGCCGTGCGCAATTCAACGCGCACGCGAAACGCACGGCGACAGAATCGAATCGGAAGCAGTCTGGACTTCCTGCGAATCGGAGCGCGAGAAGTAATGCTGATTTCGCGCCCGGCGGAGTAGCCTTATCCTGACTCGTGGTATTTGAATGACTTGAATCTGATGATGTTGTGAAGGCAGTCAAGGCGTACCTTTCTAAAACGTCCGCGACGACATACTCCATGGCTAATTTTTCGCCTTCCTTGACGATGGAATCGGCTTCGCACGCGCGCAACAACGCCCGGCCGCACTCTACGATAGAACTTCGAGTGTGCGAATCGTATTCGGTTTCAATTTCGCTCAGTACGCGCTTAAGAAACTCTACAGCATCGATATTACTCTTTGCAGAAGTGCTATCCAGCATCATCATATCGCTCGAAGACTTGATCAGCTCTGGAGCACGTTCGATGAGATGCCCGAGCGATTGAAAGCAGAAACCTTTCAATTCCATGGCACGGAGTCGTTCCGATGTTGTCATAGTCGCTGACGAGGACGTTTCTAAAGTATCGAGCGTCAGCAAACACGTCTCGAGAAGTTTTGGAGCGGCTTTTTCGAGAATATCCTTCTCGGCGTTCCGTAACACCCACGCGGAAAATTCCATCCCCGACGCTCGCAATTGCTTCGAGCGCGGATTATTTAAAGAAGACGAAACAACCTCGACGTTTTGAGGAAATAAGTTCGCGCTGCGTTGCGAACGCGATAAAACACGTCGCAGAATATTAGACCGAATTTCATCGCTCGCCGGGTGCACTCGACTATCACTCGGAACATCCTCGCTATCACCAAGAAACCATCGAAGTTGGTGCGTTATGAACTCTTCGTTGTCTGCGTCTAAATCCGGACGCACCCCGTCCACGCCGCACCGTTTCTTCAAAACTGTTTCGCCGTACGAACGACACGCTTCGGACGCATCACAAGCTACTGCCAACGCTATCGGGAAGAGCTCTTCCGCAGATACGATGTATTTTTTCACCGTCGTTGGCAACTCCACGTGCATGGCGTTTTCATGATCATCCACTTCTTCTCCTCCTTCTAGGCCGTTTGTTTCGTTTTCCTTCTTGTCTTCTTCATAGACGCACGCCTCGGCTAAAAATTCCAAAAGAGCTTTTTTTCGTTCAGCTAAAGATTTCAAATCAACACCGAGGCGCCACCGACCGGCGCTAGAACCCGATATAGACTCGCGCGCTTTCATTCGCGCCTCTTTGTCGCTCACCGCGACGTCGCCTAAAATCTCCCTCATCAAATTTTCGCTGAGTCCCGGCCCCGCTTTGTTTTCTTCTTCCTCTCCTTCTCCGTCGGCGCCAGGTGCTGATGCTCCACCGGACGAACTCGCGTTCCCGGCCAACCTAGCGATGCCGCTAATAAACGCCTGCTCTCTCGCTCTTCGCATTTCCGCGCTCGCGGTCTCCGCGTCTACGCCACCACCGCTCTTCGTCTTGGCTAAATTCGGTTGGTATTGCGCCGTCGCTAAAACGTGTCGCAAGAACCGCTTCCTCGTTCTCGCGTTGGACATCCACGTCGCGCACTTCCCAACCAACCATCTTTCTCTCACGTTTTCTTCGCCGATGACATCGACCGCTACTCTCAGCACGTCTGCCACCGTCTTCTCGTCGTCCATCCCTCCTTTCGAGCTGAAAAGCGCTTCCAACAACCTTTCCAGGCACCTTCGTTTCGTCTCGTGCGTCGATTTGCTCCGTTCGAACGCTTTATTCACGTACATCATCCCAAAATTCCTCACCAAAACGTTCTCCGCGTTACTCAAAACTACCTCAATCAACCCTTCCAGAGGAAACTCGACGTCCGTCAAACCGTTCGTTCGTTTGTTGACGTGCGTCAGAAGCGTCACCGTTTTCTGTTTCGTTCTCGGATGCGGAGAAGACAATTGGTTAATCACCATCGGAAGAAGCTTAGATAACGTCTTCTCGAGTTTGGAGTCTTCGAGCAAAGAGACGCGCTGTAAGGCGACGTCGAGTTGCGCGCACTCGTGCTCTTCCGTCGCCTGTTGTTGTTGTTGTTGTTGTTGTTGACTCATGATATCGGTCTCGCGCTTTCTTTTTGTCGTTGTAATCGTGTGCTCAATATCTCAGTACAAAACTCATATATTTAGGGTTTCAGTAAAAAACGAAAAGACATTCGCATCGCGCACATGCGCTAAAAATATTATCGCGCTTTGGTTCTTCGCTCTGTCTCTCTCTCTCGCGCGCACGCACATCATTATGGGACAAAAATGTTCGACGCTGACGAAAAAAGAGGAGGAAGACGACGAGGAGGAGCGCGACTGCTCGGAGGAAGAAGAAGAAGAAGAAGAAGAAGAAGAAGAAGAGGAGGAGGAGGAAAAGAAAACAACTTCTTCTTCGAGATCGAAAACG
>Ga0181557_1006200_pt1 | contig 10467 bp, 7 predicted proteins | sample 011ome_23_FD_148632 | JGI IMG/M metagenome (GOLD analysis project Ga0181557, IMG submission 148632) | Coastal salt marsh microbial communities from the Groves Creek Marsh, Skidaway Island, Georgia - 011506CT metaG (spades assembly) | ecosystem: Environmental > Aquatic > Marine > Intertidal zone >... | reverse complement strand
CTTTGCGGTCGGCTCAGCCTCAATGAGGCTGACAAGCTTCAATCTGTTATCAGCTGACATCGAAACACATGGCATCCCGAGATTGATCGAATTGCCAAAGAATATCTCCGCATAGTTCCCAGCAATGATGCCACGAAACCCAGCTCGGTACAAAGATTGGGGGGCATGCTCACGGGAACTCCCGCATCCAAAATTGGAACCCGATACCAAAATCGATGCACCGGCAAAGATTGGGTCATTTAAGGCATGCTCTTTTTTGGAACCGTCCTGTTCAAATTTAACATCATGAAAGAGGTATTCCCCTAGTCCGTCAAAAGTTACACACTTCATAAAGCGTGCAGGGATGATGCGATCGGTATCAATATCATCCCCGGGAACATAAACACCTGTGCCTTTAATACTTGAAATTTTTGCGAGTGCCATAATGAAATGTGTTATGAATTAAAAACCTTTCTGGAATCTGAAATCTCACCCCGGATTGCAGCGGCAGCAACCATGGTTGGGCTCATGAGCATGGTACGGCCGGTTGGGCTCCCCTGCCTGCCCTTAAAATTACGGTTACTGGAACTTGCACACAACTGATCGCCCACTAATTTATCGGGATTCATAGCCAGGCACATCGAGCAACCGGCATTCCTCCATTCAAACCCCGCTTCAGTGAAAATCTTATCAAGCCCTTTCTCCTGGGCAAGTTTACTGACGATTTGGGAACCAGGGACAACAATTGCCTTAATTCCCTCTTTTACCCTATGCCCTTGAATCAGAGAAGCCACTTCCTCTAGGTCAGAAAGTCGACCATTGGTGCAGGATCCAATGAAGGCAACATCTATAGGAGTTCCTTTAATCGCTTGCCCACCGCTTAACTTCATATACTCCAGTGCTTCCTCAATGCTTGCTTTTTCCGAAGGGCTCACATCATCAGCAGAAGGAATAGACTCATCAATAGAAATAGCCTGAGCTGGGTTGATTCCCCAGGTTACTGTGGGTGATATTTCAGAGGCATCAATATGCACAATATCATCGTATTCACAGTCCGAATCAGAAGAAAAACTCTTCCATTTCTCTACTGCCAAGTCCCAGGCTTCTCCGGCGGGTGCATAAGGCCTGCCCTTAAGGTAATCAAATGTCTTTTGGTCAGGATTTACATAACCGACACGGGCACCGCCCTCAATAGACATATTGCAGGCAGTCATTCTTTCCTCCATGGAGAAATTATCAAATACATTCCCTGCATACTCGTAGGCAAAGCCAGTACCTCCATTCACACCCAACTTGCGGATAATATGCAAAATGACATCTTTGGCATAGACACCGGAGGCAAGGCTGCCATTTACTTCAATTCTCCGGACTTTCAATGGGTTGAGGGCCATGGTTTGCGTAGCCAGTAGATCACGCACCTGGCTTGTACCCACACCGAAGGCAATCGCACCGAAGGCACCATGGGTGGATGTATGGGAATCTCCGCAGGCAATAGTCATACCTGGCTGGGTAAGTCCCTGCTCGGGCCCGACCACATGAACAATCCCTTGGTTTCCTGAACTGACATCAAAAAAGGTAACGCCTGTAGCTTCACAATTCTTGCGTAATTCTTTGATCATGGCATCCGCAAGTTGATCCGAATACGGCTCACTTACCTCATTGGTTGGAACGATATGGTCAACCGTTGCAAAGGTACGCTCTGGGTAACGCACAGGAAGTCCTTTTTCTCGGAGCATCCCAAAAGCCTGCGGGCTGGTAACTTCGTGAATAAGATGGCGTCCAACAAACAACTGAGTCTGCCCATTGGCTAAGGTGCCCACAGTGTGTGCGTCCCAAACTTTTTGAAAAAGATTTTTAGAAGTCATGTAAGGGGAAATTATTACACTGCAGAAACAATATCTGCAAGTTCAATGCCCCCTGAAATTATCTTTATAAACTGGGATACTGATAGGTTCGCTTTAGCCTTAATTCGCTACTAGACAATTTTTCATCCAGTCCCTTTTCCTTACGGGATCGTTCGTTGAAAAATTTATTGAATGCCTTGGTGTTTCGTTGCTGTAACTGCAGTACCCGCTCGACTTGGCTATTGATTTCAGCATCGACTTGATAATCGGATTGTAAATGTTCCTTAGCCGAAACTAATAAATCCAAGGAAATGTCTTTCTTACTTAAAATGTCCTCAATAGTGTCTAAGTGCTTGGCTGCAATAGCCTGAGTTTCGGCATGCAATAAAGACTCATAAGCTTCCAGTGCCAGAGTAAATTCATTGAAAGAGTCTTCTTTCAATTGCGTCACCTTAATAATTAAGCTTGGAGAGAGATCGAGCCCGAACCTTGATCAGTGGACTGAGAACCTTCAGGGTTTTGGGAAAGCATTTCAGACCAGGCATCTCGGAGTTCAGCCATCACTTTGTCAGCTTCTTCGATTGGTTCAGGCTTCTTTTGAAGGTTCGCCTGCTGGAGTTGATGCAGGACAAAATCATAAAGTCTATACAAAGTACCAGGCAATTCACCTGGGACAGACATGTCCAAGGAAGATTGTAATTCAGTCACAATGTTTTGGGCTTTAATGAGGTTATTGTTGATCTGTTCATTCTTTTTGGTCAGATCATCTATATCAAACCCACGCTTTGCTGTGGCCGAAAATTTAAGGTAGCCATCAAAAAGCATCAATACCAACTTACCCGGGGAAGCAGTTTTTACGGACTGAGCCTTGTAAGACTTTGCTATTTTATCGTACTGCACAAGAAAGAATGAATAAAATCAAAGATCCTCAGTATCGATAAGTTTCTCAGCAAGAGCATCCAGGGAATCGTCATTCAACCAATTGGGATCGTCCAGCAAAGCTTTGGCACGGGCGATTACATCAGGGCGAATGTCTGGACCCGACAAGTCTGCCTTGGCAGCAATACCAGATAGGTCAGTTAAAGAAATATGCCCCTCCTCGGGTGAATTTGAGCTAATTGCCCGAGGTTGCTGATCAATATTGGCTTCGCCAGAAACAATGTTTCTTGGCAAACGAGCCGATGATTGATCATAACCTTGAATTGGGTCCATAAATATAACTAAGCTAAAAATGTGCCAGAAAATGTTTTAACGCAACAAAATAAGGGTCATCTCATAGGCAGAGTGGAGAAGACGGTTGATGCAATATATTTGGTAAAGGATCGAGGTGAGTGAAGAACACTTCCAGTTGTTTTCTGAGAAAGAGCCCTCACCTGAGCTTTTTCCTGAAAGATCGAAGCTCCTACAATCACATTAGCATGCCCGGTGTCAAAAGTCTCATCAATTGCCCAATGAAATTCACCTGACTTGATGTCAACGAGTTTCGCCCTGACCGATAAAGACATGGGCTTGTAGGGTTGATAGGAATTAAGATCAATAAAGAGAATCGCATTAGCCATGGTCTTTGCTTCGATCGCCTTCAAGAAGCCTTCCGGAAGTGCAGATGATGATGACATTCGACCCTCACCGTAAGCTTGCTCCAAGTAAGAAGGATCGATACGGATAGTCTCAAATATTCTTTCCTGGGAAAGCTCCTGATTAAAAATATCATCCGCAAACCTCAGCAGCGTGGAATCTGGGTCAGGATAGTAACAAGGCATGACTGCGACTCGATTGACATAGGCAGGCAAACGCTCAATAGGGTAAAGATTTTTAGGAACAAAAGGTTCGGCCCGAGAAACTACTTTTTCCTCCTCAAACTTCCTGCAAGAAGTGGCGATTAAGGTAAAGGTGAGCAAAAGGATAAAAAGTCTCATTTCTATTTCTTGTTGTTGTTATTGAAGGTATTCTGAAGCGTCTGCATCTGGGTGTTTGTCTTGGACTGCATTTCCTCCATTCTCATAAATCCTGCTCGTAATGTTTCTTCTCTTTGCTCTAAGTAAGCTTCAAGGTCTTCAATCCGATCGTCAATCCTGCTATTTTGGCTTTTAATGCTTTCGATGTGCGTAGTGTACGCCCCCCTGTAACCAGAGTTTTGATCACCGGTAAGGAACGAGGTAATAAAGTCATCAATGGCATGGCTCAATCCTTGATAATCCCGCTCTGTGTTTGTATTGAGGTCAAAAGCTCCCTGCACCGGAGATTCTGCAAAAAGAGCCTGAACTTTCTCAGGCTGTTCCTCCAATGCTTGAAGTAACATAGCCGAATTCTCCACTTTAATGTTATCCGACCCTATACCAAAATCTAATCCGAGGTTAGAAAAACGGAACGCACTGTAAACAGGACTACTAATTTCCCAGTCAGCACCATTCCATTTGTAGAATGCAGCCTCACCAGTGCCATGATTGTCAAGTACCTTGATCATGTAACCATTATCAGAAGCATCTAAGTTTAATTGGGCAGAAATGGCATTTACTTCAGTGTTCGCAACATCATTTGAGTTAATAATGAGATCAGATCCATCGGTTGTTGTCGCACTCTCAGAGTGAGCAGTAGAACTACCAAACACAAGCTTACGAAGTTTTCCTGCTAAACTGCTGATCTCAAGATTGCTCGAAAACCGTCCAGCGGACACATTATCACCATCGTTGGTAATCGCAACTAAGCTCTCTATGTAATCCTGAGCATCATTAAACTCCTCAATAAATTTATCTATGGCGACCTTCGCAGCACCTGTATCTTTGGATACAACAAAACTTGCACTTCCACCAATTGATACATTAGCTACATCAAAAGAGATCCCTTCGTATCCGTGCTCGTCTTCGGAAAACTCAGTTTCCGTGCTGTAAATACGACCTCCACCATTCACTTGGACAACAGAATTTTCACCTAACTCTTCCTCAAAAGATCGAGCTACTCCCAATATCACTTGCTTCCATTGTGTACTTTGGGAGGATGGACGATCGAGAGGTTCATCGGTATGAGCCTGCCAATAAGTAACTTCAGCTCCATCAGTAACCTGCACATAGTCTCCTTTCGAGTAATTAGCACTTGGATCATAGGCAGAATTAATCGAGCTTGGCGCCGCAATCCCCATCAGGCTAAGAATATTACCAGCTCCAACGTTAGCAGAAGAAATGGTATCCCAGTCAGGGGATTCATGAAGAACCATACCTACCGAACCTGTTTTTTTATTCTTCAGGACAAATCGGTCACTCACAGGGTCATAGTACATATCGACATTCGCCTCAGAACGATTTACCCGATCAATTAGGTCGGATAAAGTGTCATTATTAACATCATAATCAATACGAACCGCCCCTTCGCCTTCTCCGATAAAAAAGTTACCAAACCCAGAGGTTAAGCCAGTAAACGCCTCACTGAAATTCGAGCTAGCTAGAGAAACAGACATGTTGAGGCTACCCAAGGCATGACTACTGGTAAGCTGTTTCTCCTGAACAATACTCCAGTGCCCTGTATCTTCATCCGGGTCAGGCACATCATATCTTTGCCAAAACTCAGAATCGGTGAATCTGCTTTTGTTGGCCTGCTCCGAGAGAGTTGAAGCGTTCATGGTTGACGCGTCCGCAATGATATTCCAGTCATTTTCGCTACCCGCCAAACCAGGCTCTTCACTCGTCCCGGTTACCGCCTCGTATATTTTACCATTGTGCAAAACATAATCTCCTTTGACCGCACTACCAGACCAAGCATCGTAAGTGAAATTGCTATCATCAGGGAAACCATTTTCAAGAGCATCGCGATTACCAGCTTGTATATCACCAGAAAATGAACCAACTGAGGCAATATTAGCCCATAAAGAAAAGTCAGTGGTGGTGACGGCCGTTCCTGCACCGGACTCGTCGTAACGTGTCATCCCCGGGGCTACTTCTTGCCAATAATTAGAATCAAAGTCAGACCTTCCATTGGCATGAGCAATCTCGTCCCAATATACAGTATTGGTAAGAGAAAGATCAGCCTTTTCCCAAAATGTATCGACAAGATTTCCACTGCCAAGATCACCGAGGTCATTTATATCCGCGGTAACATCATCCCACTCAGTTGCATTAAAAGGGGCTGCGGTGATATTTGTATTCGCTTGAAGAAACTGGCCTCCCGAAAGAACAATATCACCCTGAACATAGTCTTTTGTGACATCAAAGTCCTCAATATTATCCCATGCATCAGACTTGGGTAGATAATATTGATTTTCAACCCCAGCTTGGCCTACCTGCCCAAAAACCAACTGTGCCGGCGCCCCCCACCCATTACCACTGTTGTAAAGAGTGGTATCAGTCGCACCTCCGTGCTCGGCTGCCGTCGTTCCAGTTGCCAGCCCAAAAGCCCTACCCTGGAGAAATGTAACCTGGGGAATATCTCCAGTCCACCCTTCACTGCCGATAGCAGATGAAAAACCAGCGCTGGCGGAATAGCTACTCCAGTCAACACTGTCAGCTACGGAGCGATCTTTAATCGAGCGAAAAAAGGAACCATCCGAAGCTTTTACTATATCACCAGCTTTGTAGGCGTTTGCAGGTGTTGTACCGCCTGCATTAACCGCTTGATTAATCGAATGACTGCCGCTATCGACACTGCTAAATAGATCAATTTTGGAACTTTCAAGATCAACCAAAAGCTCAAAATTATGAGCACCACTTCGGACCCGGTCTCCTACTGTTAATTGGGAACCATCCCATTGATCGTGAATAATGTCAGCCGTCGCTTCGTATAAAAAACCTTGGTGGTAGACTTTATCCCCTACAAAGTAATTTTGTGCTGAATCATATTGTGACTCCTTGGCAACCCTTTGATACAATTTGCCATTAAATTCAGCGTAGCTTCTCGAGTCTCCCGGAGAAACGGAAGAATATCTGTCAGTTGAATGCAGCCATGCTTTACCGCCATCCCCAGGAGTAAAAACAGATACACCGCTACCTGCCTCATTAACTGCATCCACAAAGTCTGTATTACGACTCAGAAGCCGCATAGATTTCAGGAAATTAGATGTGTCAGTTGTTGAACCAAGGACCGGTAACTTGCTACCGCTACCTGGCAGCATCTCACCTGAATCGATGATCAGCTTATCTGAAACCGAATCATAAGAAACAGTAATAGCCGTGGAATCGGATTCTGGATTCACACCATTAATTTCAGTAACCTGGGCGTTTATCTCATCAAGCAATTCCTGGAGAGTGGTATTTAAATTCGTAATATGAAAAGTTCGGCCGTCTATGGTGAATGTGCCCAGTGTAATCTCAGTTTGAAGAGGCAAATCCTTCAAGCTTTGTGTCGGGTCAAGACCTGCACCAAGCTTACGGCTCGTTCGATTTGATGATGACATCTCAGTCTTACTCGCAAGTGACTCTACCGTGATTTCAAAATCACCGGTAATAGCCCCGGCGTCTGCACTTGCAGACAATCCGTTATCGCTACCCCTGGAAGAAACTTTTCTTGCCCGAAACAAATCTTCATCCTGAAGAGCTTTGCTGGCGGTATTCAGAGCATCTAATTGACTTTTTAACAGGTCTAGGTCGGAAAGCTTTTCCTCGTTTTCTTGCTTCTCCGCAAGCAAACGCTTTTGTGGAATTCGTTCCAACTCAATCAACTGGTCAACCACAGGTGCCCAATCGAAACCTGAAGCTAAACCCGTAAGCTGTAAGTCAGACCCCATTAATACGGTGCTCCAACTAAGGTATCACCCAGCGAGATAGGTTGTAAATTGAAATGGCGACATGAAGTGTTCACGCCTGCGTAGAGCAATATTTATGCCATGAATTAACCCTAAGTTAGCAGGTTCCTGCTGGCACTGGATAGCGATTCATGCCTATTCATCTCAGAAAGCAACCAGTGGCAACCTTCGGCAAGAGCCCAAAAATATTCCTTATTTCTCTGCACCACAGCCCAATTCTCGTTAGGATTTTCTATATCACGAATTTTTCTCCGGTATGAAACAATCTCTGCTTTGGTTTTTCCCTCAAATAGAACACCCCAATAATCTTTATTTGAATCGACTAAAATATTGATTTTTTTTCCAGCAACAATCAATTCCTGGATGGCTTTATTTTCAGCGTAATTCATCCCTGCAAATTTCTCCGGCAACAACTCCGTTTTAATAGCTGAAGATAAAGCTAAATCTAAAATCTTTGCTGCGTACTGACGGCAAGGGTTCAACACTTCGGCTAAAGGGGGGCTCTTTACTTTTTGACTGAGCAAGTCGTCCAATTTTTGAACAAATTTTTCATTTGTAGAATCGCCAATCCACGATAAAGAATCCTCGAATGATAAAAAAGGAGCACCCTGCACCCGAACTCCAGTCCTGGCTAAATTCCTGTACTCCACCTTACCCTGAGCACGAATAAATTCCTCAAATGTTTTCAGGTAAACAAAGAGTCTACCTTCAACAAGGACCTCATCCTCTGTATTACCTGGCAACCTATGTCCTTGGGAGGTATTGGCATAGTGAGCACCACGGTCCGCATAGGCAGAATCATCGGTATAATATCTTCCATCATTGCGGACACACATATCTTGCCCCACAAATAATACTTTTTTACACCCAAGAAGCCTGGAAATATCCAACACACATCCAGAAACCGTACCTTTTTCCATGATTTTGGTACCCAAGGGTTTTCCTTGTGCTTTTTTCAGCAGATCCACAATTGGGTTAAAAGTACACCAAGAAAAAATTCTTCCCGGAAATAGATCAACAATAGCTGGATAAGCACTAAATGGGCAGGCTAGCCTTAGCCCTTCAATATTGACCCCTTCAAAACCTTCAAAAGTCGGCGAGCCAGGATCAGCAGTTACCACTAAATGAGGCCGAATGCCGTTGTTAAGTAATTTCCTAAGGGGGCTATTGCTGGTGACGATGATAGCCCGCTCCTGAACTTCCTTGAGAAAGGAGATTGATTCATCCAAGGAGGGACCAGCTCCTACCAATATGAAGGGAATATCTTCGAAACCTGAACCAATTTCCGATAAATCAGGAGCCGAAGCCATAATCGGTAAATTGCTGAATGTATTTCTTTGAATGAGGGGTGCTGTCCGTAGATTCACCTCGATTAAGGGACGAACGACAAGGTACTGGCGGATTAATTCGTTCCGCATCCTGTCATAATATTGCTCGTCAACTGAATGCAGTGGTGAAAATACGACCATATTTACGTCCTGAATAGCACTTAGAGCTGCATTCTGAATATCTTTAAAATAACCATCATCAAGTTGACCCACTCCGAGGATTAACCGGTCCGAAGCCAACAACTTGGAGCAGTCAATTCGCGATAAAGTTTCCCTTAAAAGAGCTGGATCTTTCTCTGCCACAAGAAAGATGACTCCATTAGAGGAATGCTTCAGAAAATATTCCAAATGAGAACCATCCCCAAAGCCGGAAATGGCGTAAAAAGACTCAGGGGCAAGGTCTAAGCCGTTAAACCATCTTTTAAGCAGATCTTCCCTTGGTCCTGTACCGTAAGTTTCAAAAGAATGCTCTCCCCTGAGTGTTTTCAGTACCTGTTCTTCAGGATCCGTCGAATCATAAAAAAAATCCAAAGGTTGAGTGGACTGAGCAGCCATCACCCTATGATAAGCTACAGGAAAACGAGCCCGGAGAACGGCTTCATTTTCTGGTAGGAGTTGAGCTGCTGTGTTCATCGCCCTGCCCTTGCGGTAACTTGGTCTTTTAGAAAGGGTATCATTACGGAAGCAAAAAAGTGAGACGAATCCTTAAAATTTTCGCAAAAGTGATTTGCTAAGGTGTCAGATAATGCCGCCGGATTGCCCCGCTCAAAGCTATCCATGATTACCTCAAGAGCACAGGCTTGCTCATTGGCAAGGTTTTGAAATGTTTCTTTCCAGGGAGGATTGTAGGTTTCCACATATTGACCGAGACTGTCAAATAGCTCGGCAAATGGTTTAATCCTGGCAATCAACTCATCCATACGCTGAAAAACTTCAACCCAGGAAGTTTTTAGCACATTTGATGCATAAGCATTCATATGATCTTCAAGGTGAATCAGATGCTTACTGGTCTCCATGACTAACCGCAGGGTGAGTTCATGATGAGTTTGGGATTTGGCCTCAATTTTTGAAAAACTCTCTGGGTTCTCGCCTGTACGCAGGATATCAATCCCATCTACCACAAACTCAACAATGATCCGACCTACCGGGTCAAGCTCACGCATGAGATCATCGTAAACTTCTGCAGCTCCTAAAGGAATACCATCCTTAAATAAAACCTCTTCACTATCCACCCAAACACTTGGCATTTACAGATCATTACAGCTCAAGATTCCTGCTTCAATCCTAATTTAAGTAAAAAAATTTATATTTTTCTTAAAAACTTTAATTACTAACAATCAGTTACTTAAGAAAAAAATAATCTTTGTTTTAAATATTTTTTAAACTTTTTCCTAAAGTAAATCATAGGGTGGACGATTATCCAAAGCGTTGAAGACAAGGAGGTCGACAACAAGAGTCGCAAGATTCTTTCTTACAATCCCAATCAGGCGTCAAGGAAGACGCTTTCACAAGTCAAGGAGGACAATAAAGTGAGTATAGTCATAAATTCAAACATGGCAGCGTCATATTCGGCGCTGAATATGAAACG
>Ga0181557_1006192_pt1 | contig 10471 bp, 11 predicted proteins | sample 011ome_23_FD_148632 | JGI IMG/M metagenome (GOLD analysis project Ga0181557, IMG submission 148632) | Coastal salt marsh microbial communities from the Groves Creek Marsh, Skidaway Island, Georgia - 011506CT metaG (spades assembly) | ecosystem: Environmental > Aquatic > Marine > Intertidal zone... | reverse complement strand
CCTTCATGCCCACGGAGTCACCCACCGTCCGCGACAGCGCTGCGACAGCGTCCTCAAACTGCTTCAGTGGAATTGCGTCGACGCCGCGATCGACGGCTATCTCCACCGCGTTCGCCGTGACGGCCCGCAAGCTTGCAATGTCGTTGCCGCTGAACACGTTTTTGACCGACTGGTCGACCGCCGCAACCGTGTTCTTTGCGATTGTCTGCGCGTCCGGTACTGCGTACTGTGCGTGCAACACAAGGACAGCCACCATAAACAACGCGTACGCCCCAGAAAGCGTCACGATCTGCGCCAGTCCTGCTGTTTTTGCACCCATTTTACAAGGTGTGCACGAGTCTTTATATAGGACTCAAACGACGCCCAATGCACCGCACAACTGCACGCAGAGCGCCAGGCCGCAGCCAAGTCCTGTCCCTGCTGCCGGCCTCGCGGCGAGCCTAGGCACCGGGCGGCGCGTGCACGAGCGCCAGGCCCCAGAGCAGCGCAAGGCCCTCGAACCGGCGGCACATCCACGCGTTTGTGTCGTTGTAACGCAGACCTCGCATGAAGACCACCACGAGCAGCACGCGCCCCGCGCGGTGCCAAAAAACAAGCACCGCCCACGCTGTCCACATACTTGCACAAGTGCCCAGAGCAATCGCGCGCACGCACCCCGCGTTACGGAACCCTGCGGACGCGCACAAGTAGACCCACGCCGCGCCAACGTACAGGCCCAAAATCCACGGCGGCGTGTACGCGTACGCCGCAAGCGCCACGCGCAGGTGCAGCAGCCGGACCCACGCCTCCTGCGCGCGTGGGGCCGCCAACTGCGCGCCCGCGGCTTCGACGACGGCGCAGACAATGCCCAGGGCGCACGACAGCGCAAAGACATTGTCGGCAGCCAGCACAGAGAGCGCGTGTGTGTACGCGAAACGCGAGAGCATCGCGACCTCGCACACCGCCACCACCGTTGCCGTGTACACGCGCCGCATCCTGCCGCGCTGCACGTGCGTGCTTTTTATGCCTTGGCTCACTCTGAGGACCAGACCCGGGCTTGTGCTGCACGATCCGTATGTTGTCTGCGCTGCGCTGACGTCTGCACCAAATTCACGCAGCAGGCCCGAACGCCGGCAAACACGGGCACGTGCACGCCGACTGCTTTCGGGCTTGCGGAGCTTGTGCCCCCGGCAGCGACTAGATGTGCGTCTCCTCGAGAATCGTGTACGTCGTTTCCTCGGTGTTGACGCAGCTGACCAGAACAGCACGAAACACGGCCACGAGCCAGGGCATCAGCGCGTGCCGGTCGTGCCACGTGGACGTCTGACCCCGCGCCAGGTTCCGGGCTTTGCATCGCGTCAATTCACGGACATTGGTCCGAAAAACGGAATACGTGGCAGAAAGGGTCGAATTCCGAGATAAAAGGCGCGCGCAGGCACGCTGGAACCAGGAAATGAATCCAGACGCCAAGCCACGGGAGGAGCGCAAGCGCGCGCACGGCGGCGAGCCGCCGGGGCCCGAGGCGAAGAAGGCGGCACTGCCTGCGCCCGAGGCCAAGGCCGCGGTCAGCCTGCCGCCGCCGAGCACCTTTCTCGCAAACATGCAGACCATCGTTAACGCCACGGACGCCGACTACCTGCAAGAAAAGACGGACAAATCGTGGACGCGCATGTACGACGTGCTGGTCATGTTCACGCGCGCGGTGAACGACAACAAGGACGGGAACGCGTGCCGGCTGAACTATGTCATTCTCGACGTGGCCGAGCACAAAGGGTCCGGCGTGCGCGCGGGGTTCTCGACGGCCCCGTACGAGACCAAGGCCGTCGAGAAGCAGCGCGAGTACTTTACGATGGAGAACAAGCTCAAGCCCGGGGTCGCGAAAACCGTGCTGCACCAGGTGGTGCGGAACAAGCACGGCTACAACTCGATCTTGACGCCGTACACGTACGATGAGCACCCGAAGCCAGCGCAGAAGAACATGGGCAAGGGGCTCGGCAGCAAGAAGCAGGTCGGTGCGCTCTACCCCGGCATGGAGATGCTCGGGTTCGTCTTCCTCGACGGCGACCGGGCGGACCCGTTCGAAAAGGGCGACAAGAAGGAGATCGACTTGTGGACCGTCGCGCGCCTCGGCATGGTCTCGCAGCGCCGCAACAAGGTCAACGACGGGTATGGCCTCAAGATCGCCAAGGTCGAGGTGTACAAGTCCGCGCCGACCGCGGCCCTCTTCGAAAACGTCGGGGCCTACTACAACGACCTCGAGGACGTTGAGGACCAGACAAGGCGCCTGCTGGCGCGCCAAAACTTTGAGGACAACGAGGTCGAGGACGCCGACAACAAGAGCGACAACCGCGCGTTCGAGAGCATCACCAGCAAGCACTCGCAGTACTCACGCCCGTTCATCGTGATCGACTCCGGGCGCAAGATAGACGGCGCGACGGAGGTGTACAGCGTGTGCATGGGCGCCGACGGGGCCACCATGGAGCTGGTGTTGCACAGCACCAAGAGCCGGCTGGACCGCAAGCCGATGCACGTGCAGGTGCACAAGAACGCGTTTGCAAACGCAGGGGGCATCGACATGCACTGGGTGTGCGACTTTTACTGCATGGCCCTCGAAGCCGGCAAGGCCGTGGTCGTCGTCAGCTACGACGAGCGTGCGCTCAAGGGCGACGGCGCGTACCCGTTGCAGTGCCTCGTGCTGGTGCGCGAGGAGGCGCTGTTTGCGCCGCCGAGCACTCCGACCGGCGCGTTCGACGTGCCTGACTCGCTCCTCAAGGACCTCGCGTGCCCCGACCTCGCGGCCAAGCAGCTGCGCGACCCGCTGGTCATCATGTCCGCCGACGGCGGCGACGCCGCGAGCAAGTACTGCGCGTGGCTGCTGCAGGCGGCCCCAGGGTGCAAGGACTCGTTTTATGTCCTTGCGATGAAAAAGTCGATGAAGCGCAACGAGGAGTCTGCGGCGGCGGTGCTTGCACCGGGCTGCTCGGCCATGTGCGCGCTGCGCGAGATCCGGCGCCTCCCCGGCACCGTGTTCTACGTCGTCCTGCTCTGCCGCGTTGACGCCGCCAACAAACTCAGCAGCGTCGTGCAGTGCGCGCTGCTCGAGCCCGCTGTCATGCCTGCGGTGCCCCGGGTCGTCTCGGCCGGTGCGGCGTCCAGCAGCGTGGGGCTCATGGGCGACCTCGGGCTCTGAGCCTGCTGCGTACGACTACACTTGCGTGTCACTGAGTAAACTCTTTGGCACTTTCTGTCCGTCCATCCCGTCTTGCAGCGCCACGCCGGTGCATTCGCCTGGCGCAGGGCCGTGGGTGACCTCACCCCGAGCCTGCTGCGTACGACTACGCTTGCGTGTCCCTGGCGTGTTGCAGCGCCACGCCATTGCATTCGCACGTCATGCGCCAAGATGCACGTCGTTTCATGACGTTACAGGCGTTTGCGGTGTTTGTGTGTGCTTGGACACGAGGGTGGTCGTATTCCGAGGTGTTGGGTGCAGGACCCGGAGTTTGGACAAGACGTGCGTGAAATCACGCGTTCTATATATGCAGGGTGCGAGTGGCGCGCAAGCGGCGCCATGCCACAGGGGCCCACCATTGTGTACCTCAACAAAAACGACGATGGGGGGCGGGCAAGCGAGCCCGTGTCCATGTTTGACATGCTCTGTCGCATGGTCGACGACGAGCCGGCGCTGCACAACGCGCTCGCCTTCCACCGTGCGTATATCGATTGCATGGAGTTTGCCGTGACACAGCCGTCGTCTAACACGCACAAATTGACGGACGACGTGATGCTCCTGCGCAACTTTTGCAAGGACTCGCTCGTGTACTACTACCTGCTGGGCTTTGTGGCGTTTCGCCTCGTGCCAAACGCGCAAAACAAACGCGTACTCGAGCCGCACTGCATCCCGATCCGACAGATTTCGTTCGCGATGCGGACGGACGACTTTGTGTCCACGCACAAGACGCCCGCCGTGTGCTACCGCGACGCTGGCTCGCTCTTCGGGCATGTCAACGCCAGCAGGGAGCAGCGCCCGCAGATCCTCGTGTACAAGTTCCCGCCGACGCTGCTCGACGCCTTTTCGCTTGGCCCGCTCTCGACGCTGATCAGCGCCTACATTGAGGTGCTGAAAGTTCGCGAGCACAACTCGATTGTGTTGTCCGAGCACGCAAACTCGGTCAACTACATCGAGTCGTCGGGTGAAAAGCAGGCGATGCTGACCTCGAACACAGTCACTGAAGCGAGCATGCAGAGCAAGGAAGAGCTCGAGTACCACAAGGAGCTCCACGCGCTCTCGTCGGATCGCGACTTTGAGTACACGCGCGAGGTGCTTGACCGCCAGGTCGAGATGACCGAGATGTCGCGCATGCATTTTCTGGAGCAGCGCCGCCAGCAGTTTATCATCCTGCCCAAGGACACCCGCGTCTCCGCGGCCGGCATCGCGCGCGCGTCGTTTGCGTCGGGCAGCGACACCAGCAGGAATATGCACTCCGCCATCGCCAAGCTCTTTGGCATCCCCGAGCGCGTCACGAGCGGCGCAGGGCGCTCTGAAAGCGCGAGCATGCCCGCCGAGCCGATGGGCGTGCGCCTGCAGCGCAAAGTGTTTGCGCAGTTTTTGACAATCCTCGCCTCTGTGCTCGGCGACCCCTCGCTCCTCGACAAGCTCGTCGACATGGCCCCGCGCAAGCCCCGCGCTCCGCACGCCCGCGCAAAATCGGCTGCGCAGTGCGACGAGGGCATCGCGCTTCTCGCGCTGTACTCGGGGCCCACGGCAACGTGCGAGGTCAGCATGAACAACGAGGACCTTGCGTACACCGCGTCTGCGCATGGGTTTGCCGCGCCGCAGGAGCGCAAGCAGGAGCTGCCGCTCCGCCACAAACGCAAGCGGTCAAAGTCACCGCGCAGCAACAAGCGCGACGTCGACGTTAGGGCTTCGTAGTCCATACGTTTGGCCCAATCCATGCATTCCCGTCCAATTTCAGCCTGCCAGCGCCTGGCCGTGCGCGCAGTCTCACGCCAGGGTTGGCGTGCGTACATCGCACGAGTAAGTCTATTTCGTCGAATTTCCGTCCAATTTCCGTCGAATTTCCGTCCAATTTCAGCCTGCCAGCCGTTCGGCCTTCGAGACAGACACAAGCTCGAGTCAGACGCAAACGTTGTGTCCCGCACACGTTTGCCCGCAGTGAATCTATTTCCGTCGAATTCGAACTCGCGAACTCGACTCTCCATAAAAGACATCTGATTCCGGCACAGAGACTAATCACCCTGCCACGCCATGGAATCACGCCCCACGCCCGCCGCGACCAAGACTCTGTTCGTCATGCTCTGCCCGTGCGACGCACCGCCCACGTTGTACAAGCTTCCGCAGTCGGAGCAGTCGGAGAAGCCGCTGCTCGAAGACGTTGTAGCACAGGCACAACATGTGTTGCACCGCCGGCACCCTGAGTGCAGCGCAGAGTCCTTTGGCATGGACGACCGCTTCACGCTCTGGGTCGCCGACACGCGTAATATCTTCACCCTGAGGGCTGTGCTCAGCACGCAGCAGGCACAGTCTGTCCTCCCGCGCAACGAGTACGTCTCGGACATGATGCGTCAGATTTGGGGTTCAGGTGCCCCCTCCGTTCACGGCACGGTCGTCTGGCTCGTCTCGTATGCGAGCGAGGACAAGCACGGGGAGTACATCGACGTTGCCTTTGACGTTGACGCGCCGCACGTTAGGTCTCTGCGGAAGCTTGCCAGCGAGTGGAAGCAGGGGTGGGCTACTGCGCAGGCCCTTGGCCACGAATCCACGTGGTCCCTCCGCGTGCTCGAAGACATGCAGTAGGCCCACAACGCATGCACTTGCTCTAGCTGCTTTTGTGCACGCGTGTAGGCAAATGGCAAACAACGATAAGTGTTGGAGTTTAATAAACGTTTTGCACTTAGAATACAATGGTCAATCGCGCAACGACGCCACCACCAGCACAAATTGGAGCCAGGCCAGAAAGAGCAGCACGTTGGCCTGCTGGCGCGTGGTGTCGTCAATGTGCGCCATGATCTCTTCGGCGCTTGACGTATGGCAAGACTGCCTCGGAGCGTCCGCAATCAAGGACACGAGCTCGCCGGTAGGAAACAAGCGGCTGTGGTGGGCAAAGCTGCCTGCGTGCACCGTCTCCTGCGTCGGGGCATACGCTGGGCGGGTGAGCGCCAGCGTGTGCGAGGGGAGAGGCCGCACCAGCATCTGCGGCGCGCATGGCACAAGCCCTAGCATTGGACTTTGGTCCGGTATGCACGAAGTAGCAAGTGTATGTAGCCTTTGTTTTATTTTTGGTCTTACCTAAAACCTAAACCACTCCTAATGTAGTAAACTCCTAAGTACAAGCCTAACAAAGGGTCAATCCTGGGTCAATCCCTGCTCAATTACCGTACTGGCGATATGCTGGCCGGAAATTCAGACTGGCTACCTACCCTGGCAGCATAGGTAGCTATGAACACGATTTCGCAAGGGAACAGATGCGCAAGGGAACAATGCAGTTCCGACATCCATTTTACTGCACGAGGGAGGGGGTTTGCGTAGGACCTTTTCCGGATTCTTTCATTGACAAACCTCCAGTACGGTATGGATTGACCGAGATTGACGTATTGACCTGGTGTTGCCTGCCATAGATTGACTTTGCAGTATTTGCGTTCCTCCGTCCTCGTTAGCCCGTCAGGCTACTGCATCAGCAGGGACTATAGCGAGGGGGCCTTGGTTGCCGAGACAGGTCACCCACTGTGCGGGATTGACCGGGATTGATGAATTCACCGTGACAGTCCGATGGGTCAATATTTGCCAATAACGGTATTTACGACATGTGTGGTATGCACGCAAACGGCATGTATTTTACACAGGTATTTGATTCTTGTGGTCCTCATACAGGATCATGTGCTTGCACATAAAGTCGTCGTTTTGAAGCGTGTTGTTGCGAAAATCTTCACATGTGCACGAGATGGGCACCCGCGATGCGTCAAAGTACACTGTGTGTTTTTTGGGAATCGGCTGGGTCTGCGAAATAACGCTGCATACACGTCGGCGGGAAAGGAAATCGTTTGCGTGTAGATTGGACTCTTGCCAGAGGGTGTCCGCGCGCTCCTGCCGCGTGTACCCGTACCTTGCACAGTACTCACTGGGAGTCAAAAACCGCTCCTGGCGTGCTAGCTTGTCGTAGACGCGGAAGGTGTTTGGAGGCGCGGCCATTGCGCATACGCGCGCGCGTGCTTATATGCGACTGTCTTCAATCGCGTGGGTACGGGCACGTGCTGCGTCAGACCAACTCAAACTCGGTGTCCACGTCGCCGTCCGAGAGCACCTCGTAGTCCTCGGCAGGGTTCTCGTCGGGGGCGCTCGCCGGCGCAGGTGCGCGCGTGCTTGTCTGTGACTGTCTTCAATCGCGTGGGTACGGGCACGTGCTGCGTCAGACCAACTCAAACTCGGTGTCCACGTCGCCGTCCGAGAGCACCTCGTAGTCCTCGGCAGGGTTCTCGTCGGGGCCGCTCGCCGGCGCAGGTGCGCTGGGCTGCTGCTGCCAGCACGCGCGCACGCCGTCCTTGCTCCCCGCGCGCGACTTGCGCTTGCCCTTGCGCTCCGGGTGCCTGTACGCCAGCGGCGCCGACCACCGCGGCGGTGCAGGCGGCGCCGAGCAGTGCGGCGTGAATTGCGCATGGTGCACCGAGAACACGCGCAGAAACATTGTATACGCGTGCACAGGGCGCTTATATATCAAATCCACAAAGCACTCTGCACAGCTATTTGTACTTGTACTTGCGAGCGAGCCCGCATGGCGCGTCACGGCCAGTAGCGGCGCTCGGCGACGGCGGCGGTCACAAACGTGCGCGCGGCGCTGCGCGTCTTGCCGGTGACGTCGCGCTGGTCCGCGAGCTTGGGGGTATGCTTCAAGACAAAGGGCCGCTGGCGGTTGCTCGTGCCTGCCTCTGTCTCGACACCCATTTCCAGCCGTTGGCGCTTGCGCGCACGCCCGCCCACTAGTCTCAGTTCAATGTTTTATACGTCGCAACTCCAAATCTCAGTCTACCATGCCACGCAAGCTTGTGGCGTGCTTGGGGATACAGGAGTGCTTGCGGGGCACTGGCGGCTGTCTGCCTCTCGACTCTTGTGCGGGCAAACAACTGGGCTGGGATGAAATGTTCTATTTTGGGAAGGGTATTATAACAGCGTTCTCAAGTCCCGAGCCCTAATCAACACCTCGCATGGCACGCGACGGCGCCTTCCCACACGTTCTCATGAGCCACGCGCAGCTGTTTCTCGAGTTTTCCAGCGACGCCAACAGTATCCACGACACATCGGACTCCCTCCGCCAAGTGTTGCGAAAAGCACAATTGGAGGTTTACAAGACGCCCGAGACGCCCAAGACGCCCGAGACGCCCAAGACGCCCGAGACGCCCGAGACGCCCGAGCAGGCCGACAACACAACGCAGTTTTCACCGATGCGTCGACGGCAGCTCCCTTTTGGGCGCACTTCCAATGGCGTCTTGCGTGCAAGGCGTGCAGCGAGCGACGTCGGGCAGCGTGTGCGCGTCAAGTGGATCCCGCACTATGTCAAAGCCAAGAATCCGCCCAAGAGCAAGATGCTCTGGTTTGCTGGCACTGTCATTGAGCACAGCACTACACGCAAGGTCAGGACGCACAAGGTGCTATACGACGACGGGACCGTTGCGTGGCACGACGCACGCGGCATGCAGCAGGACGGCCTCTGGGAGCTCCTGCCGAACACCTAGACCTTGCTTGTGTAGCAAAAAAACACGACTTGACTTTGCGCGTGCGTAGCATATATGCTAGGCAAATGTGTTAATAAAAGAGCAATTTGACCTCGAACACGTACGCGTGTGAATTGTTTCAAAGCGCAGGTTTGCACTTTGCGCATGCGACACCGCTACAAAAGCATAAATATTTCAGAGTATGCTGAAGAGTCACGTTAAACAAATTTGTTTAAAATTGAGTAACTTTGATAACGCCCTTACTTATCTTATTATAGACTTCTATAGCTCCAAGCCATATGTCTACGGAATCATCAAATTCGAATGGCACAGTTTGAACAAATCGATACCATCGCTCATTTCTACCGTCATTTACTTGCATAATCTTAGTCGTTATCCAAAAAGGTTTTTTTCCATTGGTTGGTTTACAATATAGCTCGCATATGCTGCCCTCTCCCAAGTCCTTTATACTGAACATATTTTGTACGATAATAGCAAAATGCTTATATACCAGGGTATTTCATATCAAATAAAAGGAAAAGTTTTATTGGATTTGCGTCCATGTCTGAACCCGCATACCTTCTATTAAAACTTAATAAAGAATCTGCACATGTAATAAACTTGAACAAAAGCATTAAAACTAAGCAAAGCTCTCAAAGAGATTGGACCAGCACTGCGAGTTGACCTCCTGGTTCTGATCAACCTCGTCGATGTGGCGCTTGTCCCCGGCATGCGGGCCCCCGGCGCGCGACTTGGTCAGGAGGTCCGAGGTCGAGTCCAGCCGCGAGTTGAGCTGCATCTTCTCGCGGGAGATGCGCTCCGCGGACGAAGACGCATCGTGCAGCTGCTGCCGGGTTTCCTCGACCTTGCGGATGGCCTCACCGTGCGCCTGCGCGGCAGCACACATGACCTCAATGACCGGGTTTGTGTTGAGGTCGAGCATTTTGCGGTAGTTCTTGCGATCCACAGGCTTGAGGCAAGCCCCCTTGATCCCATCGATCACCTTGTCCCGGAGCTCGTCGGGGATGTTCAGCTGCTTAATCCACGGCATGATCTTGTCGTTGAGAATCTGGTCGAGTTCAGTCTTCTTAGCCGCAGCCAAGGACTCGAGCACCTCGACCATCTCGGCGTTCTGGTTCTGCAGCCCCTGCATGTGCATCAGCAGCTTCTGGAGGTCGCCCTCCTCACCTGCCGCCATGCGCATGGACCCGGGGGCATGCTGCCCCGCCCCGGCGTCCGCGCCGGAGGCTGCTTGCGTGTGCTGCTCGACCGCCGGCGCCGCCGGGGCAGTGGTGCTCGTCGTCTCTGCTTTGTCAGTTCCAACCGCTGTCGTAGACATTGCGTACTTGTGCGCGCCACGGACATATATACCACGCGCATGCGACGTGTGTGTTTTTCACGACGACACATCAATCTGCCGCTGTGTTTGGCCCAGATTTTCTTGCATGCACGTGGCCAAGACCGACACACTCGCGTTTTTGATGCACCGAGAATTATTCATGCGTGTACACGTCCGACACGCAGACACGTGCTGTCGAAATGCACCCAGCACCATCTATGCGTGCACCGCCCTTCGAATGCACCAGAACTTACCCCTGCATGCACGTAGGCAAGACCTCCGACACCCACGCTGCCATTGTTGGTCCTGGGTGATCGGTGCATTGAGCCGGCTCATCGCACGCCGACGGGTCCGATGCGCACGTGTTTTGCAGCTTATGCCCCGGCGCGACGCGCTTCAGCAGGTCCGACGGCAGCAGGCCGGTGTAGA
>Ga0181557_1006182_pt1 | contig 10484 bp, 10 predicted proteins | sample 011ome_23_FD_148632 | JGI IMG/M metagenome (GOLD analysis project Ga0181557, IMG submission 148632) | Coastal salt marsh microbial communities from the Groves Creek Marsh, Skidaway Island, Georgia - 011506CT metaG (spades assembly) | ecosystem: Environmental > Aquatic > Marine > Intertidal zone... | reverse complement strand
TACTTCGTCGGAAACCGGGGCAAATTCTGTCTGAGGATCCACAACATCCCCATTCTTTAACGCAAAATGCTCCGTAACGCCTGTACCATCAGCAATACGCCATTCAACCCCTGCCTCATAAATGGCATTATTCGGGCATTCCGGCTCACATGCTCCACAGTTAATACACTCTTCGGTGATAATTATTGCCATGACTAAGCGCAAATTTACAACCCTTTTGTAACTTCGCCATCCAACTTCATCATGAAAATAGCCATAATTAGCGATGTACATGACAACCTCGACAACCTAGGAAGGGTTCTAGATTATTGTGAAGAAAACGATATTACTCGTTTAATCTGTTGCGGTGATTTTTGTTCACCTTTTGTCATTAGTGCTCTTGGGGAAAGTGATATTCATGTGTACGCTGTTTTTGGAAACAATGATGGCGATCGATTTGCGATGAAAGCAATCGCAGAGAACTATCCCAAAATCCAGTTATTTGGGGAGTATATTGGTGAAGAATCCAATTTACTCGTCATCGATGGTCTCAGCTTTGGAGTAACACATTATGAGTTTTATGCCAGAACCATGGTAAAAACGGGTTGGTATGAAGCTGTATTTTTTGGTCACTCCCACACGTATCACAAACAGAAATACGGAAATTCCTTGTTAATGAATCCAGGGGAAGTAGCTGGTTTATTTAATGAAGCTAGCTTCGCCGTATTTGATACTGAAACACGAGGATCTGAGAAGATTCTAATTGATTAACCCTGAAGTTTTTGAATTACGCTAGGATGAGCTAGCCTTAAAACCTCGTCCATTATTTTATCGATATTCTTATCTGCACTGCCCACGTTTTGGACGACCATGTCGCATTTTCCTTTATGGGGTTCAATAAAATTCTCATAAGCCGGCATTACGTGATATTTCCATTGATGCAAGCTTCTCTCACGTGGTATGTTCCTCTCTCTCACATCGCGTTCTAATCTGCGCTCAAAACACAAATCCGTATCGCAATCAACAAAAATGCGATAGTCAAGCATCGCGTCGACTGGACTAAATTCCATAACAAACAGCCCCTCCACTAAAATAATGGGTGCTGGATGTATGGTTTCCATGACTTCCGGTGCGTCATAGTGTTCAAATTGATATTTACGGATGACAATACTATTGTATTTGGTCAATTGGAGTAAGTCTTCATGAAACCGATCTGAATATAAGGCCGTAGGAAGATCATAATTTGCCTCACCATGCTCATCTACTTCCTGTTCTTCTAGTGGTTTATAGTAATCATCAAAACCAACAATGGTCAAATGATCACCTAATTTATTTTTTAATTGATCTACATAATAAGTTTTCCCGGACCCGGACAGGCCAGTGAGACCAATAACAAACGGTTTGATTTCCATGGCTATTCGTGCATTTTTTCTTCCAAGAGCAAACCCTCTTGATCATATTTCTGTGTGAGCAGTAGCTTGCAATTATGATCATAATACTTCCACTCTCCTATCTTAACACCCATTTTATACGCTCCCTCGCGATGTTGGTAACAGCTTTGCTTTCCATATTCCCAAAAGCCATCGGGCAAATCATTTTTATAATAACCCTCTGACTCGACCACTCTAAATTTTTTGGTAATTTTTTCTTCCTGTACTTTTTTAAGTTGGAATTGACCGAAATACCCTTCCTTCTTGCCGTCTTTGTAGTTGGTGATTTTGAGGGTATCACCAAAAATATTCAATTCCACGTGCATTCCTTCTTTCTTGCCTTCTTTCCAATAACCCGAGCGAATCAACTCACAGCTTAGTGCATCCCAAGCACGTTGTATACTATCAAGTTTACCTTTCTTGTAATATTCCTCGCGAGCAGCACAACCGGTTCGGTGAAACTCGTAAAAGGGGCCATTTAAAAAACCGCTATCGTCAAACACCTTGTAATACATTAGGGTAGAATCTTGGTAATAACCTTTTTGCTCACCTCTTGGATATCCCAATCTGAAGCGGGATATAGATAGTAAATTCCCATTTTTATAATAGGTCTCGCACACTCCGTTTCTTTCACCTTTTGTGTATCGGTTGACATAGTTCAATTCACCTGTTCGATAATACCCTTTTATCACACCATTTAGTACCTCCTGATCATAAGTTCCCATGAATTCCAAACCTCCTGAAGGATAGTAATAATAAAACGGTCCATGCTTTATCCCATCCTTGAAGGTCTCTCTAATCTCAAAATCGCCATTCGGTTTATAGTCAGCATATTCACCGTGCAGCTTACCATTTTTGAAACTTGCTTTTCGGGCGAGCTGTGGCCTCACCCTGGCGTTCTGCCCTTCTGGCTTCGGATAATACATTTCAGCACTGCCCGTATATGGTTGCCCTTTATAAAGCGCAATACCTCCATTAACTTGTTCAGAAAAGGTAAGCAGGTGCCACCTAATCGTTTTGGTTTTAGTTGAAGATTGAGCTAACAATAATTGGAAACTCAAGGAAAAGAATATCGTTACGATGAACGATTTAGCGTTAAAACGTATGTTGCCCTTCTTCATTGTCTGATATTTTAACCGATGAAAAGTCAAAAATATTGCCATTGTATGCCAAAAAAAGATCCTTCCATCTGTTGTGTGTACAAAGTTAACCTTCATTGATTAGTTTTGCAGACCAATGTTTTTAGAGGACATTATTCAGTTTTGTGGTCAATTGTTAGGGGTGGAAGAAACCTTTCCATTTGATGAGAAAACCCTCGTTTGGAAGGTTATGAATAAGATGTTCTGTGTCGGGGATGTTGAGAATTTTCACTCCATCACGGTAAAGTGCCAACCTGATCGGGCCTTGTTGCTGCGAGAAGAACATCCACAAATAGGTCCTGGATACCATATGAATAACAAACATTGGATCACGATAAACCTCGAAGGCATGGACCAACCATTGGTTTTTGAACTAATCCAAAACAGCTACCAATTAGTGGTACAAAAATTGCCTGTTAAACAAAAAGAACAATTAAAAGAATTAACCATATGAAAAAGATAAGTTTTTTACGCAACTTGGCAACCTTTGCCGGTGCTGCTTTTTTAAGTGCAACGTCGTTTGCATTATCTAATAAAACCATGAATGATTCAACTATAAATAACGATTTAAAAGACGGGCTATACGCCCAAATGAACACCAATAAAGGAAGTATCCTCATTGAGCTTCACTACGACAAAACCCCACTTACAGTATGTAATTTTGTCGGATTGGCGGAAGGTACCATCACCAATACGTTTAAAGGCGCAGGTGAGGCCTATTACAATGGCTTGACTTTCCATCGTGTCATTGACAATTTCATGATTCAAGGTGGTGACCCAACTGGCTCTGGCGCAGGCGGACCTGGTTACCAATTTGCCGATGAAATCCATCCGGAACTTAAGCATACCGGACCTGGTATTTTATCCATGGCTAACGCCGGCCCAGGTACTAATGGTTCTCAGTTTTTCATTACACACGTAGCCACACCTTGGTTAGACGGAATGCACACGGTATTTGGTAAAGTAGTTACGGGTATCGATGTAGTGAATGCCATCGCTCAAGGTGACAGTATTGAAACCATCGAAATCATCAGAAAAGGTGATGCTGCCGAAGCATTTAAAGCCAACGACCAAGCCATGAATGAGTACAAAAATGCCATGGCCGAAAAAGCTAAAAAAGCACAAGAAGATGCTGCTAAAGAATTTGATGGGTGGGTAATGCAAAACTATCCCACTGCACAACAAACCGCTTCCGGGCTATATTACGTAGTGGAGCAAGAAGGTACAGGAGAACAAGCTACACCTGGTAAAACCGTAGCGGTTCATTATTCAGGTAAATTAACCAACGGAAATGAGTTTGATAATTCATATCGCCGCGGACAACCCATTGAATTCAAATTAGGTAGTGGTCAGGTTATTCCTGGTTGGGACGAAGGAATTGCTTTGATGAAAGTAGGATCAAAATATAAATTAATCATCCCCTCAAAGCTCGGATACGGTAAAAGAGGTGCTGGTGGAGTTATCCCACCTAATGCAACCCTTGTATTTGATACTGAGTTGGTATCGGTTAAATAAAAAATCAATAAATGACAAAAAGGGGCATTCAATAGAGTGCCCCTTTTTTATTCTATTTTTGAGAGATGAATCTGCACGCGTTAACCTTTTGGAATTCCCAAAGTCAGCAGTGCAACATATGCGGCCGTACTCCTTTTTTTTGGCTACCTCGTGGGCACCGTCATCCTATCATACAAAAATTAAACATCATCGGAGCCGGTCGACGATTTTGCGATTGTCCATTTTGCAGATCGAGCGATCGAGATCGTTTGATTGGGTATTTTATTAAGAAATATCCCCAGTACTTCAGCCATAAAAAAATTCTACATATAGCTCCTGAGAAACCCATTTGGAAACGTTGGAAAAAATGGGGGGCAATCGCAACGGGTATGGATGCCAGGGCCACCGGGTATAGATTTTCTTACTCAAAGGATGTGCTCAATGGTAACATCGAAAAAATACCTTTTGAAAACGAGACCTTTGATTGGGTCATCGCTAATCATGTTTTAGAACACGTTCAACATGAAAAAATTGCTTTTCAGGAACTACACCGAGTATTAAAAGCCAGAGGTTCCATGATAATACAAGTACCGTTTACAAATCATTTGGAGTTCACGAGATCTTCAGAACCAAACTGGACCAAAGAAGATTGCAAAGAACAATTGGGACAATACGATCATCAACGACTATACGGATTAGATTTCATGAAAAACGTCACCAAATTCGGTTTTGTATTTAAACCAGTCGATATTAAGAAGTCAACCGCCCTCAACTATCGAATAAACCCAGACGAAAAAATCTTCTTATTTGAAAAGCAAAATAATCATAGGTAATGATGGTTTTACGTATATTTACAAAACGTAAATAACTGTGTATATGATAAAACGCTTACTCTTTACCATCAGTACCATCATATTTATTACTGGAGTAACCGCCCAAAATGTGGGAATAAATCAAACAGGTTCAGATCCCGACGGAAGTGCCATGCTTGACGTAAGTGCCACTAATAAAGGGCTTTTGGTTCCTAGAATGACCAAAACACAAAAGTTCCTAATCCCAAATCCAGCCAATGGCCTTTTGGTTTACCAAACCGATGATACCGTTGGATTTTGGTACTATGAAAAAACGCAATGGGTTCCATTAATGCGATCCATTGTATTTGGAACTGGTTTAACGGGAGGCCTAGTTCAAGGAAAAGGAGAAGTTGATATTCAAAAAACGGGAGTGGTTAGCTCTACATACGGAGATGACGATAATTACCCCATCATTACCGTGAACGACTATGGTCAAGTCACCCTCGCTGGGATTAAGAAGTTTGTAGATAACGATACACTCAACGAGATTCAGGAATTATCACTAAAGGGAGATACCGTTAAGCTATCAAAGAATGGTGGTTATGTTCATTTAAAGGGCTTTTGGAGCACCGAAGGGAATTCCGGATTATCCGCAACACAAAACTTTCTAGGAACTACAAATTCTGTCCCATTGAGATTTAGAGTAAACGATGTGTGGTTTGGAGAATTAAATTCGGGAAACAACAACATTTCATTCGGACAATACGCCAATCAAAACTCAAGTGGGTATTCCAACATTGCTATTGGTAGGGAATCTTTGAGATCTAATAATGGTGGATATTACAACACGGCTGTTGGTTGGCAATCCTTATATGATAACAACTCAGGAAACTACAATACTGCCTTAGGAGCGAAATCTCTATATAACAACACGCGTGGAAACTACAATGTGGGAATTGGATTTGAGCCATTAACATCTAATACCTCTGGTTCCTACAATGTGGGAATCGGATTCAGAAGTTTACATCGTAATACAACCGGTAATTACAACGTTGGTGTTGGTATGTACACTTTGCGTTTCAATACTTCAGGTATCATGAATGCTGCTACAGGGTATTATGCATTAGGGGCTAACGTCTATGGCCATTATAATGCGGGTTTTGGTAACTACTCGTTATACGCCAATAACCTAGGTAGAGGAAACGCATTTATGGGGTATGCAGCAGGGTATTACAATACATCTGGTTACTACAATCAAGGACTAGGATATTACGCCGGCTTTCAGAATAGAACAGGCTATTACAATGTATCTCTAGGCTATTACAACGGTCCAAATAAAACCAACCTAGATAACACCATCGCTTTAGGCTCTGGAGCAAGGACATCCGCTAGTGACCAAGCTAGGGTGGGAAATGCATCCATTACAAGTATCGGTGGCCCAGTTGCTTGGACCAACACGAGTGACGCTCGTTTCAAAACAGATATTAGACGAGATGAAGTGGTAGGATTGGATTTCATCATGAAATTGAAACCAGCTACCTATCGTTTCGACGTGCATAAAATGTACGAATTCGAAGGCATGCTCAACGATACCATGACGTGGAAGAGTCAATTTGATAAAGAGAAATATCGCTACACGGGATTTATTGCACAAGAAGTTGAACGTGCTGCTAGAGAAGTAGGATTCGATTTTTCTGGAGTTGATAAACCAAAGAATGATAAAGACTACTATGGGTTGCGTTACGCTGAATTCGTGGTACCTATCGTGAAAGCAATTCAAGAGCAACAATCTGAAATTGAAATACTTAAAGAGCAAATTGAGTTGTTAAAAGCATCCAATGAATTACTAAAAGAACAGAACAACCTTCTCAAAAACCAAACGAAATAACCATGTTACAACGGTTAAAAATAGGGTTTTGGGTTGCCGTATTCCTGTGCGGTACCGGATATGGACAAGGAATTGTTCAGAACGGGGCCAATATTGTATTTTCCAACGGTAGTCACCTTATTGTTAAGGGCAAATACGAAGCCAAAGGAGATGCCATCATTCGATCAAAAAGTGTAGGTTTTTTTAATGTTGATGGAGACTTTGAGAATAACGGAAACACAACTATTTTCAGAGGTAATCTCTTAGAGGTAGATTTATCAGGTGGAACAGTTAATATCGGAGGTAACGCCCTGACCAACTTCCCCAATTTGAGCCTTTCCAGCAACGGAAATATTTCATTAACTAATGATGTCATGGTTGGAGGAGTAAAAGGACTAGGAAGTATGGGAAAGCTAAAAATAAATGGTTCTAAGGTTTTACTTCAGGGCAGAACACTTATCATTAACAATCCCCTATCAAATGCACTAACATTTAGTCAAAATGGACATTTCATTTCAGAATCTAATTCCTCCACTGGATATGGGTTTATCCAATGGAATATCCGGCAAGGAGATGGAGGGCCAATCTATAATATTCCCTTAGCAAATACAACTGGAGATGATTTATCGGTGAACTTCATCATCAATAACATGGGAAGCTCAATAGCAGATTCGGGATTTGTGAAAATTGCAACCTACCCAACTCCTGATAAGGCAGCTCCAAATAACCGTCCGATGCCCATTGGCGTATTTAACACAGATAATGAATGCGATGGTGAAAACTCTATGCGCTTGGCAAACCGCTACTGGATAATTGAGGACAATGGATACGCTACGCTACCGGATATCACCTTGGAATATGCCTATTCAGACGTGGATATCCAGGGTTCGAACGACGCCATTACAGAAGATTTTATTGGATTGATTAAATGGAATAGCACGGCGAACAAATGGATATATCCTCAACGCGGGCAAGTCGATGCTAATACGAATCGTATTTCCTACCGAGCGAAACAAGGTTTCTCTGGCATTTGGACTTTGAGTGATACAACTCCTTATCCTAAAGCTCAGTTTAACGTGACAGGCTATTGTCAAAAAGATAGTATTGTATTCGAGGATGCCTCAGTTGAAACCATTGATAAAATTATTCTTCGACAATGGACATTTGGAGACGGCTCATATGGAACTCGTAAAAACGAAGTCCATTACTACCAGACAGCAGGTTCATTTGATACGAAGCTAATCATTCGTTCTCAAGCGGGTTGTCAGGATACTGCAGAAAAACGAATATTGGTACAAGCAGCGCCAACTGCACAGATTTTCTTAAGAGATACATGTGAAAATGAATTTGTAAAGTTTGATTCTAAAAGTTGGCCGGGAGCTGGTTTTATTGAGGATGAATTATGGGATTTTGGTATTAACGGAGCTACAGCTAGCGGTCCTAGTGTAAGTTATTACTACGGAGCCGTGGGTATACCAGAAGTACGTTTAATCGTATACAACAGTAAAGGATGTAAAGACACCATGGTACGACCTACGTATATCGCACCCAAACCATTCGCCTATGTACAATACGATAATGATTGCCAAGGAACACCCATAGACTTTACTAATGGTTCGACACCTGGGTCTGGAAATATTATTTCACATGCTTGGGATTTTGGTAATGGTGTTCGCTCTAGCCAAAGTGGATCAACTGTAACCTATGACGAGTTTGGCCCCTTCCCTATCCAGTACGTTGTGACGAATAGTTTTGGTTGTAAAGACACTTCGAATTCAACCTTGGAAGTTTATCCTCGAGCGATTGCGCAGTTCTCTTACAATCCGGATGACCCTAAAATGTTAACGGATGTGTCATTTATAAACGAATCTCAATATTCTGATCGTTGGGATTGGGATTTTGGCGATAGCTATTACTCCACAGATGAAAACCCAAAACACGCTTTCCCTAATCATGCTACATACCAGGTTCAATTAATTGCAAATACCGCTTACAATTGCGCTGACACAACCATACAAAATTTAACCGTAAAGTCTATTCCTTTATATTGGTTTGCTAATGCATTTAGTCCAGGCACAACAGAAGACCGAAACGATGAATTTGGATTGGTCACGCCTTTGACCATAAATGAGTATAAGTTAAGCGTGTATAATCGTTGGGGACAAGTCGTGTTTGAAACTGAAAACCCAAATACGAAATGGGATGGTAGAATCAACGGTGAATTATGTCCCGTTGGACAATACATCTATTTCTCCTCATTTAAAAGCCCAGAAAATGAGATCATGACCTACAAAGGCAGTGTTCTTTTAATTCGATAATGCAAATAAAAAGTCTATTAGTAGCAGCGGCGATATTCATTCAAACAGTGCCATTCTCTTCTTGTAAAAAGGAAAAAGAAGATGAAGAACCAGAGTCTTGTGAAATTAATAAAACCGGTACCATTAGTTTCAATTTGAGTGGAAGGCTTAGTTTAGACCCTGTTGATGTGTTTGTCAATGGTGTGTTTGTTGATTCTTTATTCGTATATGCTATGAATGAAAATGAGAAAGACAAAATCACCCTGACAAAATCATCTGGCGACTATAACATCGAATACCGCGAAACAGCGAGTAATGGTGGAACATTGGTGGTTACTTGGGATACTACTTTGAATGTATGCGAAAACATGGAGATCAGCTACTTTAAAAGTAGATGAAGGTAAATTCAACTATGAAAACAAAGAAGGAAATCGTAGATAATTGGCTTGTTAGATATACGGGAGTAGAACTTGAAAAGTTTGGACGATACATCTTACTCACCAATTTTCAGCATTACGTTGATTTGTTTTCTAGGATTACAGGGTGTAAAGTGGATGGTACTGATAAAAGTATGAGCAGTGCCACCCATGATGGTATAACGATCATCAATTTTGGAATGGGCTCACCTAATGCAGCTACCATCATGGACCTACTTACGGCAATTAATCCTGAGGCTGTATTATTTCTTGGTAAATGTGGAGGTTTGAAAAAACGCAACTCTATTGGTGACCTAATATTACCCATAGGAGCAATAAGGGGCGAAGGAACGTCCAATGATTATTTCCCTCCAGAAGTTCCTGCGATGCCATCTTTTGCTTTACAAAAAGCCGTATCTACAACTATAAGAGATCATAACATTAATTATTGGACTGGTACGGTATACACGACAAATCGTAGGGTTTGGGAATTTGATGATAAATTCAAGTCCTATCTCAATAATATACGCGCATACGCTATCGATATGGAAACCGCTACACTTTTTACTGTAGGATTCCACAATCAAATCCCCACTGGCGCATTGTTACTTGTTTCTGATTCGCCAATGGTACCGGACGGAGTTAAAACCCTAGAAAAAGATAAAGTGAATTCAAAAATGTTTGATGAAACACATATAAAACTAGGTATCAAAAGTTTAGAACAACTGATCAATAAAGGCGAAACCATCAGACATTTGAAGTTTTAATAGGTTAACGCTTAGCTGTTCAGAGGGTTTAGACTTTTTGGTTTCTGGTCTCTGGTCTCTGGTTTCTGGTTTCTGGTACTTTGAGCTTTCAATTTCAAGATTTATTGAGTCTACTAGCAACTAGCCTCTAGCCACCAGGAACCAGGAACCAGGAACCAGGAACCGCGAGGGGTATAAAAAAACCCGAGTGGTTAGACTCGGGTTTTTACTTTAAAAAGGATGGCGGCGACATACTTTCCCAGGGGTTAACCAAGTATCATCTGCGCTGAGGGGCTTAACTTCTCTGTTCGGAATGGGAAGA
>Ga0181557_1006173_pt1 | contig 10495 bp, 9 predicted proteins | sample 011ome_23_FD_148632 | JGI IMG/M metagenome (GOLD analysis project Ga0181557, IMG submission 148632) | Coastal salt marsh microbial communities from the Groves Creek Marsh, Skidaway Island, Georgia - 011506CT metaG (spades assembly) | ecosystem: Environmental > Aquatic > Marine > Intertidal zone >... | reverse complement strand
GTCGCTTCAGCCCGAACGTGATTTTCCTCGGTTCCTATCCGCGTGCAAACGGCCATCGGCCCCAGGTGTCGGACAAATACACGGACCAGGCCTTCGTCGATGCTCGCGCGTGGCTCGCGGCTGTTGCCGAGGGTCACGCCGACCTGCCGTGACAGACTAGAAGAGTGATTGACCCCTCCCTGCTTCGAGAGCAGTCTGACCTCGTCACTCGCTCACTCGTAGCGCGCGGAGCCGACCCCGCCATGGTGGCGGCCGCACTTGCCGCAGACGACGCACGCCGACAGGCGATTTCGCGTTTCGAGGCCCTGCGGGCCGAGCAGAATGCCCACGGCAAGTTGGTCGCGAAGGCCTCTCCCGACGAGAAGGTGCAGCTGGTAGCTGATGCTCAGAAGCTCGCTGAGTCAGTCAAGTCAGCCCAGGCGGAGCTCAGCGAGGCAGAAGCTGCTGCGAAAGAGGCGCTGTGGAAACTTCCCAACCTCGTGATCGATGGCGTTCCTGAAGGGGGCGAAGAAAACTTCGTCACTATTAAGACCGTGGGTGACAAGCCAGTCTTTGATTTCGAGCCTCGAGACCATCTCGACATTGCCGAACAATTGGGCATTATCGATATGGAACGCGGAGCAAAAATCTCAGGCTCACGCTTTTACTTCCTGGTGGGACTCGGTGCGCTGCTAGAAAACGCGCTGATGCAGCGGGCAATGACCATGGCCGTCAGCCACGGCTTTACCCCCCTGATTCCCCCGACCCTGGTGCGACCTGAGGTCATGCAAGGCACTGGTTTCCTCGGAGAGCACGCGGATGAGATTTACTACTTGCCTGCCGACGAGCTGTATCTGACGGGAACCAGCGAAGTAGCGCTCGCCGGCTACCACATGGACGAAATCATCGACCTCGCCGGAGGCCCGAAACGCTACGCGGCACTCTCGACGTGTTATCGGCGGGAGGCGGGGTCTCACGGCCGCGACGTGCGCGGAATTATCCGAGTACATCAGTTCCAGAAATTGGAAATGTTTAGCTACGTCACCGAGGAGAGTGCCGAGGCAGAACACGAAAAGCTCTTGGGTTTCCAAGAATTGATGCTCTCTGACTTGGGTCTTCACTACCGAGTAATCGATGTCGCTGCGGGAGATCTCGGTTCGTCAGCCGCCCGCAAATATGACATCGAAGCGTGGGTGCCGAGCCAACAGGCCTATCGTGAGCTCACCAGCACATCCAACTGCACGACCTATCAAGCACGGCGGCTCGGAGTTCGCCATCGCCCTGAAGCAGGAGGCGCCACCGAAACCGTTGCCACCCTCAATGGCACGCTCGCGACAACACGCTGGGTGGTGGCATTGCTTGAGACCCACCAGCAGGCAGACGGTTCGGTCGTCATCCCTGAGGTCTTGCGCCCCTACATGGCCGGTGCTGAGGTCATTGGTTAGGGGCCGGACACTTCGATGACCTCTACACAGAGCGTTGCTCACTCGGAAAGAGTTTTTGAGCAACACCACTGGCTCATTGCGCTCGATATCGACGGCACCGTGTTGCACGAGGACGGCACGCTTTCACCGGCGGTGGTCGATGAAGTTCGTCGGGTGCGTGACCTAGGCCACGAAGTTACTTTGGCGACCGGTCGGTCGGTAGCGATGACGTTGCCAGTGGCCGAGCAGCTCGAGATTCGGCCCGAATACATCGTGTGTTCAAACGGAGCAATCATTTTGCGCCGTGACGACCATGCCCCTCGGGGATATCGTCGCGAACACGTCGAACACTTCGACCCCACGCCGGTCCTCACGAGCATCAAGGAGAAGCTGCCGGACGCCAACTATGCCGTGGAGAACGAGACCGGAATGTACCGATACACCGGCTGGTTTCCCAAGGGGGCTCTGGATATCGAAACCGAGGAGGTTCACTTTGATGACCTGCTCACTACTGTCGCTACCCGTGTGGTGGTGATTGCTCCCGGCCAGGATGCTAATGAGTTTATGAGGGCTGTGGAAGATCTCGGCCTGCACCAGGTGAGTTATGCGGTGGGGTGGACCAATTGGCTCGACATTGCGCCTGAAGGAATCAACAAATCTACTGCTCTTGAGCGCATCCGCGGTTTCTTGGGTTTTCCACGCAACCGCGTGATGGTGGTGGGAGACGGCAGAAACGATGTTGAGATGTTGCAGTGGGCAGGCCACGCGGGGCGAGCCGTCGCAATGGGCCAGGCTCCTGAAGATGTGGCCCGGCACGCTACCGAAATGACGGCAAGCGACCGTGAAGACGGAGTGGCGCTGGTCCTCCAGTCGTTATAGGCGTCGACATAGGGTGCTCGCGTACACTTGTGCGACGGAGGGCTGTCCGAGCGGCCGATGGAGCTGGTCTTGAAAACCAGTGGGCAGAAATGCCTCGTGGGTTCGAATCCCACGCCCTCCGCGTATGAATGACAATTCGGAAGGTGAGCGCGTGAGTTCAGAGAACCTCGCCATGCGCGAACCACGCCACGTCGGGCGCGACTATCAACCCGGTCATGCTCGCCAGAAGCGTCTGACCGGCTGGAAATTGATCGCGTCGGTGTCTGCACTTGTTGTCACCTCTTTAGTGATTAGCGTGGGAACGGTGGTGGGCTGGGCTCTTTTCAATCTCACCTCCTCGCTCCAAACGGTTGCCCTGCCAGGGCATGAGCAACCAGCCCTTGCCGGGATTGGTGAGTGGGATGGGGGCTTTAACGTCCTGGTTGTCGGTTCTGACACCCGCGTGGGTCAGGGCGAACAGTTCGGTGTGACGGATAGCGAACTCAATGACGTGAACCTTCTGGTGCACGTGTCGGAGAATCACGATCACGCCACCGTGATCAGTTTTCCCCGCGACACCCTGATTGATATTCCTGCTTGTGAGCAAGACGACGGGTCGATGTCGACTCCTCGGTCGATGACACCGCTGAACAACACGTGGTCGATTGGTGGGTTGCCGTGTGTCGCGAAGACGCTCGAAGAACTCACCGGTCTCGAAATTGGCTACGCCGGTGTGATGACCTTCACCGGTGTCGCTCAACTCTCTACCGCGGTGGGTGGCGTTGACCTCTGTATTACCAAGCCCATTTTCGATCCCTGGTCTGGACTTGACCTTCCCGAAGCCGGATGGAACACCGTCGAGGGCGGGCAGGCGCTGGCGTTCCTGCGCACCCGTAAGGGTGTGGGTGATGGGTCGGATCTCGCCCGCATTTCGTCTCAGCAGGTCTATATGTCGGCACTGGTGCGAAAACTCCAGGCCGATGGTGTGCTCAACGACATCACCAAGCTCTATTCCATCGCCCAGGTCGCTGCTCAGACCATGGTGCTCTCGAGTTCTCTTGGCAGCCTGGATGTGATGGTTTCGATGGCGCGAGCACTTCGCACTATTCCCGACGAGAACATTGTGTTTGTCCAGTTCCCGGTGCTCGACGCACCAGAGGGGTACTCGGGCAAAGTAGTGCCTGATTGGAACCTAGCTGAGGCGCTACTTCAGAAGGTGAGAAACGACGAGCCCTACGTTCTGGGCGACAATTCGATTGGTCGAGGGTCTCGCGAAGCCCCCGCAGATGAGCAGACTACTGAGGCAGATACCCCGGCGGACACTCCCGCTGAGCAAACGACGACCGATGCCGCATCGGCGGAAACGGGAGGGTCTGATTCATCACCGTCTGACACCGCTACCGATACACCAGCTGATCAGCCGGTGACGGAGGATCCCGCGCCCGAGCCAGAAGTCATCGAAGGCCTCGTGGGTCAAACGGCGAGTGACGTCACCTGCGCCGTCGCCAACTAAGAGGCAGGTTTTTCGCCCCGCTATCTCGCGGTAGTGTAGAGGTCGCTCGAGGAGACGTCGCATAGTCCGGCCTAGTGCACCACCCTGCTAAGGTGGAGTTCCCAATAGGGAACCGTGGGTTCAAATCCCACCGTCTCCGCTCCATCACCCCCGGAGCGGGCGACCGCTCAAGCTCCATCAAGGCGTTTTCTTTCATTCTCAGACGTCCTGCCTGAAGGGGTGTGTTTTATGTTTTTCCGTATTCGCGAATACCATCCAGCCGATACCGACTCGGTGCTCGAATTATGGGACCGTGCCAAAGCGGGTGGTTACCAGCCGGTAGAGAGGCTATTGCTCGACGCTTAGTCATCTTCTCGAATGACCGGCAGGGTGATGGTCCCCGTTACAGGCGACATCTCTTCGTAGTCATCGCTTTGTGCCCGGGTGGTGGTCTTCGCGGCAATCACGGAGCCGATGAGGAGCAACACCGCGGGGAAGGCGAACGCAGCGGAGAGGTTAACCTCCTCAGCAATCGCACCCATCAGCGCCTTTGCCCCAATCAGCGTGAGCTGATTGATCAGCATCATTCGGCTGAGTGCCCAGGCTGCGGATACCTGGGGGATATGGCCGGCAGCGGCGAAGTAGGTGGGTGCGACACCTGATACGCCAAGCCCCACAATCAGCCACAACAGCATCGTGACCGCAATACCGACTGCCACACTCCACTGCGAGATGGGCCCTGAGATAAACACCGAGGCCATCAGGGCAATACCGGCAATCAGCGATCCACGAGATGCGACCGTGTGGGGGTGAGAGCGCTCGGCGAGAGAGGGCATGGCGAGTCGGCCGATGATCATGCCCACCATAAACGCCGCAAAGGGCAGGGCGCGGAGCGAAAGTTCAGCGTTGACCACATCTCGTGCGAACACTGCCGCCCAGTCGACAACCGCAATTTCTGGGTAGACCGCGGCCACCAGACCGGCTGCGAGAAGCCACATTTGCTTCGGAAGCTGCCAGGGCTTGCGCTTTACATGAACCGCCTTGTCGGCATCGTGACCGTCTTCGTCTGGCCCGAGCAGTCCCGGCCGAATGATCTCAAAAGCAATCAGAGTGACGATAGCGACGATGACGAGGAATGTTTCCAAGCTCAGGAACACGGTGGAGAGGCCGCCGCTGATGGCGGCGAGCACGGCGCCGATGCTCCAACCCGCGTGAAGTTTTGACACGATGGGTCTTGCCACAAAGCTTTGAATGGCAACGGAGTGGGTGTTGACGGCGTTTCCGGCAAACGACATCGCGAAGGTGAACCCGGTGTTGATGAGCGTCCACACAACAGGGTTATCAGAGTAGCCCAAAAGGATGAGGAACACCATGCCTACGTACAGAGACACACGAAGCACCAGGCGCGAACCAAATCTCAGGTTCAGGCGGCTCGCGATCAGCAGCGGTGTGATGGCTCCAATCGTTGAGAAGCCCAAAATGGTTCCCCAGGTGGCGAAGTCGACTCCCAGTCGATCGATGTACTCGGGCACCCAGGCAACAGAGGAGAGAGTGCTGTGTCCTACGAGAAGAAACGCTGCGATAAGCGCGGGCTGTGCGCGACGAAGCCTCTCAGAGGTGGGGGTCACGGTGTCCTTTCCGGGGCAACACTAACAGGCACTCGAGGCAGACAGCATTGTGGAGGCCCTCCCGCGAGTAGGGAGAAATTTCGCCCAAATCAAAGGCCCCGGGTGTAAGTTGAGCCCCGTACCGGCCAATCGATTGTGGGCCGTGCCACACCAGAAAGGGTGTTTCTGTGGCTTCTAATCGCACACGCTGGATTGGCCTGCTGTTCATATCGATGTCGATTTCACTCGTCATCATCGACGGCACCATCGTCAACACGATTTTCCCCGAAATCATCAAGGAACTTTCGCTCACCTCCACCGAAGTGCAGTGGGTGCAAGAGTCCTACGTGTTGGTCTTTGCCTCCACCCTCCTGATTTGGGGCTCCCTCGCTGACCGAATTGGCCGGCGGCGGCTACTCCTCATCGGAATTGTCATCTTCGTGCTGGCCTCAGTCTGGGCAGGCTCGGCTGATTCCGCGTCGAGCCTGATTCTCTCGCGCGTCGTGCAGGGCTTCGGTGGAGCGATGGTTCTGCCCACCACACTTTCGTTGGTCAACGCGAACTTTCAGGGGCGTGAGCGCGGCATTGCGTTTGCGGTGTGGGGCTCGACCATCGGTGGGATGGTCGCGGTGGGGCCGGTGTTGGGTGGCTGGCTAGCCACCGACTTCACCTGGCGCTGGGCCTTCTTGATTAACGTCCCCCTGGGAGCGCTCATCATGATTGGCCTGATCGTGACGGTGCTGGAGTCGAGGGCTCCGGGCGACAGGAAGGCTATCGACTGGGTCGGTGCGATTCTCTCTGTACTTCTCTTTGGTCCACTGGTCTTCGGCCTGATTGAGGGTCGCGTCTATGGCTGGTGGCTCACCAACGGTGTGAACACCTTCGAAGTGGGTTCGTTCTCGTGGCCCGAGGGTGGACTGTCGGTTATTCCTGTGTCGTTAGCGACAGCTTTGGTCTTCGGTGTGCTGTTTGTGTGGTGGGAAAACCGCCGCGCGCGGGCCAATAAGGGCGTGTTGTTGGACCTCAAATTGTTCGAGATTGAATCGTTCCGCAACGGCTCCATCGCAGCGCTCATCATTTCGATGGGTGAGTTTGGATTGATTTTTGCCATTCCGCTGTGGCTTCAAAACGTGATTGGTATGACCCCGGTCGGATCCGGCTTGGTGTTGTTGTGGCTCGCGGGGGGCGCTTTTGTGGCCTCCGGCGTGGGCGGGGCACTCTCCGGCAAACTCCCTCCGGCCCGAGCGGTCCAAATTGGTGTCGCTCTGGAAATCATCGGAGTGCTGGGCTTTGGTGTTTTCGCCTCGACCGACACCGGGTGGACGTCGATTGCCGCGTTCCTCTTTATCTATGGTGTGGGAGTGGGCCTTGCGACCGCGCAACTCACCGGCGTGATCATGGTCGATGTGCCTATGTCCGAAGCTGGCCAAGCCTCAGGGTCCCAGTCGACCGTTCGCCAGGTCGGATCGGCGCTGGGTATCGCGGTAATTGGCACCATGCTCTTTACCGGAACGGAACTCTCGCTCACCGACCGATTGGATGCACTGAGCGTGGAAGGTGGTCAGCAAACTCAAATTGTCGATGCCGTGGTGAACTCGGCGGGTGGGGCTATTCCTCTGATTGCCGACACTCTCCAGGCAAACCAAGTGCCACAGAGTGTTGCTCAAGACATTCAAAGTGAGAGCGGTGAGGCGTTCACCGACGGGGCACGTTTCGCTTCCTACGCAGCAGGCGGCTTCCTTCTCCTGGGCCTCCTCAGCACGCTGAGGCTCGGCCGCTCCGCATCTCGGGTTGAGAGTGCTGAAAGTTCTGCAGAAAAGAAGTAGCCAATGAAAACGCTGGGTCTCCTCGGGGGAATGTCCTGGGAGTCATCCATCGTCTACGAAAAAATCATTAATGAAGCTGTTCGTGAAGCCCTGGGTGGTGTGGCCTCAGCTGACCTCATCATTCGATCCTTCAACTTCGCAGATATCGAGCATCTCCAATCCCACGGCAAATGGGAAGAGGCGGGCGAGGTGCTCGCTCGCGCGGCAAGAGATTTAGAGCACGCGGGGGCGGAAGCGATGGTGTTGTGCACCAACACCATGCACCAAGTGGCCCACGCGATTGAGGCTGACATCTCAATTCCCCTTCTGCACATCGTCGATGCCACGGGCGACGCCATTCGCCAAGAGGGCGTGAAGCGCGTGGCCCTTCTTGGAACCCGCTACACGATGGAGCAGCCCTTCTACCGCGACGCACTTGCACAGCGCTATGACCTTGATGTGGTGGTGCCTTCAAAGCACGAGCGGGAGACCATTCACCGCATCATTTATGACGAGCTCGTTCAAGGGGTCATCAAACCTTCCTCGAGAGACCAGGTGAGGGAAATCATCAGCCGGATGTCTCGTGAGGAGGGCATTACGGGGGTGATTGCGGGGTGCACCGAAATCGAACTTCTCGTGACGGAAGATGCCATCGATAGTGCCTATTTCCCCACCACCACATTGCACGCCCAGTACGCAGCTCATTTTGCCTTGAAGGGCGGTGTGTAAGTGTCAGAGACCCACAATCCCCATGCCGAAGAAGCTGAAGCCCGTTGGGGTGAGACAGACGCCTACAAAGAATCCGAACGGCGACTCGCGCGATACACCCCCCAGCAAAAAGCGATGGCTTTTCACGCCCAGCAACGGGCAACCCAGTTAGTGATTGAGGCCAAACGCTCCGGTCATGCTCCAGAGAGTCATGAGGCTCGAGCGGCAGCAGAAGCCTGCCGGCTTGCGATCGACGAGTGGTTTTACCCGTGCGACACCCAGATGCACGCGAAGCTCGCCGATATGTATGTGGCCGATGCGAGGTTTGCCGAGCATTACGAATCACTCGATCCCGGGCTCGCGCAGTATCTGCACGATGCCATCTACGCCAACCAGCACCATGCCCGCTAGCGCCAAGACTAAAAATGGCCACCCGCCCAAAGTGTGCGAGGCGTGCGGGTTGGAGTTTGAATGGCGCAAAAAATGGGAGCGCGACTGGGACTCGGTGCGCTATTGCTCAGAGCGATGCAAACGGAGCGCCAAAACGCATCGTCGTTCTGGCTGATATGCTCGTGCAGTTACTTCAGTAACCTGCGCCCGTAGCTCAACGGATAGAGCATCTGACTACGGATCAGAAGGTTGGGGGTTCGAATCCCTCCGGGCGTGCCAAGCAAGTAGGCGAATTCGACGCCATTGTCCTTTGGGTTGAGCTCAACCAACTCTGATACGGCGCTAAAGGCTCCTCTGTGAAGCGCATCTGCAAAGTCAGCAAATCAGTATTTGGTAATCAAATCTGGAAAATAACGGTTCAATTCTTTATTGCTTTCTAAATAAACGAGCTCAATGGTTGTTCGCAGGTCAGAAGATAATTCAATTCCTAACCTGCGCTGTAGGTTCGGGTTTCGAGTCCTGCACTTTAATTTTCGGCATAGCCGGTTGAGTTTGGTCCGGGGCGGATCCCTATATGGGCGCAAGGCCCAATGATTGGCTACTGAAGACCGTTTGTTCAGTGTCACCTTGGGATAATCAGAAGGGTTGAAGCTCTTCAACGGCATCCACACGTTGATATTTTCCCAAAATGCTTCGCTAGATATTGCTTCCACTGGTAAAACCACGAGAGTTGAAGGCTGAAGTTTTGACTCGGCTTCGGCTACGAGCAACTCGAGATCCAGCGGAGGTACGGCCGCAAAACGCCTAATTGTTCGTTTTACTTGTTTCTCAAAGTGAGCCTGGCTCGCGCAGTAGATACGATTAGAATACTGGGCATACAAGCTCGCTAGCCAATCTGGCTGCTTCCGAACTGTAATTAGAATTTTCAGTTCTTTCAGCTTGGGAAAGCATTGCCAAATTATGTTGCGGATATGGTCCACAGACGTGTAAGCCGCGGACCCTTGATACCAAGATCGTTCATCAACAAAAAAATCGGTGAAAAGGAGATTTTCAAAGCTGTAAATCGCCGACTTGCCGTTTCTTGGAGAGAGGAACGCAGACTTTTCCACCGCTCTTACGAGTCCTGACCTTATTTCGGCCGTGACGTCATTTAGCCAAACGTCAGGCGAATTAGTAAGCATGATTCGCCTAATCTCTTTTCCTAGCCCGGGTATTCCGTTTGGACCGCCCCTACCGGCATAACCCTTAACACCGGAGAGTGCGCTTTGAAGAGATGTAGTGCCTGTCTTTGGCAGTCCGATATGGAGGGACAGATTGTCTAGAGAGGAGAACATGGCCTGGCGATTTCCCGTCTGAAATTTGGAGAGTGATTTTTGGCAACAAGATCTTGCTTTTTGCAGAGAAGGTTACTCTGACACAGTCCAATTGCCCAGACTTAGGGGAACATTACGGGGAACACACACGCCGGGACAGATAACGGGGGTGGGTTAATTTTTCAGTTTGGGGCACGTCGTCACCCGCCAGTCCAGGACGATGCGCAGACCCGCAGTTCAAAAGTTTTTGGTCGGTGGGGGAAAAACTTTATTTTTGCGGGTGTGTGCATGGTGCTGGGGCGTCCGGGTGGTACCAGAACGCCTTTAAGGAATTACCCCACTCCCAGGAAAAACCCCCGGACTAGTGGGATTGTCTTTCAGTTGCGTTTCGAGGTTGTGGTTTCTCGAATAATGAACTGGCCCCTGCCCTACCCGACCCTCCACCCGCCCTGCTCGGGGAGCCAGACCATATCCAGCCCGCGACCCCCGCACTTCACCCCGTCAGTGTTAGGGGTGTCTATGGTGCTGGGGTGTTGATGGCGGTATCGAGTAGACAGAAAATGTCGGGGGTGATGCCGGGTAATCGCCAGACCCTCACACCGTGGATTCTCTTCCAAATCTCTCAAATTATTGCCGACGATGGGTTTGAGGCGGCCAGGGAACCGCTTCGTCAGGCCGCGAGAGACGCGCGAGAACAAATGGCTTGGGTCGAAGCACACTCCTATGCCAGCAAAGAGGCCATCTTGGAGTTTTCGACCGAGCAACAAGCACGCCCCCTCCCCGATGAGTCAGAAAATGAAGAGTCCACTGAGCCTCAGGTCCACACCCGGCTGAGTACTGCCACTGCCGATCGTCGCCCTCCCAAAGGCAAAGTGCCCACCGAATTAGAAGTCGTGGGGGAGTTTTTCTACCAAGACTC
>Ga0181557_1006157_pt1 | contig 10509 bp, 9 predicted proteins | sample 011ome_23_FD_148632 | JGI IMG/M metagenome (GOLD analysis project Ga0181557, IMG submission 148632) | Coastal salt marsh microbial communities from the Groves Creek Marsh, Skidaway Island, Georgia - 011506CT metaG (spades assembly) | ecosystem: Environmental > Aquatic > Marine > Intertidal zone >... | reverse complement strand
ACTATAATAATATACTATTTACTATTTTTTGAAATTAACTTTAATTTAAAATATTTATTATTTTATCATATAAAAAAGTAATATAGAAAACGAATTATCATTTTTTTTGCGTTTTAAGAAAAAAAATAATAACTATAAATTTAATTAATTAGAATATGTCATCTAGTAAAAAATTTCCACGTATTCTCAATTATAAAAATCTTGATTTTGAGAAGATAGAATATTATCAACCACAGCGAACAAATGATGGATGTTTATTATCAACTATTTATTATAAGTTAATGAATAATAATCCATTATCTATGTATATAGAAACGCCTAAATTAAAAACAATATCGGGAATAATTAAAGATGGTGAAGATTACTATATTGAAATGGAACTTTCATTAGAAGGATATGACAGTAATTTTTATACATTTATTGAAAAGATTGATGAAAAAAATGTATTGTCTTGTCATTTTAATAGTAATATTTGGTTTAATAAGCAATTACCCCTTAAAACAATAGAGCAATTTTATAAATCTCCAATAAAAATTAATATGAATGGTAAAAATCCTACTATGTTATTAAAAATACCAACATACAAAGGTAAAATATTATTAGAGGTTTATAATCAACAAAAAAAACTTATTAATATGAATAAATTATGCATAAATGATGAAATGGTTGCTATTATTAAATTTTCTGGCTTACGATTTTTAAAGCAAAAATTTATAGCTGAATGGGAAATTTATAAAATTAAATTATTAAAAGTGATTGATGAAGATAATTTACCATCTGGTTATTTTTTTAGCGATGACGCTGATGCTAATATTGAATTACAACAACCAGTACAAGAAGAATCATTAGAAGAATCTAATATATTTTTTAATTTAGAAGAAGACGAACAACAAATTAATTTTATTAATGATAATAATATAAATGAAAAACAATTAATTGAAACCAAAGAAGTAAAAGTAGAAACAAATGAAACAGTAAAAGAAAAAACTACTAACATTAATAACGAAAATGACAATGACAATGATAATCATAATGATTATGATAATCATAATGATAATCATAATGATAATGATAATAATAATGATAATGATAATGAAGAAACTAGTAACCAAGTCCAAGAAGAACTAGAAAAAGAACCTAATAACGACGATAATGAAGAATCTAATAACCAAGTTCGAGAAGAACTAAAAGAAGAGCTAAATAATGATAACAATGACGATGATAATGACAATGATAATGAAGAATCTAATAACCAAGTTCAAGAAGAACTAAAAGAAGAGCTAAATAATGATAACAATGACAATAACAATGACGATGATAATGAAGAAATTAATAATCAGTCTAAAGAAGAAATAAAAGATACTAATGATGATGTAATAGACAATGATGAATATAACTCAAATAGTGAAGAAGACATTGATTATGAATTTACAGATTCGGAATATGAACTAGATTTAGATGACGAATTAGACGAATTAACATTAACAAATAATTTTGAACACATTAAAAAAGAGACTAAAAAAAAATTATTATTACAAGAAAAAGAGAAAAAAGAAGAAGAAATGGCTAAAATACAAAAAGAACTAGAAACAATGAATAATTAATAATGTTTTATTGTTATATTTTTTATATTTTTTAATCTATTTATAATATAATATATATTATATAAACTATTAATTTTAAATTTTAATAATTATTGGTATTAAAAAATGGTATTTGGTATTATTGATAATTTCGCTAATCAGTTCCAAGATACAACAGAAGCTTTTGAAAATCAAGAAGATAATGATTATTCTAATGATAATAATAACATAGATTTAGATTTATTAATTAAAAATAGTATAAAAGAAGATTTTCAGTTGGCTGGTGAAGCCGAAGAAGAAAATGAAGAAAATGAAGAAAAAGAAAAAAAGGAAGAAAATGAAGAAAATGAAGAAAATGAAGAAAATGAAGAAGAAAATGATGAACAAAATAACGAAGAAGAAGAAGAACAATTTAATAATTTAGTTGAAGGATTTAACGATTATAAAGTAACAGAAGGATTTTCAGGGGGTGATGAAAATGACTATAACTCTCATAAATTAATTCTTAAAAGTATATTATTTGGATTACTTTTTTTTGTGTTGTCTAATAGTAAAATATATGCTATAACAAAACCAATTACAAAAGGATTAGACAGACAAGTTATACACGCTATCATTTTTACTATATTATATTATATAGTAAATACTGTTATCAATTAAATATCAATAAAATATAAGGAAAATAAACATCTTAAAATAAATATCTCTAATAAAATATATAAAGTAAGAAAACTATAATATGCTTACACAAGAAGAAATAAAAGAAAAAGAAGAAAAGCTCTATAATAAAAATAAAAATTATCAACTTTTAATACAAACTGTTCTTTTTTCATTATTAATCTATATTTTATTTTCACCAGTCTTTGTGTCTCTAGTAAATAAATTTAATAAAAAAAAACTAGATTCACATTTCATACTAACATTCATTTTCGGAATTATTTATATAACTATAATGAAATGTTTTATTGTTAATTAAAATATTATAAAATAATAGGAATAAATTATTTATAATAAATCATATTATATCCTAGTATGAAGCCAACCAACACTACAAATTGGAATAAGTAATCAAAATGATATAATAGATTTTTAATAAATATAAAACGTTTTTCTTGTATATTAAAATTATATTTTTCTTCAAATGTTTTTTCTTTTTTTTCCATATTAAAATTATGTCGAATAATATCTTGTAGTCCAGCTGATATCATAGTAGTTAAACATCTGCTAGTTGAATATTTATTATTTGGTCTAGATTTAGCAGAATATCTAAATCTGTTAAAATATTCAGAGTTATTAAGAGCATAAAGTAATCCACTAATAAAAGTACATACTTCACATACAATAAAAGAAAGAATTAATATTTTATCCATTTTTGTAAAATAATCTATAACTGGTATAGCATTTGATACTGATATTAAAACCCATATAACAGAAAGGGGTATGAATATAAGGATATATGTTCTATTATAATTACGATTATCTATCATATTAATACAGAGAGCAATAAATGTTAAAATAAAAATATATGACGTTGTTAAGTAATATTTTTCTGAATTACGAGAAATGGAAATGTCAAATGTTATAACAGACCATCTATCATCGGGACAACATTTATAGGTCTCTGATGTATAAGAACAATTATAATAAACTATATTCCATTCATTATGTGTAAACGCAGGACTTATTGAAATATTTTTATATTCTATTTGATACTGATGGTGCTTATTTTGATTTCTAGTTATATTTTTATTTTTTAATTTAGGTTTATTTGTATTGGAAGTTCTCCGTGTTTTATTTTTAATTATTTCAATATTATAATCTTCATATTCATATGAGTAATTATAATAACCATAGTCGTAATTTTCATCAGTGTTTTCATTATCATCGTAATATTCTTCCATAATACTTTCCATTTTACCAGTTAAAAATATATTGTTTTCTTTCAGGTATGTATTATCATATTTATAATCAAATGGTGTAATTAACACTTTGTTTTCTGGAAAAGACCAAGAACCGAAAGTCATTGAACACGTTTGTGTATCAGTTGGAAATTGACTTAATTCAAGGGGACAAGAAAAAGCAAATGATGCTGGTCTTACCCATAATATATGACCATCGCTTTTAAGACGCACATTATCTTGTATATTATAAACTTTGGCTTTAGATGCTGAATTATAGAGTTCTATATCAGGTTTCCAGATGAGTTTATTATCTAGATTTATATATTTAATACCATATTCAGTTTCATTCCATGTTAAATATTCATCAAACCACATCTCGTCATCCATATATTGAAAACAGCAGTTTCATCTTTTTGATTAAATGTTTCCAATCCTTTTACTTCTATTCCTATTTTTAAATCAAGTGTATTTGTATCATTGATTACTGGTCTAGTATATTTATTATAATCGTTTAATAATACATTACGCAAATCATCTTCTTTTGTTGCGAATGTATTTGTGAATTGTAGGGTCGTTATTAATATAACTAAATTTAAAAATGATTTCATAGTTAAAGAACTTAGTTTCTTTTTCTTTACTTAATAAAAGTAATTTTATTCTTAAATAGTGAAAAAATATTTAAATAGTAGAAAAGTTGATGTGTATAATATATTAATATATTACTCACAAACTTCTAAACTATTATTACCTTCAAATACAGTAGGGTTAATTTTAGAATAAGCTGTAATTATAGCGTTACATTTAGTATATGGTTTTCCATTAATTATTACTTGATTTAAATTACACTGAGCAAATGCATAATCCCCTATATGTGTTATATTATAGATATTTTCTATTGTAAGACTATTCAAATGGGTACATAATTGAAAAGCACTTTCTCCGATAGTAGTGACTGACGAAGGAATTGTAACCGATATTAAATTACCGAATCCATATAAAACATTATCTGGTATTTTTGTTATATAGTCAGGTATATCATTTAAATCTTTAGGTGTATTAAGTGTAGAAATTAATTCTTCCTGTATTCTATTCCAATATTCTTCTGCTGCTTTTGTTGCTGCTTCTGATGCTGCTTTTGTTGCTGCTTTTGTTGCTGCTTCTTCTGCTGCTGGTGGTTATGCTGCTGCTGGTGGTTCTGCTGCTGCTGGTTCTGCTGCTGCTTTTTCAAAAGAGTTGTCCCAGTATATAAAATTCCTCCAATTGTTTCCTTTTTCGACGGTGATTTTATATCTCTTTGGTAACCCCCCATAATAGGATCCTGAACTTATATCCTCACTAGAAGTAAGTAACAAATTTTTATTATTAAATTCGGTATCACCTAATATTAAACTACTTATAGAATATGAAGAATTAAAAGCAAGCTGATCGATTTCTAAAACATCTACTCCCATTTCAAAATCTACAAACTCAACAATTTGTAATGAAACACAATTTTCAAATGCTTTTTTGTAAATACTCGTCACAGTGTTCGGAATAGTAACAATCTTAAGACTGGAACAATCAGAAAAAGCATTATATTTAATTCTTTTAATAGAGTTTGGAATCGTAATCATATTCAGTCCACAATTTTCAAAGGCACTTTCACCAATACTTTGCAAAGAACTTGGTTCGCTAAATGTAACAGTTTTTAATTCAGCACATCTTTTAAAGGTATAATATAGTTCTTCAACATTGTTTGGAATATTAATCGAAGTCAGCCCACAGTTTTCAAAGGCACTAATACCGATATTCCAAACTGATTGGGGAATAGTCACATGTTTTAATTTTGCGCAGTTTTCAAAGGCACTTTTACCAATACTTATCAAAGAACTTGAATCACCAAAAGTAACAGTTTTTAATTCTGTGCAGTATTCAAAGGCACTATCACCAATACTTATCAAAGAGCTTGAATCACCAAAAGTAACAGTTGTTAATTCTGCACATTCTTTAAAGGCAGAATTCTCTATGTATTCAACAGAGTTTGGAATCTTAATCGAAGTCAGTTTAACACCTTTAAAAGCACTAATACCGATATTCCAAACTGATTGGGGAATAGTCACATGTTTTAAATATATAAAATTTTCAAATGCTTTATCAGGAATACTAGTTATATAGGGAGGTATTTTTATTGTACCTAATTTATCAAACATACCTATATTGTTCCAGTATTGCGTTTCTGTCATCTGACTTTTATTATTACTTGACAAAACTACACCAACGATTGTTCCTATAACCGCTAGAACAATAAAAACTATTATTCCTATTTTAGTTGTTTTTTTTAATTTACGTTTTGATGTTGATTTAGACGATTTAGTTGATTTCCTTTTAACCATAGTGAAAATAAAAGTTAATTAGTTATATATTATAGTAAGATAAAATAAAATAAAATAAAATAAAATAAAATAAAATAAAATAAACCTATACTTTCAATAAAATGCTAATATAGATAGTGTATGCTAGAGGGAATACGATTCTAAAAAAATTATCTATGTGTTTTATCTTGTTAATCATATATTTATAAAGAAGTAATTCATCATTAGATAGGTCTAGTAGTTTATTATTGTGATTTATTGTTTTAATAATAGATGGTGTATTATATAGTGTAGAATTAATATCATTTATAAAACTATTGTAACTAATTTTACCAGAACTAGTGTGTGAATCAGAATTTATTTATAATTAGGGTTATTAATATAATCACCTATATCTATATCTTCTTTTTCAAATTTTATAAGTCTCTCATTTTTTCTATATAATTTATTATTATTATTATTATTATTATTATTATTATTATTATTGTTATTTATTAAATTTTTTGAACTATTAAATACATTCATAGAAATCATAATTTCGTTTTCAATATTAGGTTCATTTTCTTCATAATAATCTTTTTCAATAAAATCATCCAGATTAGTTTTTTCATTTATATGGTTTGTTTCTTGTTCTTTACATCGTTGTTTTAGTTTATCACTTAGTATTACCTTTTTATTTAAATGTTTCATCTCATTTTCTCGTAATGTATCAATATTCGTTAAAAAACTTATTAAATATAATACTTTATGTGATTTATGAGAAATTAACGCAAATATAATAGCACTCACCATAGATACCAACATTGATGAAACAAAACAACAAAGAAAGAATTTATCCATTAAAGTGAAATAACCAACAACGGGAACTTTATCAATAATTGTTAATTGTAATGCGAGAATTGTTAATGGAATAAACACAGCAGTACTAGTTCTGCTAATATTATTTGGTGGAAGGAACATAATTAGAAAACTCACATAAACAAGTGTAATAGTCATACCCATCGTTAAAGTATAATAATGAGTAAAACGTCCCAATTCAATAGAATATGTAATTGTAGATTTAAATTCGTTGTTTCCAATAGGCATTTCACCAGTTATATATGAGACATTTTTCACATTCCATTCACTGTGAGAAAAATCGTTTAATATATCAACTGCTTTACTTTCATCATCATAAGGTTTTAAAACTAGATACCTATTAGAAAATATCCAAGAAGAGAATGTTAAACTACAAACTTGTGTATCAAAGGGGAACAAATGTAAATCTAATGGACACGAAAACATAAAAATCCCCGGTCTGCTCCACATACACCCCCCATCTTTATAAAGCATCATCCCTCCTTTTAAGGTGTATATTTCAGGTAAAGCAGCAGCATTTATTAATTCTATATCTGGTGTCCACACGATTTCGGGTGATACATCTATTACATCAATTGGATATTCTTCTGATTTATTTTCCCAATTTAAATATGAATTGTACCAATTCATTCTAAACCAAATATTAAGTTTTATAGTTTCGGTTTTTTGATTAAATTGTTCTAGTGTTTGAATTGCTAGACCCATATCTACATTTAATGGATGTGATACATTTTTAACAGGACGTGTATCTTTTTGATAATTGTCAAATAAATGACTTCTTAAATTTGCTTCTGTTTTACTAGCATCAATATTTTGAAAATAAAATGAATTACATAATAAAAATAACACCCATAATAGTGTTTTCATTATAATTATGTTATAAAAAAGTAATATCTATTTTATTTTATTTTATGATAAATATTCTTAAATTATATATTAATCATTATTAATATATAGTTAAATCTATAAAAATAAAAATAATAATAATATTTGAAACAAAAATATAAATCTCAATATGGATGAATTTATGGCTGTTTTTTTAATATTTATTTTATTAATAGCAATAGGGTATTTAATGTTTAATGTCAATCAATTTTTTGATATAGTAATAATATTTGGATTATTATGTACATTAATGCATATCAATACATATGTTTATTAGAAAGAAACATAATAATAATATTATTAGTTAATAAAAATGTATTTAAATAAAATAAATTTAATTAAATTTATCATTTAAGAATTATTCTAATGATATGAATATATAAATTATTAGTTTTCTTAATAAACCTAATTAATATGAATAAGATTGATTTAAAAGAATATAGTTTTTATTTATGGACTTCTAAAACAGCCCCCATTAAATATTTAATGGAATTACTACGAGATTTACTTACAGAAGGTAATTTAGAATGTAGTTCTGAAGGTATAAAAATTCAAGCTGTTGATCCATCACGTGTAGTTCTTATTCATAGCAAGTTAAAAGGAGAAAAATTTGAAGAATATCATTGTCCAGAAACAATTGTATTAGGACTTAATATGGAAGATACTTTTAAAATTATAAAAAATATGGAAAATACAGATACTTTAAAGTTATTTGTCAAAAAGGAAAACCCCAATAAAATTGGAATTGAAACATATTGTAAAGAAGAAAATACGTGTGATACAACATATCTCAATCTTATGGATTTGCCATATGAAAAAATGGAAATTCCATCACAAACATTTGAAAGTGTAATAAGTCTTCCATCTAATAGATTTCAAAAAATATGCAGAGTTATATTTAATTTTTCAGAAAAAATAGAAATAGAATGTGAAGGTAATAAATTAAAATTCAGAGGATGTAATGATAATGTGCGTCAAGAAACCGTAATAAAACCCACTAATAACGGTATGAAATTTCTAAAAAACGACAATCCTGATGAAATAATACAAGGTTTTTATGAATTACGTCACCTTGTTCTTTTTAGTAAATGTTCTAATCTTAGTAATACAATACAAATACATATTAAAAACAATTTTCCGTTAGTATTATGTTGTGATATTGCTAATCTTGGTGAAATTAAACTTTGTTTAGCCCCACAAGTTGATGATGGAAATTTATAATAATATAAATTTAATTTATAAAAATTTAATAATTATTTTTTTTGTTTATCTTTTTCAATATTTGTTTTATGAACTCTAAATAATACAATTTTATTACTTAAATTAAATTCATTTGGTAATTGATAGGTATTCATATTTATTTCTTCTTTAACCCATATTTTTATAATATTAAAATTTTTTTTAGGACTAATACTAATACCATTTATTTTTCCATCAAAATTATCAGAAACTAAATAAACACTTATTTTATTCCATAATTCTACAGCTTCATTTAATGATAATTTAATAGAAATACACCCCCCTTCTATATTTTTAGGATCTTCCCAAGTAGGCATTATACCTTCTTTCATTAAAAAAAACATCCCATTATTAATTAATTTATTTGTTAATTCTTTTGAATACATCCAATAATCCTCTACTGTTTTATAAATCGCAATTTTTTTATAACTTTCTAAATCCCAATTTTGATCATTCATATTATGATTCCATAATACTAAATTAATTATTAAAGGATTAAATTTATATTCACATTCAGAATTACTTTTAGTTGTCATATTATATAATTTATATTATTAATACAATTAATATAACTAATATATTTAGATTGAATGAAAAATAAAGTAGGATGTTATTTTTATTATATATAAATATATATTTTAACTTAAATTAAATTATTTATTAAATTGTTAATAGTATTTATCATCATCTATATCATCCATATCATCCATATCATCAGGATTATCAAACTCAAAATTAGATAATTTTGTTCTTATAAACATAATATCTTTAGTATTTGTATTATTATTGTATTTTTTTAATTGTTGTGATGATATTTTATGTAACTCTGAATAAATATTATATGTTTTACAATATGTAATTATATCTAATTTTTGATTTTTAACTATATTATCAATACCAATAATAGTTGGATCTTGACATATAATATTTGTTTTTTTCAATACATCTTCAAGTAAACAAAAAAATAACATTACATTTAAAAATAAATTATTTATTATTAAATTATATTTGCTAAACAAATATATTAATTTATTAAATACAATATTCATATTAAATGGTTCCTCACATATCTCTTTAAATTTATCATATAATAATTCTACTAGTTCTGTTTTCTTCATCTTATACTGAAAATCCTCTAAAAATAGAGCAATAAGTTTTTTTATATTTTGTGTTTCAGCATATTCAAGTATTTTTGTATTATATTCCTTTGATGGACCTTCAAAACAAATACCAAAATCGTATAATATAATTTGATATGTTTTATTATAAGGGCGTACTTTCCAATTTTTAACATGTAAATCACCATGCATAAAATTATCAACCATACACATATTATGAACTAAACATAGTAAGTTCAATGCTACCTTACATCTTTGATATTCACTTATTTCATTAATATATGAACCATCTTCAAATGAAGAAATAATAATATTTTTACTAAAATTATAAACTTTTGGTATCACAATATAATCATTATCTTTATAATTATCATATATTTTAATATTATTATAAGCTTCAATATTAAAATCAATTTGTTTATTTATATTATCAATAAAATCAAGCAAATTAAAATGGATACATAACTTATTTTTTAAATAAGTTATTTTTTGCATTCCTAGTATTAAATATATTAAAATCATTTGATATGATTTAATATAATCAATATATGGATGACGTACTTTTATTACAATA
>Ga0181557_1006143_pt1 | contig 10523 bp, 9 predicted proteins | sample 011ome_23_FD_148632 | JGI IMG/M metagenome (GOLD analysis project Ga0181557, IMG submission 148632) | Coastal salt marsh microbial communities from the Groves Creek Marsh, Skidaway Island, Georgia - 011506CT metaG (spades assembly) | ecosystem: Environmental > Aquatic > Marine > Intertidal zone >... | reverse complement strand
ATGTAATCGGTAAAGGCGGGGCAGTTATTCGTGCGATTACTGAAGAAACCGGTACGACCATAGATATTCAAGACGATGGCTCTGTAACGATTGCCTGTGTATCTGCTGCAGGTGGAGAAGCGGCTCGGCAGAAAATCGAGGAGCTGACTGCTGACGTCGAGGTTGGACAGATCTACCAGGGCGAGGTACTGAAACTGCTTGATTTTGGTGCTATTGTGAGTGTGTTACCTGGTCGCGATGGCTTGCTTCATATCTCTCAGATTGCAGAAGAGCGAGTGAATGCGGTATCCGATTACTTAAAGGAAGGTCAGCAAGTGCGAGTGAAAGTGCTTGAGGCTGATGATAAAGGCCGATTACGGTTGAGTATGAAAGCTGCGGCTGCAGATGATGCGCCAAGCGAGTCAGTGGATGCACCTGAATCTACTGATGCCGCTGAGTAACGTAGTTTCGCTATGTAAAAAAAACCGTCAATTTGACGGTTTTTTTTTATGATACATACATTGAGAGTTTAAAAAAACAGAGAATCACAGGGGGATGTGAATATGAGAAGTGGGGGACAACTACTTGTAGACCAACTCATCAAACAAGGGGTGAAAGATGCCTTCTGTGTGCCTGGCGAAAGTTATCTAGCTGTCCTTGACGCGCTTTATTTAAAACGCGAGCAGATTTCATTGTATGTTGCACGACAAGATGGTGGCGCCGCTTTTATGGCTGAAGCCTACGGCAAAGCGACCGGCAAAACTGGTATTTGTTTTGTCACCAGAGGTCCGGGAGCCACCAATGCCAGCATTGGGGTTCATACTGCTTATCAAGACTCAACGCCCATGATTTTATTTATTGGTCAAGTGGGTAGTGACATGGTTGAGCGTGAAGCATTCCAAGAAATGGATTACAGACGTATGTTTGGTCAGATGAGCAAGTGGGTAGCGCAGATTGATCGAGCAGATCGTATTCCAGAGTATGTGGCTCGAGCGTTTCAGGTGGCTAATTCAGGAAGGCCAGGACCCGTAGTGCTGGCTCTGCCAGAGGATATGCTCGTTGAGTTAGTCAATGTGCCGGACGCTGAAAGAGTTGTAGTCGCTAAAAATCGTCCGACAGTACAAAGTATGTTGGACGTAAAGAAGCTTCTGGAAAAGAGTTCAAAACCCCTAGTTATCCTTGGTGGGAGTGGTTGGTCTGAGCGGGCCTATCTTCAGGTACGGGCATTCATTGAAAAAAATAGCTTGCCAGTCGGGTGCTCCTTTCGGCGACAAGATTTATTTGATAACCATCATCCCAACTATGTCGGTGATATTGGTATCGGTATTAATCCTAAGTTAGCACAAATGGTGAAGGAGTCTGATTTGCTTCTGGTGATTGGTGCTCGCCTTGGGGAAATGACCACAAGTGGGTATACGTTAATCCAAAGCCCCAAACCGACACAAAAGCTCATTCATATACATCCCGGTCTAAACGAGCTTGGGCGGGTATTTCAAGGGGATGTAATGATTAATTCAGATGTAGAAGAGGCGATTGATGCTTTGTTAGACATCCCTCAAATCAACTCTTCATGGAATGCATGGCTAGAAACGGGTAACGATAATTATCGAGAAAATGTGATTCCAATGTCCTCTCCGGGGGACGTTGATCTCGGCGAGGTTATGGCAGTACTTCGCGGTTTGCTTCCACGCGATAGTGTTATTACAAATGGTGCGGGAAACTTTAGTGGTTGGATTCATCGACATTGGCAGTATGCTGGTTACAAAACACAGGTTGCCCCAACGAATGGCGCTATGGGTTATGGAGTACCGTCGGGCGTTGCCGCTAAAGTTGCGTTACCAGACAAGTTTGTTGTGAGCGTCTCTGGTGACGGGTGTTTTTTAATGAATGGTCAGGAGATTTCCACCGCAATTCAATACAACCTTAAGATTTTATTTATTGTTTTTGATAATGGAATGTACGGCACTATTAGGATGCATCAAGAGCGTGACTATCCTGAACATGTATATGGCACCGATTTAATGAATCCTGATTTCGCGGCGCTTGCGAGAGCCTACGGTTTATACGCTGAGACAATTAATTCGACTGCAGATATTAAGGATGCTGTAGGTCGCTGTATCGAGAAAGACGTGGCGAGTTTAATTCATATAAAAGTAGATCCAGAGGCGATAACGACCAGAACGACGCTTACGTCAATTCGTGAGAATGCATTAGCAAACTCGAAATAGAGTTAGCTAGATAAGTTTAAAATGCGACCGCTTGGCCATCTCGTCTAGGCTCAGAGCCAGCCGTGTATCCGTTTTTGCTTTTAATAATCATTTGTGCGGCTCCGAAATCATAGGCGCCATAAGGGGTTTTTGAAACTCTATGCCCCAATTTCTCTAGCTTTTTAATACTGTCTTCCTCAAAGGTGCTCTCTACAAGAATCTTTCCATCTTTGTTAATTTTCCACCGTGGTGAATTAATGATTTCTTGAGGATTCATCGATTGTCCTATTAATTTGCGAAATATTTGGAGATGGCCTTGGGCTTGCATGTCTCCTCCCATGACACCAAAGCTTGAGAAGGGAGCTCCACTGCGTGTTATGAACCCTGGAATGATTGTGTGGAATGGGAATTTACCTCCGCCCACACAATTAGGGTGGTGCTCCTCTAGTGAAAACCCAGCTGCCCGATTTTGCAAACTAATCCCCGTCTTGGGAATAACGATTCCTGAACCAAAGCCCATGTAGTTCGATTGTATGAATGAGACCATCATGCCGTTAGCATCCGCGCTGGTTAGGTAAACCGTGTCAGAGTGAACTTTGTGTCGTGTTGTTAGTTGACATACTTTTTCAATCGATATCTTCTGAGCAAGGTGACGATGAAACGGAGCAGATAAAAGCTCATCTATCGGAGTGCGCATATAGGTAGGGTCGCCTACTTCGGAATAGACGGTGTCCAATGCTAGTTTCATTGATTCAATTTCTAAGTGGAGCTTAATTACATCGCTGGATTGACTTGAGGTGCCCTCTAGTTCCTTTAGAATTCCATTTGCGATTAAAACTGCAATTCCTTGGCCGCTGGGTGGGATTTCGTGCAGCTCGAAACCCATATGTTCGGTAGTAATAGGGTCAACCCACGTTGGAGTATGTTGATCCAGATCGTTAAGGCTCAATTTGCCTTCATGTTTGACGGAGTCATCCACCATTTTTTGCGCCAACTCGCCTCGGTAAAAGGCGTCCCCATAGGTTTTCGCAATTATCTCTAATGATTCAGCGTGATCAGGTAACCGGAAGCGTTCACCCGGTTCTGGAGTTCTACCGAAACTTGTAAAGATTCGCTGAAACTCCGTGTATTTTGTGAAGCGCTTAATTTGTTGCGCCCATTGATCGGCAATGATGGGGGATACTAAAAAACCATCTCTCGCGTAGCGGATCGCCGGCTCGAATAAGTCTTCAAAAGGTAAGTATCCAAAACGACGTGACAGTGCCACCCAAGACGAAACTGCTCCAGGCACACTCACCGATCGCCACCCTAAATCAGGCATACTGCGGTATTGCTTAAAGTCCTCATACGACCAATTCGCCGGATATTTCCCGGACGCATTTAATCCATGAATTTTTCGCCCATCCCATACGAGACAGAAAGCATCTGCGCCGATGCCATTCATTGTCGGTTCTACGACAGTGAGTGCGATAGCTGATGCTATCGCCGCGTCGACAGCGTTGCCACCACGACTCATCATGGACAGCCCGGCCTGAGCGGCTAAGGGCTGTGAGGTAGAAACGATGTTGTCTCCAAAGATTGCACTTCGGTGAGAGTCTGGACGAATAACCATGTTGTGTGAGTTAGTTATTTGAAATCAACTATAATCGTATTTTATAAATAATGTCGAACAGACATTATCTGAGGGGTTTACGTGGACATAGGTTATTGGATTCAGTTGTTGAGCCTTTATGCAATTCCTGCAGTATTGGCGATCACACTGCATGAGGCAGCACATGGTTATGCGGCAAAGAGATTAGGTGACCTTACGGCTTATCAGGAGGGTCGCATTACGCTGAACCCCATCAAACATATTGATTTAATTGGTACGTTAGTCGTGCCGGCAGTTCTTCTACTGGCTACCGGTGGAAAAATAGCTTTCGGTTGGGCGAAGCCCGTACCCGTAAACTTTTCAGCGCTCAGAAACCCCAAACGAGACATGCTTTGGGTCGCGGCGGCTGGTCCAGGTGCAAACTTGGCAATGGCTATTGGTTGGGCGTTACTCTTCAAGCTAGCCCTGACCGCGCCAGAAAATTACTTCAGCTCTCCTTTGCTTGAGATGTCGAAAGGCGGCATTTTGATCAATCTGGTGTTGATGGTACTAAATTTGATTCCTGTGCCGCCACTTGATGGCGGACGGATCGCCATTAGTGCGTTGCCGCATGCTATGGCATACAACTTAGCAAAGCTCGAACCTTATGGGTTATTGATCATCATGTTGTTGATGGCGTCGGGAGTGCTCAGTTCATTCATGTATCCAATTCTGGGATCTATCATTGGAATGTTATCTTTTGTTTTTGGTATCTAGAGGAATAATTAATGTTCGATGACCGTGTTTTATCAGGGATGCGACCAACTGGCGCATTGCACCTTGGCCACTACAATGGTGTGTTGGAAAACTGGTTGAAATTACAGCATGAATATCAGTGTTTATTTTTTGTGGCTGACTGGCACGCATTGACAACTCATTACGATTCGCCAGAGGTGATCGAGGATAATGTATGGGATATGCTGATCGACTGGTTAGCCGCGGGCGTTGATCCTTCTCAAGCTACTCTATTTATTCAGTCGAAAGTTCCTGAACATGCGGAGCTACATCTGCTGATGTCCATGATGACGCCGCTTGGATGGCTCGAGAGAGTCCCAACATACAAAGATCAACAAGAGAAATTGTCGGAGAAAGATTTATCGACTTACGGCTTTTTAGGTTATCCGCTACTTCAAAGCGCGGATATATTGATATATCGTGCCAATTTAGTTCCAGTCGGTGAAGATCAAGTCGCGCATATTGAATTTACTCGAGAAATAGCGAGACGTTTCAATCATATTTACGGAAAAGAACCTGGATTTGAGGCTAAAGCAGAGAGCGCTGTTAAACAGCTGGGTAGCAAGCGTGCAAAATTGTATCGAGATCTTAAAAATCGCTACCAAGAACAAGGCGATGACTCGGCTTTGGACTCAGCACGAGCGTTACTTGAGGAAGCTGCAAACTTATCTTTAGGCGATCGAGAACGGCTCTTTGGTTATTTAGAAGGTGGTGGGAAGATGATTTTATCCGAGCCTCAGGCACTGTTGACAGCTGCCTCTAAAATGCCTGGGTTGGATGGCCAAAAAATGTCTAAATCGTACAACAACACAATTTCATTGAGAGAGGATTCAGTCTCTATTGAGAAAAAGATACGCACAATGCCTACCGATCCAGCTCGGGTAAGGAGAACGGACCCGGGAGACCCAGATAAGTGTCCTGTTTGGCAGCTGCACTGTATCTACTCCGATGAAAAAACTAAAGATTGGGTGCAAGAGGGATGTAAATCAGCAGGTATTGGCTGTATAGAGTGTAAGCAACCATTGGTGGAATCAATTGGTAAAACGCTCGCACCGATTCGAGAGCGGGCGCAACAGTATATTGACGATCCAGCTCTGGTGAGAAATATCATTGCAGATGGTAATGATCGCGCTCGGAAGCTGGCCTCAGAGACAATGCGGGATGTTCGTGAAGCTATGGGACTAGATTACAGCTAGCAAGCGTTGCTAGCTCTTTTGTCGCATCAGTCGTTGCTGTTCTCGTTGCCAATCTTTTTCTTTTATCACGGCTCTCTTATCGTGTTGCTTTTTACCTTTAGCTAAGCCAATCGACAGTTTAATTCTTCCTTTTGAGTAATGGAGATCAAGAGGCGTTAAGGTGTAGCCCGATCGTTCTACTTTGCCAATGAGTTTCGCGATTTCATCTCTATGCATTAACAGTTTTCTAGTTCTAACAGGGTCAGTAGTAACATGTGTCGACGCTGAATTTAAGGGGCTTATATGAGATCCGATGAGAAAGAGTTCTCCACTTCTGATAATTACATAGGACTCTTTTAATTGGCTACGACCAGCGCGAATCGCTTTAACTTCCCATCCTTGCAGACATAAACCTGCCTCGAATTTTTCTTCGATAAAAAAATCGTGATAGGCTTTTTTGTTTTGAATAATGCTCATTTTTTAACGACCCTTGAAGGAACCTGTATGTTATTCCAAATGAAGTGGTTATGCTTAACGTTTTTTCGTGTCATCTGATCTGTTATGTCTACGGTAAAGAAGTCTGCACTTGTTGTTTACTCCGCAGAGAGGATCTTTGATCTGGTGAACTCAGTGGAACAGTATCCAGAATTTCTGCCTTGGTGTGGGGGCACGCGTATTGATGAGCAGTCTGACCTGTATATGGTTGCAGAAGTTACTATTGGATACAAAGGGATTAATAAGGCTTTTAAAACAAGAAATGAACTATTACGACCGACCGAAAACATGGCTGGCGGTATTAAAATGAATCTATTAGAGGGACCTTTTAAACATTTGGATGGGGAGTGGATCTTCACGCCTTTAGATACGAATGGTAGTCGTATTGAATTTGAGCTACGTTATCAATTTTCAAACATCTTAATGTCCAAATTGATTGGTCCAGTGTTCGATCGCATCGCAGAAACCTTTGTCGATTCGTTCGTTCGAAGAGCCGAGCAGTTGTATGGCTGATGAACATCAAATAGATGTTGAGGTCTTATTTGCCACCAATAGGGACGAATATTCGGAATCTTTATCGGTAGATCTTGGAAGTACTATTGGCGAAATATTAGATAAATCGCATGTTGCCGCGATAGCGTTTCGTTACTTGAATAGCGATTCATTGTCTGTAGGCGTGTGGGGTAAGCGCGTGAAGTTAAGTGCAAAGATTGCTGATGGCGACCGAATAGAGATATACCGTGATTTGATTGCAGATCCGAAAGAGCTAAGGCGCAGCGGTCGTTTAGTTTCAAATAGAGGTAAAGTGAATTCCACGCGATCGAATGATTAGCGATGTTCATACAAAGGTTCTTTTTTTTGCTCTAATCCTAAGGTAAAAAAATGAATTGCTTTATTCGCCATTTCTAGCGCATCTGGGTATAACTGATTGCTTGCAAGCTCTTCAGCTGCCAACAAGTGTTCTTCTGCAATAATCCAACGAGCCCCTTCAATACGGGCTTTTTCATTTAGGCTTCTCGCTTCGGCTAAAGCACTCTCGGCTCTGTTTTGAATATCTGATTGCCCATACGCACTAATAGTGGTTAGTTGTGAAATTAAAAATATAAAAGTCAGGCGTCGGAAGATAGAAATCATAAAAAAGTTGCTTTTCGCCGTTAGTATTTATCAATTAACTCTAGGTATCGTATAATAACGTCTTTGGACGGCTAATCTCTATGCGTGTAAAGCAAAAAGCTCTGACGTTTGATGACGTACTTCTCGTCCCAGCACATTCTACAGTGCTCCCCAGAGATGTATCCCTTGTCTCAAATTTAACTCGAAATATAAGTTTAAATATTCCCGTTGTATCGGCAGCTATGGATACGGTCACAGAGTCGCGATTGGCTATCGCCGTTGCGTTGGAAGGCGGGGTAGGAATTCTTCACAAGAATATGTCCATTTCGGACCAGGCGCGAGAAGTATCTCGGGTCAAGCGATTTGAAAATGGCGTAGTCAAGGATCCAGTGACTATTTCTCCTGATATGACGGTAGGGGCGGTACTGGACCTGACGAAGCAACACAAGATCTCTGGACTTCCAGTTATGGAAGGAAAAAAGGTTGTAGGGCTAGTTACTAATAGAGATTTACGCTTCGAAAAGAATTTGGATCAGCCGGTCAGTAAGATCATGACGGTTGCGGAGAAGCTCATCACCGTGGACGAACAAGCAACGAGTGAGGATGCAATTACGTTGATGCATCAACACCGTATTGAACGTGTACTTGTTGTAGATGACGGATTTCACCTGAAAGGGCTTATAACGGTCAAGGACATCTTAATGTCTTCGGAGTACCCGATCGCAGCCAAAGATACTCAAGGTAGCCTATATGTCGGAGCAGCTGTTGGGACGGGTGAGGATACAGAGAAAAGAGTTGAGGCCTTAGTGACCGCTGGTGTCGATGTTATTGTGGTGGATACCGCTCACGGACATTCGCAGGGAGTTATTGATCGCGTCTCTTGGGTCAAGAAACATTACCCAAGCATAGATGTGATTGGTGGGAATATTGCAACAGCTGATGCGGCCAGAGCCTTAGCAGATGCCGGTGCCGACGGGGTTAAGGTAGGTATTGGGCCGGGCTCAATTTGCACAACGAGGGTAGTGGCCGGTGTCGGGGTGCCTCAGATTACCGCAATAGATAACGTCGCTAATGCGTTGCATAAAGAGGGGATACCTCTTATTGCCGACGGCGGTATCAGATACTCTGGAGATATCGCAAAGGCGATTGCGGCAGGGGCATCTACGGTAATGCTTGGTGGTTTGTTAGCTGGTACTGAAGAGTCACCGGGAGAAATCGAGTTATTTCAAGGTCGTTCGTATAAGTCTTATCGGGGGATGGGCTCGCTTTCAGCCATGCAAAAAGGATCTAGCGATCGTTATTTTCAGGACAGCGCTTCCACAGCGATAGACAAACTAGTCCCTGAGGGTGTGGAGGGTCGTGTGCCCTATAAGGGCTCAGTTGTGGCGGTGATACATCAGCTTATAGGTGGCCTTAGATCATCCATGGGGTACTTGGGATGTGGAACGATTCCTCAGATACATGAGAGCGCATCATTTGTTGAGATTTCATCATCTGGAATGAAAGAGTCGCACGTTCATGACGTACAAATTGTTAAGGAAGCACCTAACTACAGGGTCGAGTAGTCACATATTGTGCTCTTCAGTTTCGACTCATTAGCAACCCATATCGGCAACAGACATAAATGCGAAAAAATAAGATACTTGTATTGGATTTTGGATCTCAATATTCACAGCTTATTGTTAGACGAATCCGTGAAATTGGGGTGTATTGTGAATTGCTGCCCTACGACGCAGATGCCTCTGCGATTAGTGAATTCGATCCAAAAGGAATAATTCTTTCGGGAGGCCCAGCCTCAGTTTACGAGGAGGGCGATAGCCCCAGTGCTCCAGATATGATTTTTGATCTTGGTATTCCGTTGTTAGGTATATGTTACGGGATGCAAACGATGGCGAGTCAATTGGGTGGCACAGTTGTGGCTGCTCGTAAACGAGAATTTGGTTTTGCCGAGATCAGGGCTAGAGGACATTCAGGATTATTAAAAAATATATCTGACCGAACGAACGCAGATAACCATGGCCTGTTGGATGTTTGGATGAGTCATGGTGATAAGGTAACCGACTTACCGAAAGGCTTTAAGGTTATTGCCTCAAATGAATCCACACCGATCGCCGGAATGGCTGACGAAGTTCGTAACTTCTTTGGACTTCAGTTTCACCCTGAGGTTACCCACACCGCTCAAGGATCGGAGATACTCAAGCGATTCATTATCGATGTATGCCGATGCAAGGCAGATTGGAGCATGCCGTCATTTGTGGATGATCAGGTTTCGCGTATTAAACGGACCGTTGGGGATGACGAAGTTATTCTGGGTTTATCTGGCGGTGTTGATTCTTCGGTCGCTGCTGCTCTAATTCAAAAATCGATCGGTCCCAAGCTAACGTGTGTTTTTGTTGATAACGGCTTACTTCGGCTCAATGAGGCGGAGCAGGTCATGGCTACATTTAAGGAAAACTTGGGCCTTAATGTCATCCATGTTGACGCGTCAGAGCGTTTCATGTCGGCGCTCTCAGGAGTAGTAGACCCGGAAGAGAAAAGAAAGGTTATAGGCAAAGAATTTGTAGAAATTTTTCAGCAGGAAGCCGAAAAATTACCGAATGCTCGATGGCTTGCCCAAGGTACGATTTATCCGGATGTCATTGAGTCAGCGGGTTCAACAACAAAAAAGGCGAAGACAATTAAGTCTCATCACAACGTTGGAGGATTACCCGATACTTTGAATTTAAAGCTTGTCGAGCCTCTGAGAGATCTTTTTAAAGACGAAGTGCGCCAACTAGGTATCGAGCTCGGCCTACCAAGTAAAATGGTCTTCCGACATCCTTTCCCAGGGCCAGGACTCGGGGTGCGTATACTTGGAGAGGTTAAAAAATCCTTTGCTGATTATTTACGAAAAGCAGATGCCATTTTTATTGAGGAGCTGGTTTCTTCAGGTTGGTACGAAAAAACTGCACAAGCGTTCGCAGTATTTTTACCTGTGAAATCGGTTGGGGTTATGGGTGACGGTCGCACCTACGAGTATGTCGTGGCTCTTCGAGCGGTCGAGACGTCTGATTTTATGACAGCCAATTGGGCCCCTTTGCCCCACGAATTGCTATCGAAAATTTCTAATCGGATTATAAATGAGGTCAAAGGTATCAATCGTGTTGTTTATGATATTTCTGGTAAGCCTCCGGCGACAATAGAGTGGGA
>Ga0181557_1006127_pt1 | contig 10548 bp, 7 predicted proteins | sample 011ome_23_FD_148632 | JGI IMG/M metagenome (GOLD analysis project Ga0181557, IMG submission 148632) | Coastal salt marsh microbial communities from the Groves Creek Marsh, Skidaway Island, Georgia - 011506CT metaG (spades assembly) | ecosystem: Environmental > Aquatic > Marine > Intertidal zone >... | reverse complement strand
GAGAGAAAAAAAAAGTTTCCGTTGAGGGAGAAGAAGGGAACAAAAAAAAATGAAGAAAAACGAAGAGCAAAGCGTCCTTCTTCGTCGTCGTTTTCGGCGGCGAAGAGCAATAATAACGGCACCATCACACTTCACGCGCGCGCAAAGCGCGGACGAGAGAAGAAGTGGCAGAGAGAGAGAGAGATTTCGCTCTCGAACGGGGACGCCGCGTCGCTTTTTTTCCCGAAAGAAGAGCCGTTTTTTCCCCGTGGGGGGTGCGCTCTTCGCTCTCTTCCCCACGCTTCTTCTTCTCAAAGTAAACGGGGGCACGATCGAGAAAAAAGAAAACAAAGACGTTCTGAAACAAACGCACACTTGAACGGAAGCTGTTCGGTCGGCGTGATGACCAATCCTTTCTCGCTCATCTCTTTTAATGCTCTCGTTGTTCTCTGCGTGCGTGATGTGTAACGAGTCTCTTTTCTTCGCCTTCTCCGGAGAAGGTCCACTTCTTCTTCTTAGAGCGTGTTTTCTTTCTTTTCTTCGGTGAACAACCACGCGCGCGATGTGACGTGCGCGACGAAAACGATTCAACAACCCAACGAGAGGCGCGCGTGTAAAAACAAACGACGACGAGAACGTTTGAACGTGTGTGCCGACAACGCGCGCGCGATGAGTGAGAAACTTTTAGAACAAAAATCCAATTCTTCTTTTTTTTGGCTCTCGCCAGAATATGCAAAAATGTAAGTGCTGTGTGCCTTTGTGGGCGAGAGAGGCGTCGGTCGGTCGCGCGCGAGTCTTTCGTTTACGTGTGTGTGTGTGTGTGCATTTTCCGGCGTTACAACGAAAAAAAGGTACACGTGAGGGTACATTCTCTCTCTCTCTCTCTCTTTCTCTTCTTCTTTTCAGTCTTCCGCCGCGCTCTGCGCTTTCTTCTTTTTCGATTTATTTTAATGTTATTATTTTATGTGCTTCTTCTTTCGTTCTCTCTCGTCTCTTGTCTCTTTCTCTTTCCTCGTGTAACTGCGGTATATTTTTCTCTTAAGCCAACCACGTTCTCGGGTTCATGAACGCATCTAACGCGTCCGCTTCTCTACTCCCTTCCTTCGGGTGCATGTCGTATTGCCATCTCGCGGTGAGCGGCAAGGACATCAAGATGGACTCGATTCTGCCGCCGGTTTTCAAGCCGAAGGTGGTCCCGCGGTCGTACACCAAATTGAACTCGACGTATCGACCTCTTCTCATTTGCTGCCATTCCTTTTCTTCTTGCGTGAACGAATCGTCCTTGTGCTTGGCGACCAACGGGACGTACGCCGGGACGACGGCTTGCGCCATGTCCGTGGCAAACGCCAACAACTCCTCCTTCGGTCGGTCGTTCATGTCGTCGAAAAAGACGCCACCAACGCCTCTACGCTCGCCTCTGTGCTTTATCATGAAGTAGTCGTCAGCCCATTGCTTGAATCTCGGGTAATATTCCGGATCGTGCTTATCGCACACGTCTTTCAAGGTGCCGTGAAAGTGCGCGACGTCTTCGTCAAAGATGTAGCTCGGCGTCAAATCGGTGCCGCCGCCAAACCACCACGCTCTCGGCGCTCCCGGGTCATCTTTCGGCGCATCAGTTTCAAAGTAACGATAGTTAAAGTGCACGGTCGGTGCCATCGGATTGATCGGGTGCATGACGGAGGAAATCCCGGCCGCAAAAAACGGAATCGTCTCCGTCCCCTTGCCTTGACCGCCCGTCGCCGCTCTGTACGCCTCCGGCGGCATTTGTCCGTACACCACGGAAACGTTGATCCCGGCTTTCTCAAAAACCTTGCCGCCTTGCAACACTCGAGAGATACCCCCGCCCCCGCCTGGTCTCTCCCAGGCGTCCTCGTGAAACTTCCCCCCGTCTAATTCCTCAATCGCGCTGCAAATATCGTTCTGCGCCTGTCTGACCATCTTCTCGAATTTCGCGCGCATTTCGTTCGCGTCGCCTTCCCCGCCCGGTCGCAACAAAGTCAACGGAGCTTCGTCCAACGCGACTTCATCTTCAATCATCGCCGCTCTGACCGCGTGTCTGTTATTCTTCGCGCTGCTCGCCATCGTCGCTCTTCTGTTGTTGTTGTTGTTGTTTCTTCTCGTCGTCTGCGATCTCTTCGTCATCATAGCGTTGGAAGTCGTCGCCATCCGCGCGGTGGAAGTGGCCATCATCATCTTTTACTTTACGCGTAGAGATCTCTCCGATACAAAAAAACTAAAGTAGTATAAAAAGAACGCAACAACGGGTTGTTGTGGGTGTTTCGTGCGCGTGTGTCTGCACGACGAGCCGCGAGTTATAAAATGGAGAGAGATTTTATCCTCTTTTTTGGGTTCCTCGTGATATTTTCAGAAGAAGGAGATCTTGTTTTTTGACGCAAATTATTTAGGGTTTAATAGTTTAGGGTTTCTGACTCGTTTTTTGTTTTCTTCTTTTCTTGCGTCGGGAAAAAAAAATCTCGACGAGACGCCAAAAGAGAGAAACAGAAACCATGGAGGAGGATGACGAGGACGAACCGCCGGGTTTTAGTCAACAACAACGACAACGACAACAACACCGGTCGTCGTCGTCGGTGGATGATGTTGTGACCCTCAAAACGCCACAGATCTGCGGCGGCGAGAAGTTGAAGAAGCACGCGACGACGACGACGACGTCGAGCAAATCGCTCTCGTCTTCGTCGTCGTCGTTTTCCCTGTCCAGAGGGAAAGGCATCGGAAGGACGACGGAGGACGAAGACGACGAAGAAGCCCCAATGACGTTATTCGCGACGACGGAGGAGATGCTCACGCCTTCGGTCGCGCTTTCGCACGACCTGTTCGACGCGTTCGCGTTTACGACGCTGTGCGACGAGGAAGAGGAGAAGAAGAACGCGAACGAGAACGACGCCGGTGGGAAGAAGAGAGGGCCTTTAGTGCGCGTGAGCATGTTTTTATTCGAAAGGTTTGTCCCTGACGTGATGAGGAAATTGAGAGGTGGAAAAGTGGAAGCGTGGGCGCGAGCGATCGAGGCGAGTTACGGAGATTCGATCGATTATCACAACCGCGCGCACGCGACGGACGTGACGCAAGGACTGGGGTATATTTTAGAGAACGGGTTGAGGGAAGAGTTGGAGGATGTGGAGGTGTTCGCGTTGATTTGCACGGCGATGGCGCACGACTGCGGACATCCGGGAAAATCAAACTTGTTCTTAGTCGAGACGAAGAGCGAGAAGGCGAAGAAGTGGAACAATGAAGCGGTGAACGAGAACGGGCACGTGGAGTACGCAATAGATGTGTTCGAAAAGTGCGGGGTGTTTGCCAGCGAGGACAACATCGACGCCACCGACGATAGTAGTAAAAACAAAAAGAATAGCAGTACTAATAATAGCGAGAACAACGCCGCCGACGACGACGACGAAAACGGTAAAAGAATGATGAAGGAAACGGTGTACGAGATAATGAAGACGGCGATATTATACACCGACATGAATAAACACGAGACGTTGATAGAAAAATTCCGAGAGGCGTTGGAGAGAAATAAAGGTAAAAAAGCAATCAAAGAGTGGGAGAAGAAAGAGGACGTGCACGTAGCCTTGGGGTACGTTTTGCACTGCGCGGACGTGTTGAACGGATGCCGGCCTTGGCCAGTCGCCAATAAATGGGCCGAGTTAATCACGGAAGAGTTTTGTAAACAAGGCGACGTGGAAAAATCGCTTGGATTTCAAAAGTTAACCGGCGCGCACGTGGACAGAGCTTTACGAACGGACATCACGTCCTCGAGACAGGCGATAAAGTTTGCCGAGGAAACGGTGAAGCCTCTGTACGGATTGTTGAAGGAAATCGTGCCGGACGCGGTTGCGCCTTTATTGACTCAGCTGGAACTGAACGAAGCGAAACATCGCGCGTTGATTCAAGAGAGAACATGTAAAGTATCGAATACCACCGTTGGTAGTAATGGTGCGTGAGAGATGTAGCACATTTTATCTATTTTTTGTGTTGTTCGAAATGACAACTTGTATTCTAAATCTAATTCAAAGTTTACACGCAAAATCACTTTTCTTTCGCGGGATGGTTTCTAATTTTTCTCACGCGCGTTTGGTTCGGGTCAAAGCCGCCTTCTTTCGCACCAAACACGCTCCACTCTGGCGTTTTACGTATGTAATCCTTCGCTTCGAACGGTTCTCCTTTGGCGACTAGGTCTTGGAATTTTTCATAATCAATCCACGTGTGCCATTCTCCGTCGATTTTATAATCTTTCGTTCTCGCGAGTAAGACGCAACACGAGTGACTGTGTTCGCACGCGAGCTCGTACGAGGAAGCGCCTTTTTCTTCTTGCTCTATGTTTGTTAATCGACAAATTTCTTGGGAGAATTTCACGACGTCTTCGTGATACGGGACGTTCTTCATCGTCAACGCGCTCGCGCTCTTATCGCTCGAGCCACAATACGTCACGCCTTTAATCTCTATGAAATCTGGCTCGCCGAGTTTCACCAATTTCGCGTACTCTTCGGCTTCGGCTAAGTTCCAACCGGCAACTAAAGTCAATCTGTATACTGTTCTCTGCGGTTTCGTTTTCAAGCTACTCAAAGAACCTACGAATCTATCCCAATAATCGCTATGTAACGGACGATCGATCGCCTTCAACGTCTCCGGCGTCGCCGCGTCTACAGAGACGTACAACTGCGTGATTGGCGGTAAATCTTCGATGGCTTTGGGAAACTGCGCGTTGGTGACTAGGAAAGTGGATATGCGCTTCTCGTGGAGTATCCCAACGAATTTCCCGATTTCTGGATACATGATTGGTTCCCCGACGAGCGACAATGCGCAGTGTCTCGGATCCATACCTTCTTGCAACTTTGCCTCGGTGACTCCAGGTACGCCGCGCATTTCGTTGATCATTTTGCGATGTTGCCCCAACGCATCGTTAACGATATCCTCCGCGGGATTCATCTCCCACTTCCACTCTTTCCCAACCGGGTTCGTGTGATGTCGCCAGCAAAACACGCATTTATTCGCGCACGCCAACGAAGGCGTAGTTTCCATACATCGGTGAGATTCAATCCCGTAAAACGCGTGTTTGTAGCACCCACCTCGACCTCTCAGCATCGCTTTTGTCCATCTGCATAATTTTACACCCGAATGCGTCCCGAGAATTTTGTAACCTTGCTTTGTCAACGCCTTGCGAAGCTTTGGCGTGACCATTTCCGGTTTCGGCGCGTTTGGGTCTCTCGCGCTTCCGTCATCGCCCCCCACGTCTTCCACGTCCATATCATCCTCAGATCCGGAAAAGTAACTTTCGGTATCCGATCGATCCCCTTCTTCTTCTTCTTCTTCTTCTTCTTTTTCTTCGTCGTCGTCGCCCGTGTTGGCTTCTTTCTTAATCCTTCTCTTTTCCTTCGCCGGAACCGCCGCCGCCGGAAGCACTCTCCCTTTCACCTTCTCCGTCCACTTCGCAAACTGCACCTTCATCTCCACCTCGCTGCTTTCGTCCCCGTCAAATTTCCTTAAAATTCTCTCCGCGCCCATCCTCGCGAAGTGCTTATCGATCATTCTCGCCGCTCGATTAAAGTTCTCCTCGTATTGCGAATCGCCGACGCCAAACACGCAAAATTTCAACTCTTTCAAGTACGACCACCCGGCGCGTTCGTCGTACGCCTGTTCCTCCGCCCACTTCATGAAATGTTTCGCGTCGCTGGCAATTTCACCTCCAGTCGTCGTCGAGACGACAAAAATCGCCCGTTTCAAAACCTTCCCGTTTCTCTCTTTCCCGTGTTTCCCCGTTTTATCGTCCGACTCGTCGTTTCCTCCTTCGTTCGCGAACGTCTTCTCCGGTTCGAGCACGTCGCTCAAATCGATAACCATCGCGTCTAAATCGGCGCCCAGTTGTTGCGCGAGAGATCTCGCGTTTCCCGACGCGCTCGCGTAAAATATTCTCGTGTCTTCGTTCGCATCATCGTAATCTTCGTTTTTTTCGCCTCCTCGTTCTTCGCTCTTCTTTTTGTTGCTTCCTCGGTTCGTCGTCGTCGCTCCTTCTTTCTCGCGATGATGAGGAAGTCGAGTCGTCGTCGAGCCGCCGCCTGAGAAGAAAAACGTTTTCCTCCTCTTCTTCAGTTCGTTGAAGAGGACGATCCCGGTCGAAGCGACGAGGAGAACTTTCGCGCAGTCCGAGAAGACGGAGAGGAGCGACGATTTATTTCCTCCTCTTTCTCCTCCTCCTCCCATCATCGCGCCGCGATTATTTGAGACGCGTTTGTTAAAACGAGAGAGGTGTGCGAGAAGCGCTTTATTATTATTTGTTTTATTAAAAAAAATGGCGCGAAGACAACACGAAAAGCCTCACCACAAACAAAATTCCGCTTTTTATTTTTTTTTTTCTCCCAAAAATACGCAGAGACACACACGCACAGGAGCAAAACTTCGAAGACTTTCTTTCGGTTGGAAAAGAAACGACACGCATCAGTTCTTCCAGTTCCTTTCACTTACCAGTATTTGAATACAATTTAACGTGTGGGGGGGTGCAGGGAAAAATTTAGAGCACAGACCCAGGAAAATTTTACTTCTGTCTTTGTAAAGAAACAATTTACACACTTACACGCACGAAAAAACGAACAACAGAGACGAACGACGAGAAGAGAGCGAAAAAAAAGGAAAAAAAACGAAAGAGAGAGAGAGACAGCACCCCACAAAAAAAAAAGAAGAAACAAAAAAAGAAGAAATATGCACGGCGCTCGACAGTCGGACGTGTTCTTCGGCGAGCGCGAGAGCGGCCAGGACGCGCGCGCGTCGAACGCGACGGCGGTGCAAGCGGTCGCGAACATCGTGAAGAGCAGTTTAGGTCCGGTTGGCTTGGACAAGGTATACTTTTGCTTGCGCGTGTTTTTTATTTTTTAAAAGGATTTGTCTCTCTCTTGCGTTTTGGAAGGAAAAAGTCAACGGCGATCATCGTTTCTTGTTCTTCTTGTTGTTGTTCTTGTTGTTGTTCTTCTTCTTCTAAACGCTTTTCTTTTGTTTCGAACGGGATCGACTTTGTGCGCGCGCCTACTGACGAACGTCCTCTCTTTCTCGCGCGCGCGTTGTCTTCTGTATTCTGCCACTGAACAGATGCTCGTTGACGATATCGGCGACGTGACGATAACGAACGACGGCGCGACGATTTTGAAACTTTTGGAGGTGGAACATCCGGCGGCGAAGATTCTGGTCGAACTCGCCGAGTTGCAAGACCGGGAGGTTGGCGACGGGACCACGTCCGTGGTCGTGTTAGCCGCGGAGTTGTTGAGAAGAGGGAACGATTTAGTGAGACAAAAGATTCATCCCACGTCGGTGATTGCGGGGTATCGATTGGCGGCGAAGGAGTGCGTGAAGTACTGCGAGAAGCACATGTCGAGAAAGGTGGAAGAGTTGGGCGTGGAAACGATTAAGAACGTGGCAAAGACGAGCATGAGCTCGAAGATTGTCGGTATGGATTCAGATTTCTTTGCCGGTTTAGTCGTGAGCGCGTGCGAGAAAGTAAAGACGTTCGACGATATGGGCGACGTGAAGTATCCGATAAATCGAGTGAACATTTTAAAGGCGCACGGGAAATCGGCTAAAGAGAGCGAGGTTTTAGACGGATACGCTTTGAATTTAGGTCGGTCGGCGCAAGGTATGCCGACGCACATATCGAACGCGAAAATTGCGTGCTTGGATTTCAACTTACAAAAGACGAAAATGTTGTTTGGGATTCAAGTTTTAGTCAACGATCCGAAAGAGTTGGAAAGAATTAGAGAAGAAGAGTCGGCAATCACCGCGAGACGGATTCAGATGGTTTTGGATGCTGGTGCGAATGTCGTATTGTGTACAAAAGGTATCGATGATATGGCGTTGAAGTATTTCGTAGAAGCCGGGGTGATTGCCTGTCGACGCGTGCCGAAAGATGATTTGAAGAGAGTAGCGCGAGCAACGGGCGCGCAAGTGTTGAGCTCGTTGTCAGACATGGACGGAAACGAATCCTTCGACCCGTCGCATTTAGGAGAAGCGAAAGAAGTGTACGAAACGAGAGTGAGCGACGATGAGATGATTATAATCAAAGACTGCAAATCCTCCGAGGCGTGCACCATGCTCTTGAGAGGGGCCAATGATTATTTCTTGGACGAAATCGATCGGTCCTTACACGACGCTTTGTGCGTCGTCAAACGTTGCTTAGAATCTGGTTCGGTCGTCCCGGGAGGTGGGGCCGTCGAATCTGCGTTATCTGTCCACCTCGAACAAAAATCAGTCTCGTTGGGTTCGCGCGAGCAACTCGCCGTCGCCGAGTTCGCCGAGGCGTTGTTATGCGTCCCGAAAACCTTAGCCGTCAACGCAGCCAAGGATTCCACCGATTTGGTCGCAAAATTACGAGCGTACCACTTCGCCTCCCAATCTGGCAAGGAAGAAGACAAACACTACGCAGCTTACGGATTAGATTTGCACAAAGGCGAGTTGAGAGACAACGTCGCCGCGGGTGTCCTCGAACCGACGATGAGTAAGTGCAAAACGTTCAAATTCGCCACGGAAGCCGCGATTACGATTTTAAGAATCGACGATATGATTAAACTGGACAAAGAAGAAGGCGACGGGAGAGATGGGTTTTAGACAAACTGAGAGATTGAGAGAGAGAGAGAGAGAGAGAGAGAGAGAGAGAGAGAGAGAGAGAGAGCGGAAGAGCGCGTCGTACCGTCGTCAATATAGATAAACATTAACTTTTTGTATAACCAAAAACCTCATAAATAGAAACGAAAAAACAACTAAAGAACCCCTTTTGGAGCGAGCGCGACACAACTCGTCCGCGCCCGATTTTATGCGCGAAAGAATAATTTCAAAATGTTAGATACGCTTCGATGAACGCGAACACGATGTTGCGTGCGATTTTCATCCTCCTCGCGTGTCTGTCTCGCGCCGTTTTTGGCGTCGACGACGAAAGAGTTGGATTTCGTCAACCCCTAGGAAGCGATGTGGATAAACGAAGCGCTCCGGATGCGCGCGCGATTACCGCGACGACGGAGAAGACGACACAGACAAAAACGAACGAGAAAAACACGCTGTGCGTCCTCGGAGACGAGAAAGGCGACTCGTCGCACATGCGTCTGTTGATGGACCAGACCGAGAAAAATGGACACCACGTCAAGAAGTTTCAGTCCGTGAAAGCGGCTATTAGGGGATTGTCCGAGTGCTCCGCCGTGTTTGCGTTTCAGCGCGGCGACGTGGAAAACCGAATGAGAGATGTAATTGCACGAATGGATGCAGACGTGAGAGTCAATCACATCGAAGGAACGGACGCGCTGACGTCGAAGAAAGAGCTGATGGAGCTTGGGTTAGAGTTTGTTCCGGAAAGGAGAAGAGAAGGAAATGGTGGAGATGTTCCGATGATGCGGAAGAAGCCGACGCACGGCGGAACGGAGGTGATTTTGCGCGTGGATGATGAAAGGAATGGTACGAATGCTCTCAAATCGAGCGAATACATATACCAGAGGTATATCGATAATGCGTTGCGAATAGATGGAATGCCGTTCGATTACGGCGTCTACGTGTTTCTTTCGGAAACGCCTTCGGATGATCAAAAAACGAAAGAGGGGGAATTAACGTACGAAGTGTGGAACGACGTCATGCTTCGATTTGCGACGAATGGGAAGTATGTAGAGTCGACGTATACGAACGCATGGAGCATGCCGAGTCTCGTGAACGCGTCCTCGTCCGAAGAGGAGAAATATTTTCAGGCGAAGACGGCGCTCGCGAGGTACTTGGGCGAGGAGAAATCGAAAGCGCTTTTTGAAACCATCGATAGACGCGTCGAAGATGCGTTCAGAGCAGCTCGGCCGTATTTGTCCAACACGTTCACAACTTCCGCGTTTAGTTTGTTACGCTTCGATTTCGTTATCGATGACAAGATGTATCCGTGGTTGATTGAAGTGAACGCGTCTCCGAATATCAAGCCGTCTTCGAAAGGTCAAGAGAAGATGCTCGTTGAGATGCTTGACGTCGTGTCCAAAAAATTGTTCGCTTCAGAACAAGATATCACGTTATCGCACAAACTTACGCGAGAAACAGATATCAGTAAGAGGCGACAAGCGAGAACGCTAGCGCAATCGGAGTACACGGACACGGACTGCGTCGTGAGTGCTTGGTCTGCGTACATGCCAGAGACGTGCGTAGACCCGTGTTATGCAACGACGCACACGCAGGTACGCACGCGCTCTATTACGACCGATAAACGTGGCAACGGCACGGAGTGTCCTCATTTAATTGAGAGTCGAGTAGCAGACTGTCCAAATGAGTGTCCAGCGCCTTCGCAGCCTTCACCGCCTCCTGCGCCTCCACCACCTTCCCCCTCGCCTCCGCCTCAATGGAATTACACATATGAGAACGGCGATCTCATCGCGTTCACGTCGAGTTCTAGTATTAGAATGAGGAGTAGTTTAGAACGATTAGTTTTCGTTGTAGCCGTAGCGTGCTTATTAGTCTCGGTGTTGTAAGGAATCATGCTTTTTTCATACCATGATACTTTTACTCATGTTCGTGACAACTCGTGTAGAAATAATAATATTTACAACAATGCTGAAT
>Ga0181557_1006112_pt1 | contig 10574 bp, 7 predicted proteins | sample 011ome_23_FD_148632 | JGI IMG/M metagenome (GOLD analysis project Ga0181557, IMG submission 148632) | Coastal salt marsh microbial communities from the Groves Creek Marsh, Skidaway Island, Georgia - 011506CT metaG (spades assembly) | ecosystem: Environmental > Aquatic > Marine > Intertidal zone >... | reverse complement strand
GGAACACCCGAATCGATTCCTGCACTTAAAGAAAGGGCCCAAAATGCCGCACTTTCTATCGAACAAAGAAAATTTGCCATCGAATCCCTCGCCTTCATGGATCACCCAACCGCACCGGATGCCCTTCTTGATTTAGGGAACAAGCTAACGGAAAACGAACTCAAAGAATGGATCGTAGAGTGGGCGGTACGGCAGGGATTGACTGACTGGAACAAATACAATGTGAAAGAAAAATTGAAGAAGGCGGGAATCTTTGATGCGGAAGCGGTTGCCCTTGTACCCATAAGCACGCCCGCTCCCACCGGTAAAGCTACCCTCAAGGTAGGAGATGTGATGAAACTAAATGGTGATCCTCACCAAGGTAAGACCACCATCATGAGGTGTGCCATGTGCCATGAAGTTGATGGTGTAGGCGTAAACTTTGGCCCAAGGTTGGAAGGATGGGCGGCGAAGCAATCGAAGAGTGCCGTGATCCATGCCATTGTGAACCCCTCCCAGGGAATTGCCCATGGGTTTGGAGGAACGGAATATGAGCTTAAAGATGGCAACATCATCCACGGAATCACCGAAGCCTATGGAGACCCAGCGATCGTTCTCTCCCAGGGTGGACTCAGCCAATTAATCCCACGCTCCAAAGTAAAATCTTCCAAGCGGATGAAACGCTCCCTGATGCTCTCTGCGGAACAACTCGGTCTTACTGCTCAGGATGTGGCCGATGTGGTCGCCTTTATGAAGCAATACAACTAAAGCCCGGCAATACCAGGATTTGGATAAATAAGATTAACTGGCTAAATCGGATTCCCGCCAGTTGACCAGCTCCACCGATTCGGCCATGCCAGTATTTTGGTTCACTTCGAGCAGGCAGCCCTGCATGCCAACATCGCCCTCCGCCACCGGACATTTTCTGGGCATCCCATCGACAAAGCGGCCGACGCAGGCATCGATATCCCGTCCGAGCACGGATTCGCGAGGACCTGTCATTCCCAGATCGCTCTGATAAGCGGAACCACCCCGAAGAATGCGCAAGTCGGCCGTGGGCACATGGGTATGGGTGCCGTAAATCATCGCTACCCTGCCATCGAGGTGCCAGCCCATCGCTTCCTTTTCCGATGTGGTTTCCGCATGAATTTCAGCCAAAATCAGATCGCAGCTCGCATCTAACTGTTCGATGATCCGATCAGCCGTGGCAAAAGGGCAATCCACTTTAGGGCCCATGAAAGTACGACCCAGTACGGTGAACAACCCTACGCTGGTTCCAGCAAAATCGATTACTAGGTGATCCTTGCCAGGGTTGGAGCCAGGCAAATTGGCCGGGCGGCAAACAAAGTCCAGCCCATCAATTTCGTTGGCAAAGTTCATCTGGTCCCAGACATGGTCTCCCAGCGTGATTCCTCTTACTCCGGCTTTACGAATCTCTTCTGCAGTCTTGGCAGTTATTCCTGCCCCACCGGCAGCATTTTCGCCATTGGCAATGACCCCGTCCACCGAGGATTGCTCCATGAAAGTGCCGAGGTGGGCCTTTAAAAAGTTTCTCCCCGGACGGCCTACAATATCCCCAAGGATTAAGAGCTTCATAAGGGTACTTTTTCTGAGATCAATGAATTATCTCGAGTAAATGAAAGAGGGCTGGGAACAATTCCCAAAATTGCGATCATGAAGTGGTATCGGCTTCGCCTCTTCAAACTCAGTATCAATCACTTTGATTTGGGTGGCTCCTCCGGTTGAACGACTGGTAAAGAAAATATGCCTACCATCGTTTGCCCAGCAGGGTTGCATAGCATGATCGTTTCCACGGGTAATCATACGGCTTGCACGGTTGGTAAAACTGTACTCAAAAATTTGAAACCCCCCACCCACAGCAGCGGTAAAGGCAACCCGGGAGGGATCAACCGGGTTCCATGCCGCCTCCACACAATGAGAGCTTACATTGGTGGGTATGCGTGATAAAACGCCCGATGACAGCGAGACCTCATAGAGTTGCGGCTTTCCACGAGTATCTGAAGTAACGATCAAGCGGCGACCGTCAGGAGACCAGCAAGGACCGGATTCATTGCTCTTGTTGTTGGTAATCCGCCTGGGGCGTTCGTATGGTGTATTGGCCATCCATAATTCAGGGTTGCCAGAGGTGGAAAGGATAAGTGCAGTTTGCGCCGTTCTTGGGTTTTGCACAGCACGCAGATTGCTTCCCTTGTAATTGGCCACGGTGGCAACACGTCGAGTGGCGATATCTAAATGGTAAATATTGTTAAAGACCTTGCGGTTGCTGGTAAAAAAGAGACCCGTTCCGTCGTTGTTCCAACTTGGATTGAAAGTCATTTTACCAAAAGATGTCTGAGGTTTCGAATAAGTCATCATCGAGTCAGAAACACACACCTCTTTCGCACCTGAAAGATCGGACAGAAATGCAAGCCGGCCAGAAAAGAACCCCGGAATGCCCAAAATCTCTGAAACCAAGCGGTCACAGGCCAAAGATACAGCTCCCTCGATCGTCGATGCTTTGCTGACAAAAGTTGCGAACGGCTCTTTCGGGGTTCCACGGGTAATTGCAACCTGAATATCATTTCCCCCGGCCGAGCTAAAGGTGGCCGAAAAACGGCTCTCTTTTGCAGTAGACAGTCGTAACCCACCATGCACGAAAATCGGCTTACTGATCAAAGGAACGAGCACTTTAGGCGTCCTGCCCAGATCGATCGGAATCTGTTTCTTAGCCAACTCTCCTTCGATCGGCCCAAGCACAATGGCTTTTTCAGCACCTTTGAGAAGAGGAAGAAAAGCCAAAACCAAACCCAAAACACAAGCCATCAAAAGATGGCGAACCTTAAAAATAACCATATCCACACTCATAGGTAATAAACTTTAGTACCCACCTCTTATCATCAAGCGAAAAACAAAAGGAATCTATAAAAAAAGGGGCCAAGCAAAGGACCCTCTCTCTTTCCAGTAAAAGAAAAGGAATAAGTGGCTTTTCTCCTTGCCGAGAATAGGCCGAGCTTGCTTGATGTTTCCTTTGTTTTATGAGCGAAGATCTAATTTTAAACCTACTCAAAAATGTCAAATATCCTGGTTTTAGCCGGGATCTTGTTTCTTTCGGCTTGGTGCAACAAGCTGAGATGGAAGGGAAAACTGCCAAAGTGATTCTCGAACTATCCACAGCGGATCATACCCTTCCACCAACCATTAAAAAAGAAGTGGAAGAAGCCCTTCTCGCAGATGAAGCCATAGAGGCGGCCGAAGTAATGGTACGGGTGAAGAAAAAGAAAGAACCTTCGACTGATGCAGATGGACCGGGGGATGAAAACTTAAGCGGAGTGAAACGAATCATCGCCGTGGCCAGTGGCAAGGGTGGAGTGGGTAAATCCACCTTATCGGTAAACCTAGCCTGTGCTTTGGCGAGGATGGAATCGAATGAGGGCACGCCGCTTAGAGTAGGGCTGATGGACTGTGATCTCTATGGCCCATCTGTCCCCCTTTTGATTGGAGCATCCGGTCGTCCAGAACTTGTGGGTGACAATATCTTAGCCCCAGTGGAAAGCTACGGGGTGAAAAGCATATCGATGGGCTTATTGATTGATGAGGAAAGCCCGGTTGTATGGCGCGGACCAATGATTATGAAAACCATCCAGCAATTTGCCCATAATGTGGTATGGGGAGACCTTGATTACTTACTGATCGATCTTCCTCCGGGAACTGGGGATGCACAACTTTCGCTTGCTCAAATTCTTCCCCTGGATGGGGCTATCCTTATCACCACTCCACAAAAAGCGGCTGTAGATGTGGCCCGCCGTGGGGCAAGAATGTTTGAAAAAGTAAATGTTCCCATTCTTGGAGTGGTTGAAAATATGAGCTTCTTACTCGATGAAGAGAGCGGTAAGAAGGTACATCTGTTTGGTCAGGGTGGCGGAGCCACAACTGCACAGGCTTTGAAATGTCCATTCCTCGGTGAAATCCCATTGCATGAAGAGGTGCGGCTGGGAGGAGATCATGGAACACCTGTTGTCGTAGCCAATGAAGATAACCCCTCAAGCAAAGAAATTTGCCTGATTGCAGAAAAAATTACTGAGATTCTTCCCTCGTAAGGATAAGAACTCAAATCATCTCTGAAACGAGATGACGAGAAGGCTGAGTTATGCCTTTTTGATTTCGCGATGAACGGTGCGGCGACGAAGGAAAGGATTGTACTTCTTCTTTTCAACCGCTTCGGTCTGCTGCTTTTTGTTGCGACTGCTAAGGTAACGAGAAGGTGGCTTACCTTCTTTACGCGCTTCGGTGCACTCTAAAATCACTGTTTCTCTTGGCATAAGACCAATCAAAATGAAGGATTTTTTTTTTCCTGCAATCAAAAAGGGAGCTTAGGTTGGTATGCCCGCCCGCTAAAGTTTCAATTTGCCAAGGCTTTGAGTGTAGGAATAGATTGAATGACCATGGAACCTAATTCAACGGAAGGGCTGTCCCCAGCATACGATCAAAAATTTCGAGAACTGAGCCAAGAGAAAGTAAACCAACAGGCTGCTGAGGTTCCGAAAACTGGAAATGAGTCTTCAGTGAAAGTCACTAAATCTGAAGACGATCTGGACTTAGGGGGGTCTCTTAAAGACCATACGCAAGCTCAAATACCCAAGGAACACTGCGAAAAACCCGGCGAACCCATCCCGAGTGTGGACACGGTTGATGATACAGGAATTGACTGCACCCGAGAGCCTGACTGGCAGGTTGTTAAGTCGGACGAGTTGCCCGAAAAACCTGCACCCACTCAGGTGCACAACGATAAATACTGGGACGAAAGAAGCCTCGACCGTGAGCTGGAGGATAAAGATTTACAGGAAGAAATGATCCGGGAGGAAATGGAAAACTTTGATCGGGCCGCCCGGGAAGGGGACGATCCAAGCAGACCCTTTCAAAATGAAGTGCTTGACCCTTATTATGGGGGTGGCAACCCGCCCTCCGAACGGCCTGGTTCCGGCAACAGCTTGGACTCTTTTATTTGAGCCATTCATTGGCCTGTGGCCGATAGTTCTGATTGAATACACCAGAGAAAATTGAAATTGTAGGAGATTTCCTCGCCATACGCTGGGCCAATGGGAAGGAGTCTTTCCTCGACTCCCCTACCCTCCGGGCAAATTCACCCAGTGCGGAGCATTCCGGTGAAGTAGATATTTTTGGTAAAGTATCGGGTGGCAGTCAGCAATCTGAGTTTGCCGGGGTTTCGATCAAAAAAATCGAGTATATAGGAAACTATGCATTGCGCTTACTCTTTAGCGATGGGCACGGTTCTGGGATTTATTCCTGGGATTTATTGGCATCCCTGGAAAGTTAGTATCTCAGGCAATAAAACGACGATTGCTCTATGCCATGCCCCGGGCACTGGATCGGGCAAAGGCTAGAATCTCACTCAAACTGGGCTCCTCTGCGACTGGGTAATTTTCCTCCAGGTGCTGGAGAGCCTGGGTGCGGTTTAAATCTTTTCGGTAGAGAACTTTAAATGCATTGCGAATCAGATCGACCTCTGATGCCTCAAAACCTGCACGCTCCAGACCCACCTTGTTGATAGAGCGCACCTCTGCGGGAGAACCATCTGCCAACATAAAGGGGGGCACATCCTGAACCAGCTTGGAACAGGCAGAGACCATGCAATGGCGCCCCAACCGGCAAAACTGGTGAACCCCTGCACCCCATCCAATGTTTACATGATTTGCCACCTCAACATGTCCACCAAGGGCGGAATGACTACTCATGACCAAGTGATCCCCAATCTGGCAATCATGGGCAACATGGCTGTAAGCGAGAAATACATTGTTCGAACCAATGGTAGTGTAGTCCTCAGGCTTGGTCGCAACGTGAGCGGTCACATACTCGCGAAAAATATTATCATCCCCGATCGCAAGCCCCGGTTCCCCCCCTTCATACTTAAGATCATGGGTAAGCCCACCAACCAAAGCATAAGGGAAAATGGTATTGTTTTTGCCAAGGGATACTTTTCCTTCGACCGTGGCATGGTGAAGCACCTTGGTACCATCCCCAATTTGAGTGCTCGAACCGATGTAGCAAAAAGGCCCAATTTCAACATTCTCCCCGAGCTCAGCATTCGGTTCAACGATGGCTTGTGGATGTATTTGAACGGACATTAGAAAAGCAAATCAGGCATCATCTCCGCCATCGACGATGGAAAACATCAAGCTGGCAGAGGAAACAACTTTTTCCCCAACCTTACATTCCACTTTGGCAGTCGCCAACTTGTTTCCCCGTATCTTATCGAGGTTTGCCTCAATAATGAGCTGATCCCCAGGTACAACCGGTTTACGGAATTTCACTTTATCCGCACTCATAAAAAAGGCTACTTTTCCTTCTGCAGACCCTCTTTTGAGAAGTAAAATCCCCGCAGCCTGGGCCATGGCCTCTAATTGCAAAACTCCAGGCATGACCGGATGACCTGGAAAGTGCCCCGGAAAAAAGGGCTCATTTACGGAGACATTTTTGAGGGCGGTTAAGCAAGTTTCCCCATCCATCGAGATGACACGGTCTATTAAAACAAAGGGGAAACGGTGGGGCAAAACATCCAGAACCCGACGGATATCAAGCTCTGTTTCGTCGGGAAGAACATAGGATTTTCTGGGCGAAGTGCCTACCGATGCCTTGCCCTTCTTGCCAGCTGAGGTCTCAATGATCTTGGAAACCAATTGGGAATTGAGTGAATGTCCTGGTCGAACGGCGATGATGTGTGCTTTCAGTCGCTTACCAAGAAGAGAAAAATCTCCCACAATATCGAGGATTTTATGACGAACGAATTCATCCTCAAAACGAAGGGGTTCCTTGGAGAGTACTTTGTCTCCTTTAATAACAATGGCACTGTCCAAACTCCCTCCCTGAATTTTTCCAATCTTTAGCAACTCTTCAATTTCCTCGTAGATGGTAAAGGTCCGGGCAGGGGCAATTTGAGCGACATAGGTTTCCGAGTCGATATCAATGGAAAGGTGTTGCACATGAATTCCACGGTCATCTGCAGAGGTGCAGGTGATTCGAAAACCATCATGGGGCAAAGCAATGATGGAGCGATTGCCTGAGGTTACAGAAACCGGCTCAGTGATTTCCAGAAACTGCCTGTCTTCCTCCTGCTCCACCGCTTCTGCTTCCATGATCAAATTGACAAAGGGACGGGAGGAACCATCCATGATCGGTGGCTCGCTGGCATCCAGCTCGATTTCAGCATTATCAATCCCACAACCGGCCAAGGCACTTAACACATGTTCAATGGTATGAACCTTGGCATTGCCATTGGTGATGGTCGTGCTACGGACAAGATCAGATATATTCTCAGCGACTGGTTTAATCTCTGGCTTGCCGTAGAGGTCCATTCGACGGAATAAATAGCCGGAATTGGGAGGTGCAGGCTTAATTGTCAAAGTTACTTCCTCACCGGTATGAAGAGATTTTCCCTGAACCGCTCGTTCTTTGCGAATGGTGCGTTGCTTGGTTGCCATCTTCTTCTGTATTTAAGTCACTTTGGGTACCCTGTAAAGGATGGAAGAAGGCCTTTTACTATGCTCTTGAAAAACCAAGCTGATTTCATAGTTTTGGAACTAATCTTGCCTTTTTATTTTTAACTTTGCCTGCACAACCCAATACATTCAAAAAGCGCCTAAAGCGCGAATACAGGAAAACGGTGGACCGATTGGTTCGCTCGCACGCTTTTCACAAACTCGCAGTGCGAATGGTTTACCTGATCGGGTTTATTCTATCAGTAATTTTGGCTGCCCTGCTCTACTTTGACAAATAAGGGCAACCGCACCCAATCCTCTATTTTCCGGGAAAAGGAAGATTGGAAAGACTTTTCTCAAATTTTAATGCCTCTTCCCAAAGCAAACAGGCCGAATTTAGATCTTCCTGCTTAACCTTTTGATCAAAAAACAGTTCGATCAGGCGGGGGTAGCCCTGTTGTCTCAGGTACGCACCCAAAGAAGCATTGGATTGAGGATGGCCAATCAGGGAACGGACCAGACTGTACGGCCGGGGCCGAAATTCAGACTGTGTCCTAATATTTAGATAGACGCCACGAGCTTGTGCCTCCCGAAACAGATCCTTGAAGTTCGGTTGGGTTGTGGGAATTTGGTTGTAGCTAAGGGTAAGCCTGCGAAGGCTTGGAATTTGGATGACCGGAGAAGGATCCCTAATCAGGTTGCGTGAAAGCCCGAGGGTTTGCAGGTTTCTTAATTGAGATAAATCATTGAGCTCAGTCAAGAGGTTGCTATTCAAATCCAACTGATTGAGCTTCTTTAATCCCCGTAGTATCCGAAGGTCGCATACTTGGTTTTCGGAAAGGTTCAACCTTTCCAGTTGAGCCAAATCCCCCAACCCATCGAGTGTATGAATGCGGTTGTTGCCAAGGGCTAATATTTTCAGCGATGTAAACTTGGACAAGGGCAAGACCGACTCAATCAAATTACCCGAAAGTAGAAGGGTGTGAAGATTGGGAAGATCGCTTAACTGGTCAAGCTTCGCAATCCGGTTATCATAAAGGTGAAGAGAGGCAAGCTTGGGCATATTGACGATCTCACTTAGGGGATCGGTGTCCCTTTTCCCATTGCCGCTTTCATCGGTAAAGCTTTCCCCGGGATCAAATTGTTTATTGCGGTTTCGATCAGCAAATCCCTCTACCCGGCCAAGCTGGTTTCCCTGAGCATAGAAATTAACCAAACCTTTAAGGTTTCCTACCCCTTCAAGATCAATCAGTGAATTGCTGGATACATCTAATTGGGCAAGTGCCTGAAACCGTCCAATACCACTGAGACCAAGCAATCGGTTTCTTGACAAATTTAGGATACGAAGGGAGGGAGATTGTAAGGAAGAAAGAGAGCGAAGGCTCGTTAACCGATTCCCCGAAAGATCGAGGTTCTTTAGTTTGGTAAGTCCCTGAATAGGCCCGAGATCTTCAATAATATTGTCCCGCAATACCAAGGACTCCAAGTTTTTAGCATGCTCCAACCCACTAAGGTCTCGAATACCAAGGTCATCGGCTTGTAACCGAAAGAGCTTATTTTCAACCAAAGACTTGGACAATTTCTGTTCGCTCACCCCAAGTGATCGGGCAATCGCATTTTGGAGAGCGGGTTCAGGAATGATTAAATCCTGGGCATAAGAAGTGGTGGCAAGGCATACCCAGGAGCAACAAAGCAGAACTTTATAAAAGGATGGCTCGAAAAACTTGATCACAAGAGAATCAAAGGGTTAAGTACGCAATTTGGCAATTAAGTCTTTAGACTCTACGGATTCTCCCACTTGAACCAAAATATCATCCACCGTGCCGTCCGCAGAGGCATACAAGGTGGTTTGCATTTTCATCGCCTCAAGCACGGCAATTTTATCCCCTTTCTTCACCGGCTTGCCCACACTGGTAGCTATGCTGCTAATCATTGCAGGGATGGGAGCTCCTATATGAAGAGGATTCGAAGGGTCCGCTTTTTCGCGTGCTTTTGCATCTCCTTTGACAGATTTATCTTCCACCAAAGTGGTCCGAGCTTTTCCGTTTAGCTCAAAGGTGAGCGAACGAATCCCCTTTTCATCCGGTTCGCCCACATTCAATAGTTTAACGAACAGGGTTTTCCCTTCCTCAATTTCAATAGAAATTTCTTCCCCTACAGCAAGGCCATGAAAATATGCAGTTGTGGGCAGGACGGAAACATCTCCATTTTTTGTCCGAAAGGATAAGTATTCCTGAAAAACCTGAGGATACATAAGGTGTGCAAAAAGATCGTCCTCGGTCGCTTTTCGACCGATCTTTTTTTGCAAGCTGGCAAATTCTTTTTTCAGATCAATCTTGGGAGCAGAGGCTCCAGGACGGCCACGCATGGGTTTACGCTTCCCCAAAACAACTTTTTGGACCTGCTTGGGCCACCCTCCCATCGGTTGGCCAAGGTTGCCCGATAAAAGATCGATCACGGATTCTGGAAATCCAGTTTCAGGAGGCAAGTTGCACATATCTTCTGGCTTTACCCCTTTGGTGATGAGAAAAATTGCGAGGTCTCCGACACACTTACTGCTCGGGGTAACCTTAACAATATCTCCCAGAAGCTTGTTCACTTGCTGGTAGGTCTTGACCACATCGGGCCAGCGTTTTCCCAGACCCAGGGCGGTGGCCTGCTCGCGCAGGTTGGTGTACTGCCCTCCTGGCATTTGGTGGTGAAACACCTCGGCACTACCAAAGGGCGGAGATGTATCAAAGGGGGCGTAATACTGACGCACCGCTTCCCAGTAGATGGACAAATCGTTAAGGGCGACCACATCCAAACCGGTGGACCTGGGAGCATTGCGAAGGGCATGAGCAATGGAATTGAGGTTCGGCTGACTGGTGCAACCGGACATAGAGGAAACCGCCAAGTCGACCACATCTACTCCAGCTTCTGATGCTTTTAAGACCGAGGCAGAGGCGATGCCACTGGAATCATGAGTATGGAAGTGGACAGGGAGAGAAACCTCATCACGAAGGGCTTTTACCAGACGATGCACTGCGGTCGGATGGCACAAGCCAGCCATATCCTTGATTGCGATGATATGGGCACCCATTTTTTCAAGTTCCTTGGCCA